>Ga0302186_10002062_pt1 | contig 15831 bp, 9 predicted proteins | sample II_Bog_E1_2_FD_198782 | JGI IMG/M metagenome (GOLD analysis project Ga0302186, IMG submission 198782) | Peat permafrost microbial communities from Stordalen Mire near Abisko, Sweden - II_Bog_E1_1 | ecosystem: Environmental > Terrestrial > Soil > Wetlands > Peat | place: Sweden: Abisko, Stordalen... | reverse complement strand
AATTTATTAAAAAAAAAAACCAAAATTAAAGAATTTTTACAAATAAATTTTTTTTTTTTTTCAAAATAAATGTATTTACTCTAAATTAAAAATATTAAAAGGAGTTTTTAAGGAAATGAATAATTTTCTATTATGAATAATTATTTGTCTTTTTGGCTTTTCTAAATCTGACTCTATTTTTATTAAATTTTTCAGGAATAAATTGTTTTCCGTTGCTTCCACATCTATTATTCAAATACCAATCGCTCATTTCTTCGTGTTCTGGATGTTCTGGATTTTTCATAATTTTCAAAAATTCCATAAAGCCATTACTCCCACCAGCATCTTCAGGCGGGCATGGGTTTTTCCCATTAACAATTATAGGCATTTGCCCCTTTTCATAAGCCACCCCTTCGAAAATAATATCATGTTCCCAGCCATCTCCAAAATCATATTCATAGAGGACCTTGGTATTGGGCACTTTGAAATAATCTTTAATGAGAAATAAAGTTTCATCCTTCATTCCATCATCCTCTTCCAAATCCATTTCATCATCAAGCAACCCAATCGAAATTGTGTTTAATGGGTTTTCAATGTCTTTTAAGAAGAATTGATGAAGGTGACAATCAAACCAACCCATTGCGTCTTGGATTGCTATGTGAAGCTGTTGAAAGTTAAAGTTGGAAGGGACTTGAATTATTCGCCAAATTCGTGGTTTTACATCCCTTAAAATGATCTTGAACTGCATCATTTTGGTTTTTAATGCTCTTGGCATTTTCGCTAGCAAATTCAAATTTGAATTTATATGATCTTTTTAAAAATATGAAAATATGGAAATTCATTGTAAATTTAAATACAAATTTTTTTAAAAACCCTTGGCGGCACAATATAATTTATAATCTCAAATTTAAAATTCTCTGAATAACTCCTAATTTTTTTTAAATTGACAAAATTTTGTATGTAAATTTATTCTTTCATTAAAAAAATATTCTTTCACTAAAACATTATGATAAAAAACTTTGAAATTATATTAAAAAGATTTTTTTGAAAATGAAATTTTCTACAAAGTATGCCTTTTATAAAGAAGAGAAATTGGCCAAGAAACCTGAAGTTTCCTTCCTAATTAGAACATTCACAAAAGAAGATGTGGAGGATTGCGCAAAATTTATAACTAAAACAGATTTAGCAAGCCACCCTTACTATATTAATCTTGATTGGGATTTTTCTCGTTGTGAGAAGTTTTTTCTTGAATACTTGAGAACATATTTGGAAGAGGAGAGGTCATTGGTTGCTGTGATTGACGGAAAAATCATAGGATTTATTGGAGCCAGAGACTATTCAAGGCCTTCCAATGTATTTTTATACGATAACTTTCCAGAATTGAAACGATTTGATCTCGGGTTAGACAATATTGAGTCAAATCTCAAAGAGTTTGACAAACCCAATATCCCGGATGAAGCTGCTTTTGTGACAACAATGGTTGTTGACCTCGAACATCAAGGTTTAGGAGTGGGAGGACTATTGCTCAACTTCATTAATTACAGCACCAAAATAAAGCATTTTAAAAAATTTTTGATAGAAGCAGCCTCTCTTACGAGCAAAAGAATGATTGATAAACTAGGTTTCAAAACCCTTGCATCTGTGAAATATATCGATCTTTTAGATGAGGAAGGGAAGAAGCCATTCGGAGACATTTATGAAAGGTTAAAAAAATTAGGATTAGCTAAAGAAAACGATGTATACAGTTTCCATATTCTGGAAAGAAGATAAAAATTTAAGTTAAAAAAAAAATATTATTTAATTTTTCATTTCATTAAATGAATACATATATCAATTTTTTTAAAAAAAATAAAATTTAAATGAAATATTAAAAATTTTTATTTTATACCCAAAATTTCTATAGAAGTAAAATTTTCTTAGAAAAGGAAAACTTTGAAATTATATTAAAAATATTTTTTAAAATGAAGTTTTCTACAAAGTATGCCTTTTATAAAGAAGAGAAATTAGCCAAGAAACCTGATGTTTCCTTCCTAATTAGAACATTCACAAAAGAAGATGTGGAGGATTGCGCAAAATTTATAACTAAAACAGATTTAGCATGCCACCCTTACTATATTAATCTCGATTGGGATTTTTCTCGTTGTAATTAATTTTTTTCTTGAATACTTGACAACATATTTGGAAGAGGAGAGGTCATTGGTTGCTGTGATTGATGGAAAAATCATAGGATTTATTGGAGCCAGAGACTATTCAAGGCCTTCCAATTTTGCATTTTTATACGATAACTTTCCAGAATTGAAACGATTTGATCTCGGGTTAGATAAAATTGAGTCAAATCTCAAAGAGTTTGACCACCCCAATATCCAAGATGAAGTTGCTTTTGTGACAACAATGGTTGTAGACCTCGAACATCAATGTTTAGGAGTGGGAGGACTTTTGCTCAACTTCATTAATTACAGCACCAAAATAAAGCATTTTAAGAAGATTTTGATCGAATCAGGCTCTCTTATCAGCAAAAGAATGATTGATAAACTAGGCTTCAAAACCCTTGCATCTGTGAAATATATCGATCTTTTAGATGAAGAAGGGAAAAAGCCATTCGGAGACATTATGAAAGGTTAGAAAAATTAGGATTAGCCAAAGAAAATGATGTAGTAAGTTACCATATTCTGGAAAGAAGATAAAAATTTTAGTTGAAATAAAAAATTTATTTAAATTATTTTTTTTTAATTTTTCATTTCATTAAATGAATACATTTATCAATTTTTTATCGAAAAACTTTGAATTTGATAATATTTAATTTGTGTTGCACTGTCAAAACAAAAAATCAAAAAAAAAAAAAAATAGATTAAAATGATATTTTTTATTCTTCTCATCTTTTGTCTAATCCTCTTCATTCTCAGCAAAATCATCCTTCAGAGTGTCAAGTCTCGAAGATCCAAAAAACTCCTGAGTTGGCTCAAAACCTATCAAACAACTCGAGAATCGAACATCAAAGAATCCATTTCTAAATATCTATCAAATTTCTCCATTATGCCTTCTCAAAAAAACTTAATTCTTTCTTCAGATGTTACAAATCTACTCCAACTTCTAAATGCAGGTGCATTTTTTCATAAATAATTTTTATAAAATTTTGAATTTCAGGCCAAATTACCTCTGTTCAAATCCTTTTGACTTATTATCAAAATGCTGTTACCTATGGCGTTTCTCACAATGCTCTGGCTGAAATCAATATCGAATATGCATATCAAACTGCACTTCAATGTGATTCCCAACGTCAAGCCATCATTTCCTCTGAAAATCTTTCACCTAATGAAAAGCAAACCAAACTCACAAGTCTTGGATTTTTATATGGCATTCCAATGTCCCTCAAAGAGCCCTTCATCACCGCAAATCTCCCTGCCACCCAAGGTTGCATCCAATATCTCAATCACAAATACACAGAAGATGGTCTTATTACTCGTCTTCTAAAACAACAAGGCGCTATTCCATTTATAACGTCCAATGTGCCTCAAGCTTTATTAATTAACGAGACTATGTCTCGCTGTTATGGAAGAGCTAAGAACCCTTGGGATGTGAAAAGAACCCCTGGAGGTTCTTCTGGTGGAGAAGCTGCATTGATAGCGACAAGAAGCTCACCTCTTGGATTGGGAAGTGACAATGGAGGTAGTATAAGAATACCCTCAGCATATACAGGTTTATATGGATTCAAACCGACTGCCGAAAGAGTTGGAAGTGAGGGGCATTTCAACGGAACTAAAAACGACAGGAGGAATTGTGAGAACTTTAAAGTGGTGAGCGGTCCAATTGGAAGATCTGTGAATGATTTGGCTCTGGTTGTGAAAAGTTTGATTTGTGAAGAGCTATGGAGGAATGATTGTGAGATACCACCTTTGCCTTGGAAAGAGGAAATTTATTTGAAAGGCGGGCAAAATAAAAATAATAACGAGATTCAGATCCAGAAAAAACTTAAAATTGGATTTAATAAGACGAATAAAATTTTCCCCACTGATAACGCAAATCAAAGAGCTGTTCAAGAAGCGATTGAAGCATTGAAAACCTCGGGTTATGATGTCGAAGAATATGAATTTCCTTTTTTAGAGGAAATTATCATGGCATTTTTCGGAATTGCAACAGCTGAAGGAGGGCTCAAAAGTGCTTTGGAAATCATGAAAGATGAGCCTCCGATTGACGATTATAAGCCTTTAGTTATGACATCAAGTGTCCCTCCAATTTTGTTGAAATTAGTGGAATATCTTCTTTTAATAATGGGAGAAAAACGATCAGCAAAATTGATAAATGTCTTAGGAGCCAAATCAGCATGGGAGTACTTCACTTTCAGTGAACAACATCAGTTTTTAAAAGTGAAATTTTTTGGTTGGTGGAGAGAAAATCGATTAGATGGTTTTATTTCTCCTGGATTTACCTTGCCTGCTTTAAAACATACTACCTCCAATGAGCTTTATATGGCGGTTTATTATAATTTTATTTGGAATTTCTTTAATTGTCCAACTGGAGTTGTGCCCATTACAAAAGTGAAAGAAGAAGAACAAATATATAATGATGGATATCAGGATAAATTGAGTGCATTGGCAAAGGAGTGTTGTCAAGATGCAAAGGGATTGCCAGTGGGAGTTCAGGTGAGCACTTTGCCTTTTAATGATGAGTCTTGTTTGTTTTTAATGAGGGAAATTGAAAGCAAAATTAATTTTAAGGAACTGCCCAATCTAGGCGAAAAATAAAATATGAATTCAACAAAGATAAAATTTTATTTATTTTGATTGTCAAAAAAAATGGATTTCGATTTATTTAATTATCGATATTTTTAGATTCCATCCTGGTAACATTATTAAACTTCATTTCCTTCCCATCAAAAGTCAATTTAATCTTCGGCAATTTAATTTTATTTTGATTATAATTATCCAATCGGAAATTTTTCTCCCTGACTTCAAAGAGGATTTTTTTCGACTCTTGGAACAATCTATCAATCAACATGTTATATTCATTCGCAATTTCATTTTGAATCAAATCATTTTTCTTATAATTTTCAACAACCTCGCAAATTTCAGCTTGAATTTGATCCAAATTCTCATACATCCCCCTAATCAATTTTTTCTTTATTAGCTTCAAAGTCAACGGGGATTTGATTTTTATCACGAAATTGAACTCAGTGTTTTCGTTTATTTGCGTATTATCGATTTCTTCACTTAAAAACCGTTTTTCAATGGTTTCGGTCATTTTTTCACTCATCAAAATTGTCAAAATACAACGCGCTAATGATTTCCATGTGATTTCGTTATCGATTGAAAGCTTTGTGAGACAAGAAATCAACGTGTCTTTTGGATTTAGTTTGCTTTTTTCGAGAGAAACACGTTTTCGTTTGTTGATTGACAAATAATTCAAGTTCAGGATGTTCTTGCTTTTGAGCTGTTCTTCCGTTTTTTTATTTTGCACTTCCTCAAGAAAATGTGGATTCAAAGAAAAGATATTCGAAAAGCCAATTTCTTGATTTTGTTGTTGTTTGGAAGTTAAAGGAAAATAATGATAATATAAGGCTCGATGTAATCTTAACCAAAGACTCTAGAAATAAATATAATAAAATTTATTAATAAATGAGTATAAAAATTACTCTAATTTTAGGAGCTATGAAAGAAATTCCGGATGTCAATTGTTCCCAAATCAACGACGCTATTTGATAATTATTATATAAACTTAATGTCGTTTGGAGCTCCATCGCGAATTTATCACCAGCCTTTTCCACGTATTTCACAAATGCCAGCAACATTCCCTCAAAATAACTTATGATCAGTTTTTTACTTGTTCTATATTTCTCAAGCTTTTTCAAACCATAGGCAAGAAATTCCCAAGAATGGAACATTTGGAATTTATCGGTGAATTTCAATTTGAAATTAAAATATTCAATCAATGCGTGGAATTTTAAAAATTTCAGCTTTTGTTTAATTTTAAAGATTTTGTCATAAATGTTTTCCTTTGTAAAATTTGAGAAACCCTCAACTTTTTTCACTGTTTTTTTGTTCAAATTGTTGCTTTCAAGAAAGCTGCCAAAATACCCCAAAATTGCTCTTAAAACTTCATATTTTTCAGAAGGATTTGCGATTTCTTCCTCCAAACATTTGAATACTTCATTTAAAATATCAAAGACGCATTTCGGGTTATTAGATTTCAAAATTGCTCTTATCAATTCTCTTTTATACAAGGCATCACTAAATTCATTCTTCGAATTATCGTTTTCCTGTAATAACTTCAATAGAAAATTCAATGTTCCTAAGCTCATGAAATGTTGTTGATCTTCATTTTTCTCATCTTTTAGTTCAGCAATCCCATGAATTATCGTTTTATTCACTAGATATTCATCATATCGTAAGAAATTGTTAGGTTTTAATGAACCATCATTTTCCAGACAGTTTTTTCTTAATATATTCATTAACATATCAAGACTCCTCCATCCAGTCCCAGCAGAACTTAAGGCCAATAAACAACGGATCATTAATAATTTTATATAGATATCACTTTCCTTTGTTTCCAATAACGAACATAAGGTATTGACAGTCGTTAAATTGGGGAAATTCCTTAACGCTTTTAAAAGATTATAAATAGCCCCGGCATCCTTTTCCTTAGTCAATTGCATCAACAAAACGGCTTCACTTTCATATTTTATCGAGATCTCATGGAAAAATTCATTTTCGGCATCGATTTTTATCCAAAGCATTGGGTTTCTCGCGGAATTGTTAAATGTAAAAATGGACATTTTCTTCTTGGATTCATATAGACTTGATGTAGCATTATATCCATAATCCATGATTGAAGTGCCTGCGCCCAATTCATCGTCATTATCTCCGATTTTCTTATTTACTGTCTTCTTAAATTGAGCTCTGCAATTTATCATCGCTTTGGATTCAGGCTTTCGATCTAAAAAGATCTGATGTGATTCTTCCTTATAATCAATTTCATTGGTCTCACAAACAATAACATGCAATTTCCCATAAAAAAAACGCCAACTTTTCATTATTTCAGGAACTCCTATTTTTTGCTCCTTTTCTAAAAAAATCAATTCTTCACAAGGTTTTCCGAATTTCTTCTCTTCTAGAATAATCCTTGATTTTTGCCTGGTTTGTAAATAATTTTCATGAAGAGGAGTTTGAAGAAATGTGAAAAAAATCTTCTTTTCCTTTCGTGAATAACTATACGAAACCTCGAGTTTCGGGATCCCGGTGCTTTTCACGAATTGTTTCACGAAATATTTCAATTTTTTTATCCCGAAGTTGATTTTTATCGTTTTGAGGAAATAATCAGTATTGATATTTTGCTTAGAAAACAGCGTTTTCGCGATTTGTTTCTTACAATTCGCGATAGAAGTTATCATATGAAAGACTAATCGGCTTTTTAATCTGATTATTTCATCATATTCATGATTTGAGAAGCTTCTGGCCTGATTTTCGCACGAAATCGGAAAAACCTCCTTTCCTTTCAAGACGATTTTATTGAAACTCTCAAAAACTTCACTTAAATAGATTTTCTGTTCATTTTCATTAGTCCCACGGAATTGATCAGCTAAGAAACCTTGGAATCCGAATAAAATCCATTTATCCTGTAATTCGCTTTGGACTTTGATTTCATTGATGAGACTCCAACTGATCAAATAGAAGATTTCCCTTTTATTTCGGAGGAAAGTTTCACGGTTTTTTAACGAAATCATATATTCCTCATCACAAAGACACATACCTGAAAAACTCAAGGGAAGTGAGTTTTCAGAGATATGTGAGATCAAATTAGGCACATATATGAATTTGTAATAGGATTTCTTGAAATAACCAGATTTCGAAAAAGTTTCGAAAAAAACCAACATTTCTTCATAGATTTTCAAATTTTCGGCTAGAGATTCTTTATAGTTTTTGCGGTTTTTTGAGCAAAAGACATAGAAATCATTATCTTTAGAGACATGTGTAAAGTTCCCAATGCAAAGTCCGATTTTTTCAAATTGTATCCTTTTGTTTATTTGATAAACATAAGCTTTTTTCTTATGATCATCTTGATCGAGCATATGAGATAAGGTTCCAGAGCAAAGGGCTAAAAATCCTGAAGGAACAATTATTGTAAATGTGGAAATCATTATTTCCTCTAATAAATTCTCATTAAAACAAGGAAGCCAACATTTGCTTGAATCATGGAAATTTTGGGAATATAAATAATCTTCTATTTCGTTATTACGAGAGTTTCGAAGGAAAATTAATCCAGAAATTGGTTTTATTATACGGTAAATTATAGTCAGAGTAAAGGGGATTTCCTCAGGCAGGGGTTTTTCTGAGTCCATTGTTAACGTTACTATGATTTTATCAGGGAAGGGAAATTTTTGGGTCTTGATTTTATTAAGATAACTGACATAAAAGTCGAAGGAAAGAGGTTCAGGCAGCAGATTTGATAGGAAACTCGCTTGAGATTCAAGAGAAGGCGCATTATAATTAGAAACCCTTATAATAGAAGAATTGCAGATTAGGATTTGGTCGATTGAGAGTTGTAAAGCAGTCAGTTCGAGAGTAAAGGTTTTTTGAGGGGGGGAGGAAGCTGTATAAAACTTCATTTGGAAATCGACTTTTCCGAGGATTTGCTGAAGAGAAAAGTTGACATCTAAGGTGACATTTTCCTCCAGGATTTGAAAAGGATTGGACATATTTTCTATTATAATTAAATTTTTTTTATGAAAAGTTTGAACTTATAAAATGAAGGATTTTTTTAGAAACTTTATGCTTTGACTATTTTATTAAGTCTTTTGATATGAAACCCTTGAACTGAGGATGAAATTTCTTCCTTTATTTTCAAATTTATTTTCAAAAGAAATTTAATTAAAAATATGATGTTTTCTGCATTTTTTATATGAAAAAGATATTTTAAGTCGATTCACCCAACAAGAAAAATGAGAGGCTTATGAGCAAAATTTTTTGTTGAGGTGACCTTTATAAAATCATTGACATTAAATTCAAAAAGAAATAATGAAAAAAAGATTTAGATAGTCGATGCAAGTTCCTCTCTCTTACTTATTACATTTTAGTTTTTAAATTTATTAGATTACGAATCTAACTTCAAAAAATTGCAATTTTTCGCTCTTTTTTATTTTTCAAAAGCAAAAACAATGCTTCACACTCACCCCTATTTTTTAACAATGCTCAAATATTTGTTTACCTACCTGCTTTTTGTCTGCACAAAAAGCTGTTTTTTTTCATCTCCACCGAATTGCATATTCTGTGCATATGACGAATACGATCAGACTTATCTAAATACTTTGCAATTATCGTCTAGTTCCTCAGTCTCTTGCATTTCCAAAAGTCAGTCTTCCACTCTAATAAGAAAAATTTTGGTTCTGAATTCAGATTGTCCCAGCTGTTCTGATTACTATGATGCCAATTATACTAGTTTAGCCTCTGCATTTCAGCAAGAAGCCAAATTAGTCGCAATAAATCTATATAGCGAACTAGACTTTTTCTTGCAAAATGGCCAGCATTACCTGATTTTAAACAATGAGGAACAGCTGTTTCGTAGATCATTGGTGACAATCACCCTGCAATCGCTAAATAATCAAGGAGCACAGTTACTGGTGAAAGCCAATAAATTTTATTTATTCATTTCGAAGACCTTCACAATCATTGGGATAGATATCATAGGTAATGATATCAACATGCAAGGAGTATCTCCCTCCCCAAGTTGCTACCTTTCAACAAATCTCTGTTGTCAAGATTCAGATTTAATCAATGACTATGATAATTCAAATAATTGTTATTATGGCCAAAGAATTATACCTACACTAAGTCCTACCACCGTCTATGGATTATTCAATATTGAATATATCTTTGACAATCCAAATCTGAACGATCTACCTCTTTTGAATATTACCAATTGCACTTTCAAAAATATAGTCCCTCTAACATCTCCAGCAAACGGTTTCACTTCATTGATATATTTGACCACCTTTTCTGGAAATTTAATCATAAATCAAAGCATTTTAAGCGGCAATTATTTCAGTCAAGGCTTGATCCTATATTCAAATTCCAAATATGACCTACTCCAAATTGTGAATAATGAAAACATAATAAATAGTTCACCATCAAAAAATAATTTAATTTCATTTTCTGATAATTTGACAATAACCCAATCCCAATTCCTTAATAATAATATATATTTGATTATAAACCCAAACAGTGGACAATACAATATAATCAATTTATTCAACTGGAAAGGTGATGCTCTACTTTCACGTACCCTCATTTCAGCCACTTTCAATCACTCTATATTCCTGTCAATCTCAAATTCAAACCCAATGGGATATCTCACATTCCTGAACATTTCATATCAGAACTCAATTAATACTCAATTCCTTTCCGCTCAATATTTAAACAACTTAATCATAGTCAATTTATCCTCTGCTTTCGCACAGAACATCCTTACTGAGTTCATCAGCATATCCAACATAAGTTCTGCCATTTTCGATTCCCTAACAATTTCGAATATTTCCTCCATAGAGCTAAGCACAATTATTTCGAGCTCAAGCAATGTCACAATAAATAATTCGATTTTCGACAGTTTAGTTCAAGATTCGATCCTTTCCTTTGAAAATTGCAACCTGCTTATCTCATCATCTGCCTTTCAAAACATCATCTTTGTTTCGAGCATCATTTCCTCTACAGCTGGTGTTTCCCCTACCATTTTTCAAAGCATCTTCCAGAACATAACCGGAACAATGTCTTTATTTTATATCATCAGCACAAATGAATTCATTGTTCAATCAGTGCAAATATTGTTAGTCAACATCTTCACAGTCTTCTATCTTGATATCCTCAATCTCAACCTTAATACAGATATCCTTATCTGGGGAAGTATCATGACCTACATTTGGAGAAACGAGGATACCTGCATACTCACCAAAATGCAGAATGCCGAGCTCGCTCAAAACATCTTCACCAGTCTTTATGTGAATTATTACGTGACTTATGCAAATTTCTACGTCACAAATTTCTCCTCCCATAACAATAATTTCACACAGACCTTCATGGAAATCAATCAAGGTTATTGCGAGTTCTCCTATTGGTCTATCATCGAGAATTTTTTCCCTCTAACTTCAGCATTTGAAATGTTGGTTAGTTTTGGGATGCAAGCCATCGCATTGGTACAAAATTGCTATTTTGAAAGCAATGGAGTCATTGAACATAAATCCATTTACCTCGCTCCTACCGATAATTGCATTTTCAGCTTATGGGGATTAGAATACACTTCATTTAGAAATCTAACTGCTGTGATTACAGGCAAAAATGAGCTGGTTTCAGGTGTTATTAGCGCTGCGCCTCATGGAGGGATTTTTGAATTATTTGATTCCACATTTATTTTTTTAAATACCAACCCCAATTTCGGATATAAAGGGATATATTTAGATGAATTCATCACAGCCACGCTTTTGAATAATAGGTTTTATAACCTGCTTTGCAATAATTTAACGTTAGCACATCAACATGGAGGAATTTATCTCTCAGATTCATCAAACAATGATTATTCTCAAAATAACTTTTATGTGCAAATTGTGAATAATTCGTTTTATAACTGCAATTGCTTTTATGGAGGAGGGTTGGCAGTTATAAGTATTTATATGGTTGATATTGAAAATTGCTCGTTTTTTAACAGCAACTCCAGTGAATTTGGAGGGAGTTTCATATTGGTTGCAGGGATACAAAGCACTTTGAAGAATATTGTGGTGAATCAATCTTTGGCTGTTGAGGGGTCGGGTTTATATTTCTTGAATATTTTCAATATTTACGTTGAAAACATGACTCTTCTCGATTGTGTTTCTTCGAAAAGCGGCGTGATTTTTGTGGATAATATAAATTATTTAACGATTTTGAACTGCTTCAGCAATAATACGATAAGTTATTTGTATGGCGGTTATTTGTATTTGATATCCAGTGTGATGAACATTACAAATGCCACCATCTTGAATAGTCAATCGATAAGCACAGGAGGAGCAATATATGTCTATCAAAGTAGTAGTCTTTATTTACAAAACATTTTCGCTCAAAATACCACAAGTCAAACTGGAGGTTTCATGAATTTGGAAGATTCTTCAATAATTTCAATGATTGATTCTCAGATTGCATATTCAACTGGAGTAATTGGGGCTGTTTTCATGATAAAAGCAGTTAATAACATGACTTTAATGAATATTTTAATAACGGATTCCTCGGCTGTGAATGGAACTGGTGTGTTGGCGGTTGAAATGGATGACGAGAATGCCTTGCTTAATTTCATGAACATTACCTTTGAAAGGACTTATGCAATAATGGGGTCGGCCATTTTTTTCCTTTCTTCATCCTTAATGATGATAAATAATATGAATATTATAACAGTGGGCGCTTATCCTTTATATATTTCATGGCCTTTCCAGATTGAAATTTTCATGGATAATGTGTTTATTAAAAATGTTATTGCAGACTCAAATTTGGTTTCAATTTCTGGAATAGTTTGTGAAATGTCGAATTGGACTTTCATTAACAATAATGTTTCATTAGCTTTAATTGATTTCTATACAGTCGATGCGAATATTCTTAATTTTGTGATAAGCAACAATTCTAATTTAGAAGCTTTTCACTTAGCCACCTCGAATGTGAATTTAAGCTATTTCTCTATCACAAATGACAAGAACTATGTGAATCAATTAGGTTTTCTAGATTCTGTGAACTCGAATTTGCAAATTTCTTATGGACAACTTGCCAATCTTTATAGTTCTCTCAAATATTTGATTCAGAGTCAAAGTTGTCAGATCCAACTAGTTGAGGTCTTATTTTCACAAGCTGGAAGTCAGGTCTTAGTGGCCACTTACTCCAATTTGATTCTAAATGATTGTATTTTCGTAAATAACACAAATGATGATACAACTTTAGCCAATGATATCAGCTTTGAAAACTCTTGGATTTATTCTTACTATGTGATATTAACTAACTGTTCGTTTGATGCTTATGTAGGGTTCTCTAATAAATTTTCGGGTCTCCTCAATTTGAATATTACAAATTGCTCTTTTATTAATAAAGATAAACTAGAATTTAATAAAATATATGCACTAGACCTTTTAAACCTCGAATCGATCATTATAAACTCATCAAATTTCTCCAGCTTCAGTGATAGCTCAATAAAAATAATGACAGACTATCTATTCATGCGAACAAGAACTATATTTAATGTAAGTGGTTGCAGTTTCATCAATAACAATTCAACATTGGGTAGTGGCATTTATTCCTCAGGTGATGTCTTTCTCACCTTAAATTCCAGTTTATTCCTCAATAATTCCGCATACAAAAACAAAACTGAGACAGAATTACAAGGAATGGCTCCAGCAATTTTTTATCAGCCCATTGATATCACTAATTGCAAAATTACGATTGCTTCGAGTTTATTTTCGAATAATAAGGCAGAATTTGTCGGCTCGACAGTTTTTTCGCAAATCCCGATCCAAACGAACTCAAAAAACATTTTTACTAACAACCAAGACTTTGAAAACTTCACAAGTCAAATGTTTTCTTATCCACTTGACGTAAACTTGATTTCCTATAGTGATGTTGATAACTTTGAAAATTTCACAAATTCCTCAAATATTACCATTATCAGTGGGAGAGAATTCGACTTAGAAATGCAGATCGTTGATTATTTCAACCAGCCAATAAATTTCGACAATTCTTCAATTTTCACTCTGAAATCGGAAGGCTCTTCTTCCAACTCCTCCATTGTAATTGAAAACGGCATTATCACATCAAAGGAAGGCAGACTTTCTTTCCCTAATCTGGTTATTCTGACAGCTTCGGATTTCAACTTTACTCTCAGTTTAGAAGCTGAGTTCATAGGTTTATATAAAGGCATCGATTCGAATTTGAACATTCAATCAATTCAGAAATCGCTTTATTTTTGGGCAAGAGAATGCTTGCCAGGTGAAATCATTTTGAAAGATCTGACATTGTCAAAAATGCCAAAACGGATTCTATTCCCTAGTTGATCCGATGGTCACACCAGAAAAGTTTCAAAAATGCGTATTATGCCCAGATAATGCATATTGTTATGGGGGGAATTTCATAACGCCTTTAGCAGGGTTTTATCGAAAGGATAATGAATCAATAGATGTGACACAATGCATTGCTGCGAAAGCATGTTTGGGAACCAATGATCTACCCATAACAAATTTGACTTCAGATGAACAAATTAATGGGGTTTGTGCTGAAGGCAATTATGGTAAATTATGCTTTTATTGTGAGAAAAATTATGGGAAATCAGATGAAGGAGAATTTTGCCAGACATGCAATGAAATAAATACTCTAGTGTATGGGAGAATCGTTTTGATTGCGATTTTGTTAATTTGCTATATATTGTTGAATTCCAAATTTTCGGAGGTTGATAAAAAAAATAACAATTATGAAAATTCTAGCGTGTTTCTTAAAATTGTCATAAATCATAGTCAACATATAAGTATTTTGGTGTCTTATCTTGATTATACATTGGGTGGAATCGAACAATTTTTCAATCTTTCGAGTTATTGCTCATTATCAAATGATGATGTCCTAAATAACGATTGTTTAATTAATGGGATTTATTATAACCCAGAGTTTCTTTTTGTGGTGAAAATTATCACTAATAACCTTCTTCCTGTGATTTTCACCTTGCTTTCATTTATTTTTTGGGTTGTTTTTTCCTTGAAAAAGCATCATTATAAGAGTGATGATCTTTTCGGAATCTTCAAATCAAAATCCACTTTTTTTTTAGTGCTTTCCATTTTTATCTTCTACCCATTAATGACAACATCCTGTCTGAATCTTCTGGATTGCATTCATTTGAATAGTACAGAATCTGTTAAATATTTGAAAGAGAGCCCTAACATTCAATGTTGGGACACAGAACATCTTGATTTTATAATTTTTATTTGTGTGCCTGGCATTATTTTCTGGGGATTTGCCTTCCCTCTTTTCCTTTTTTATGTTCTAAGCAAAAACACAAACACTTTGAAATCAATGGCACAACAAGTTTCACTAAAAAAGGAAGATGATTCATTGTCTCATAATGGAGTCTCTCTCAAAATTCAAATTGAGAAAAAAAGCACCGATACTTTGGAAAATGCAGCGAACGAGAATGCGTTTAAATGTCAACCATTTTCTAAATATTCTTCCAAAAAGTCAACCTCAAAACAAATAACTGAAACTCAAAGATTATCTATCATCAAAAGAACCAAAACCTTTTCCTTTTTTTATAAAGGTTTTTCCGATAAATATTATTATTGGGAGTGTATGATTTTTTTCCGGAAGTTCATTCTGATTTTTTTCTCGACTTTAAATGAAACTGATTTGGATGAATTGAAAAGATTGTTTTTAATAGGTTTCTTGTCAGTGTTTTACTTTATTACTTTGAGTGCCAGACCTTATAAACATAGGATTTCGAATTTTATGGAAATGTTCTCTTTATTGACATGCATTTTCACTGTGATTGTTTCGGTTTTGACAACATCAGGCATCTCGGATTCAGCAAAATCTGCGTATTTTGTATTATGCATTATTATGAACACCATTTTTTATTTGTTGGCTGTTAGTTTCATCAGTTATGACGCATATAAAAGCTCACACAACTTGATAAAATCAAAGATTAAAACAATAGCGACCAAGAAAATGAACCAACTGGAAAAACAATCAACAATCCACAAAAACCCACAGTTGGAGAATAATAATGCTTTTAATATTAAATAATAATAAGGGGAAGGAAAACAACTAAATTATTAATATTAAAGCTAGAATTTTATAAAATTGTGAATTTTTTATTATGTTT
>Ga0302186_10002060_pt1 | contig 15836 bp, 13 predicted proteins | sample II_Bog_E1_2_FD_198782 | JGI IMG/M metagenome (GOLD analysis project Ga0302186, IMG submission 198782) | Peat permafrost microbial communities from Stordalen Mire near Abisko, Sweden - II_Bog_E1_1 | ecosystem: Environmental > Terrestrial > Soil > Wetlands > Peat | place: Sweden: Abisko... | reverse complement strand
TTTTTATAAAATTAAATTTAAAATTTTAAAATGATTTTATGCATTGTTATAACATTTGTCCATTTATTCTTTTAATAAAAAAAAATATTCAATAGAAATATCTAAAATATTTATTTTATTTTTCATCCCTAAACACAGTAAACCTTCTCGCGCTAAAATTCACCTTGGTCTCTACAACTCCTTCAATTTTTTTTTCTTCATTATCAAGCAGTACACTTAAAAACGCAATCAAACTATCTCCCACATATAAATAAAATGCGAAAAAAACAAACAATCCAATTCCATACCACTTCACAGCATCAATGAACCCTAACTGATCAACCAAAACCCCTCCAACAATTGGTCCCAAAAGCTCTCCAACCGCAGCAGCCGATCCGAAAATTCCAGAAGTCATATCATTGACTCCCACTCTTTCAGCTATTTCTGGATAAATTTTAAAAGCCATAGCTCTAAATTGTTGCAAAGAAGGAATCAATACTAAGGCAGAACCAAGACCCAATACTATCAATCCATAACTCAACCCCCATAATTCTTTAGAAATTAAAAAATAATAGGCCAATCCTATTATCAATACCCCCAAAGACATCCAAACCCTTTTATCAACTTCTCCAGAAAACTTGTCAATTATAAACATTGAAATAATATATGTTAAAGTTGATAATGTGAAAAAAACACCAAAAAGACTAGGGGATACTTGATAAAGAGCTAATCTATAAGAAAGACTTGGATCCATGAAATTATAAGAACATACAGCAAAACTTACTATCAAAAAACCAAAAACTCCTTCCCTGGACCAAAAAACCCTCTTAATAGACACTTTTCTATGTGTTTTATCTCGTAATTTGACCGATCGGTCATTTTCCACAAACTTCCACAAAAACAACATAAAGAATAATTCCAATCCAGCTAAACAAAAAAAAGGTGTTTGATATCCTCCGACCGCATAAAAAAAGCTCCCGACCAAAGGACCCATCATCACACCCAAACTCGATGACACCTCCACATATGCCTCGATTTTTTCCTCTTCATCCTCATAAATATGCGGGATAATAGCAAGACTAGCAGTTGTGAACGCTGCAAAACCCAATCCCTGAACAAATCTCCCAAAGAAAGAAACAGAAAGAAATTCTGTATATCCATGAAAATAATATAAAGATCCAAAAATTGAATTTCCAGCTAAATGCAAAAGCACACCGATGATCATTAGATTTTTTCGACCCCAACTTGCCAATGTTTTGGTCAAAATCAGAGAAAAAAAGAAACATCCAATTGGATGAGAGGTAAAAACTAGACCGATTAATGCATTTGAGAGATTATAACGTGCGGCGATAGTTGGATAATAAGGGGCAAGAAGAGAACTAGAGGTGTTCAATAGGAAGCTTAAGATGTTGATTGTGATGAGTTTGTGGTCAATAGAGAAGAACTTTTTTGGGCTTGGGATCTCGACATTCAGATTCAACATTAAAAGAATATAAATTTATTTAATTTTCAAAATTTTGGGTTTTCATTAATATTATTTTGTGCATTACTTGAATATTTATATTGAAAGAATTAATATATGAAGACAATCATTGGATTTGGAAGAAAAAAAAAACCAAATTATCGAAAGCTTTCTACAAAATTGAAATTTTATTGGAAAAAATTCTTTTAAATAAAATTCTTTAAGAATTTTTGTATATTTAAGAATGTCCAATTTTATGAAATACAAAAACAAATTTTTCTATTAAAAAATAAAATGGCGGTTCGAAATATTTCAAAATTCACAACATATAGATTCAAATTCAAAGGAATCAAGAAAAATGTTGAAGTTGCTGTGAATTGGACAGTGATTTTGTTTTCTTTGAAGCCGATGTTTTCACAATTGCTAAAAATCGATTTTTCATCGAAAAACCTCAAATACCAATTCCAAAACAAAGACATGAACCTTCATCAGACAGTGATTGATAATATGAAAAATATCATGGAATCTGAAGATTATAAGAAATTAGAGTACTCCAACGAGATATTAGAAATCAATGTTGAATTTGCTTAAATTTTTATATAATATAAAAAATCTGTATATTTTTTTTTTCTATAGAATCTCTCTTGAAAATAAAAAACGTTTTATTTTTTTTTTAATTCCTGATAAAATTCAACGAATTTTCCTCAATCAATATTTAATTTTGCAAACCTTTTGATCACAACTCCAGTTGATTTTAATTCCCATTTTTCGAATTTTTTCCATAATTTTTCGAATTCGGCTATATATTTTCCAGCCAACTCCTCATTATCTAAAATGCATAAATTCTCCTGATTGCTATCGACAGCTGCAGTAGTCCAATTAAACGACCCTGTAATAACTATTCTTCGATCAATGACCACGAACTTATTATGCATATGAGTAGCTGGAGAATTGTCCAATCTCACAGGAATTCCAGCATTTGATAAATCAAAAACATCTGATCCCAATTGTTTCGAGCATTCATCATCTGAGATCACTTTTACATCCACATTTTCTGCCAATTGATGTATAGCTGATCAGCTAGACGATTATTGGTAATTGTGAAGACACAGACATGCATTGACAGCTTAGTTTTCTTGAGGAAACCGATGAGACGGTTTTCACTTTCCTCGCTGGGGAAAAAAATCGCTTCACTGACTTTAGGCCTTCGAACAAAGAAATGAGAGATCATTGTTTCAGCAGCTGAATGAACACTAATTTATGATTTTATTATAGTTGGAAAGAGAAAAATAGAAAAAAACCAATCAAAAAGCTCAGGGGTCTTTTCATGATCCTTGGATTTCAGGATGGAGAAGAGGTCATCAAGCACTTGAGAAGGTTCAACATTGGTTTTGCTGACATTGACGATCAAAGCTATCATTTAAATAAATTAACCCTTAAAACTCTTTATTATTTCTAATAAACCTTCTTTGAAGGTCTGTGCGTTTTCCTTCGTGTTCTGCAATTTCCCATAACATTCATTGAAGATCTCTGGTATGCTTTTGGTTGAGCTTTTCTTATTATAATTTTTTTTCTCCATTGCGATGAATTTTTTTCCTTGATTCCAACAAAAATTTATATTTAAAAAATATCTTATTTTTTTCATTTAAAAAAAAAATTTAAAAAAAACGGAAAAAAATGGAAGGCCTCAATTCCTGAACCCCTAGTCACATCTGGCTAACGTAACGTTACTTATCCTTTAGAAGTCGGTCCTGAAGCTTCTGCCTATCATTCTTCAGTCAACAAGGATTCCAAGCTCGGTCTTGTCGTCATTTAAGAATGGTGAGATTATGAATCCGCAGCCATTTGGTCCAAGGATTAAATTGGCCCGATGCAGTGCAAGTTATTGGAGGAGCAGCAAATTATCGATTATCTCAAGGACGGAGTGACTGTATTTTGTATGGGTAGAGCTTTGTCCATAGTGGCAAGTGTTTTTCGGCTTGTGCGCCTTTCTATGGAATTCCTGATACGAGGCTCTCCTGGGATGAAAAAGGCATTACCTGTCCTGTGTATTTGAATTTTGGAGAATTGGATGATGCTAAGGAATTTTCTGATCCCGAAAGTGCCAGATCGTTTGAAAAGAATTAAAAGAAGTGGGAGTGGATGTGACTTTGAAGGTGTGGGAAAATGCTGAACACTTCATGAATCAAGATAGTTCTTTATATAAGAAGGAAGTGACAGCGAAGGCTTTGGTGGAACTGGTAGCTTTTTTTAAGAAGAATTTTCAATAAAAAAATTAAGCATTTTATTTATTGAAAATTGGGTATTTATAAGGGAAAATAAATATTTTACGCAGTTTATAAGAAAAATTAATAATTTTTTTTAAACGCGTAGCTAATCCCTCTATTTATCTACAAATTTCCGATGGGCAACTGTTCTAAAAATGGAAAGCCTTACTTTTGGTCCCGCCGTGGCAACGGTAACTCAAAAATCGGCAAGCAGGTTTCCTGTCCCAAATGCGGCAGGGTTTTCTTCCCAAATACAACTTATAATACAGTACTATCACTTTTTATAAAATAAGAAAGCTTATTTACATGTAGTTCAATGTACATCTTGACACCTGTCTGGTCAATGAAAACAATTTCAATCATTCCGAAGAACAAGTCTCAGCCTTCAGTATTCCATTAGAAATCTTACCTTCGAATGTCCAATTCTATTGGTACAAAAAACCATCACCATTAGACCCTTTCACTTATATTTGGGAGAAACGTGGTTGCAAATTCGACAAAGCTCAATGTGACAAGCTACTTTCTCTCAATGCGAAGGAAGTGATGAAACTCGATTTCGAACGAAAGCAATATTGGTTCTACAATGAGATCGAAAAGTTGAGGATCTCATGGATGAATGGATCTAATCAGCTGCTAATTCGAAAGGATTTCATTTTGGAAGACACTCTCAAGAAGATTGACATTTTCGATATGCATAAGGAACTTAAGATCAGTTTCCAAGATGATAAGGTGTTGGATGCAGGAGGTCTTATGCGTGAGTGGGTTTTCTTGATAACGAAGCAATTCAAAGAGGCTGGATTATTTGAAAAAGCTGATACTTCAGAAATGACTTACAAATTAAAAGGAGAAAATGATGGGAAACAGAAGTTTTTAGAAATGTCGAGAGCTTTCGGGACAGTGATAGCCAAGGCGATATTTGAGAAGGTGCCTGTCCAATTATATTTGGATCGATCATTGATAAGAAACTTATTGAATCAGGAGGTGGAGTTGTCTGATATCTATACTTATGATCAAGGATTATATAAAAGTTGGCTATTTTTGAAGGAGAATAATCTGAGTCAATTGGGATCTGGATTGGATGAGGCTTTTGAGGTTTTCCATCAGAAAGATGGTGTGTTTGAGAGTTATGAGTTGAAGCCTGAAGGGAAGAACATCAAAATCACAGAATCTAACAAAGATGAATACCTGCAATTATCAATGGATTTCTATACGAAACAGGTGATTATCAGTCAATTAAGTGGGATTCTAGAGAGATTTTATAAGGTTATCCCATTAACAATCATCCAAGTGTTCGATCCCAATGAGTTTGAAATGATTTTATATGGTACTCCAATCATAAACCTCGATGATTGGAAGATCAATACTATATATAAAGGAGCCTACTATAATAACCATCAAATCATCAAATGGTTTTGGGAGGTACTAAACAACTACTCTCAGGAACAATTAGGAAAAATCCTGCATTTTTGCACTGGGAGCTCAAGGACTCCGATCGATGGGTTCAGGAATCTTATGAGCAATCGTGGGAATATAGCAAAATTCTGCATAGAAAGCTCAAAATATAGCAAAGATAACATGTTCCCTCGAGGACATACTTGCTTTAATAGGTTAGAATTGCCCATGTATGCCAGTAAAGATGAATTAAACCAGAAGATGGATTTTATCATCAATAGTCAATTGGATGGACTGTTCGGTTTGGAATAAAAAAAGAGAAATTTATTGTTTTTTTTTTAAATCAAAAATTAAGAATTTAAGCTATCTTCATTATATAATTTATAAAGAGATTTCCCTTTATATTTAGTTCTTTTAAAGTCAATTTTTTGAAAATCTAATAAAAAATTATACTCATAAGTTATCCTGTGAAACCAAAAGCGAGCCCAATGCCCCCAAATATCCATCATGTGTTAGGAAAACTGCCATTTTTTTATCTTCATCCTTCTGTGCGAAGAAATCAAAAGCATAGTTAATGCAATCCATGGTTTCCTCATGATTTCTTATGAAATTTCCAGCAAAATACACTCGGTCAATCTTATGTAATTTGGCCACTAAATAAGAAACCTGACCAATGTTAAAGGCAATCATATGCAACAGACTCAAAATGATATCAGATTTCCTATTATATTTGAATTTAAATGATTTTTGATGATTTTTTCGGAACTTGTAATCCAAGTTGTCTTCCTTCAACTTCCCCAAAGAAATCGCCAATGAAGAACTATCCAAATCTAAATGCGGAGTCTCAGCCCCACCATAGATATCTTTAACAAAAAGGTCAATTTTTCGATCATCACCTTCGTTCGAAAGACTCAAAAGCTCTTCGAAATCATTGACTCCCGTAATCAAATTACATAGTCCCAAAAAAGTGCCTGAATTTTATTGCAAAACATTAAAAAAACCATCAAAAAATCATAAATACCCCCTCCCACACAAGTTCCTGTGACCCTCTCGAATTTATTGGCTTCTGAAAACTTCAAAAAACTGACCCCGGAACCGATGTTCACAAGCAGAAATGGGTAGTCGTCTTTTTTCTAGAGTCAAAAACTCATAAAATTTAAAGGTTTTTTTAAATAAAACCATCGATTTGCAATTTATTTTCCCGGTTTTCTTCGAATACATAAACGCAAATTCCGGCTTGTTCTTGTTCAGATAATCCAATCCTTTGGCTAAACTCTCGAATTCATTCACTTTCACAATTTCCACATTCAATTCTTGCTATTAATAAAATTTTTATATGATTTTGAAGAAAAAAACACTTGAAAAAGCTCAGCGAATTTATAGGCACCACCTCCTGTAACATGAAACTTGGGGGAAATTTGATGCAGATCGAATTTCTTGATAAATTTAATGAGTTCTTCTATGCCTTCAGTTGAAAATCTAATGAAATAAATGTCATTTTCAGTGTTCCCTTCGATTTTGAGAGCATCTAAATGATGAAATTTGAGGATTTGCTGGAGTTTCCGGGGCATTGAAATACATAACTTAGCCAAGGTCCCACCTATGTCGATCCCGATGAAAATGGACTCATTTTGAACGATTTTGGGATCAAGTTTTGAGACTGTTTCCATAAGCTTTTGGTAATTTTTTTAATTATTATAAAAAAAAAGAAAAATAGGAAATTATTCAAATACTTTTCAAACAATAAAAATGACAATTATGATAACATACCATTTTTATTCATTTTTCCCAAGAAATTAAAAAAAAAAATTAAAAAATTTTAAAAAATTTAAAAAGATTTATTCAATTTTTTCAAAATGGGATCGACCATTATTTGTTCTTCTTCTCGCGCTTCTCTCGAAAATTTCCAATCAAATTCTAATCAATGTTCATCCGATCGACAACCCATCAAGTATTTTTTTCTTTTTCAGGTTAATATTTATTTTTATATTTAGAGATGAAATTTCAAAAGATCCTCTCTTTTTGTTGAAAATTTACGCCTCTTTCAAGCGTCACATGAGCAAAGAAAACCTTCTAAAATTGAAGGGACAAAGTAAAAATGTTGTCTTCTTGATATTTTATTTTGTATATTTAATTAGTTTGGATCAAACTCACACCAATTCGAATTTCTGTGGTTTTCAAGAGAAATTTCCCAGAAGATGCCCCTCTCATAAAAGCAAAGCCTAGTCACAGTATTTTTTATTTTTTAATTTTAGCTTTTTTACTTTTGAAAAGAAAATCATAATAGTATCCAATTTCATCACGATTATGATGAAAATTGTTGCATCGAGACTTTAGGGAAAAAATCCATTAATCTAAATGCACTTTTGCCTAGTCTGAAAAAATGGAATGAACATAAAAATATAGTAATGGTTTTCATTGAAATGGAGGAAACTTTCTTCCATAAATTTCCATTTTTTCAAAAAGAAAATTATGGCTTAAAAAAACAGTATCAATACATTTTATAAAATTATTTTTTTTTCTAAACATTCATTAAAATAAAGGATTGAATTCATTAGAGTTCAAAGTTGTCTTTCAGACTTCCCTATAAGTATTCTAAATGTTATGCAATGTATGTCCAATTGACTTTTGTAAAAAAATATTTTAATGATTTTTTAAAGTTCCATTGACCAATGTGCAAGGAAATTTTTATCAATTAAAAGGATCAAGTAATTTAAATGTTTTTTTTAATTTAATTTTTCAAAAGTAATGATTCAGAATAATCATATCTTGATTTCAGTCACCTTTCCTTATGATTTTCCAGAAAGTGTTCCAAGCATAATTTTAGAAAAAGAAAATGGTTTCTCATTAAAAATAATAATTTTTTCTCAATTAAACTATTATTTATAAAAAAAAAAGGATGCATAGTAAGTTCAAATTATGAATCTTTTAAATGCGGGGATGGAGTTTTCATAGAATACAACAAATATTCGCAAGAATGCAAAAATTGGAAAATTGACAAAGATTTCGTATTCTATAAAATTTTTGCTTTTTTCTTAATTGTAAACTTTTTAAGGGGAAAATCAAAGCTGAAATGGAAATAAAATTAGGAAACAACCCTCCATTTTTATTTTCGAAAAAAGCAGAAACCAATATCATTAAAAAAAAGCAACCTCAGGTCAAACAGACTAGAAAACGTCATGAATCAGTTGATGCCACCATCCTCACAGCATTTTTTCCAAAAAACAATGAAAAATCGTTGACTTCTTCGATGACTATGTTGAGGAGTCCTGATTTCGCAAAAAAACAGAAAAAATACACGGAATTCATTTCAAAATTGCATAAAAATCCCAAATTAGAAATCCATGATTCCAATGAAGTTGAATATAAAAAGATCGTTATATTGGGTGTTGGGTCATTTGGTGAAGTATTTGAAATGACTTGGAATTCATCGAAGGTGGCAGTGAAACGATATCACACTGTCAACATTTATAATGAAAAAAAAAATGATTTGGAAGAGAAACTTTTGCTGAAAGAACTGAATATGATAACAGAGATGAATTTTCCTATAAATAATAAGTTCTATGGCGTTTTCATTCAAAGAGAAACGGGGTATATTCATACAATTCATGAATTAGCTAAAGGGTCCCTTGAAAAAAAACTTCAAGAAGGAATTTCTGACAGCCAAAAGGATAATTATGCCAAAGGTCTCATTGAGATTGTGATTTTTCTTGTTGAGAAGGGATTTGTCCATAGAGATTTTGCTCCGAAAAACATACTCGTAACATTTAATGATGAGTTGAAATTATGCGACCTTGGATCCTCTTCAAAAATAAAACAAGGGGATTTGAAACAATCTAATGGCCCATACACACCGTTTTATGCACCTCCTGAAGTCATAAAGGGTTCTGTTCATCCGAACTCTGATATTTGGTCAATGGGGTTGATTTTTTATTTGATTTATTATGGAAAAAACTTTTGGGATCTGAAGAATTTTAATGAAGAATATGTTAATAAAGTGAAGAGCGGGATCGATTTCGACCCTGAGGTTCAATGGGATCCGAGGAAATGTCCTAAACAAATCGTTGAAATTATAAAAGGATGTTTACATCATGAAGCTTCCCAAAGAAAACATATCAAAGAGATAGATAAAATGTTGAACAACTACCTTTTATCAAAATCTATCTAAAAAAGCTATCAAATATAATAAATCGTTTTATATTTTAGATTGTTTTATGTTGCTCAAAAATTGATTTAATTTTTAGAAAAAAGTATATAATGCGATCCCGAGCGCGAAACTATACAACTCAGAGGACATCTTAAAGTTGTATTTCTCTCCAAGCTCCTCCAAATTTTTTATCAAATCTTTATCAAAATCCACTAAAAACACCTTAATTTCCTCAGTTTCATCCAGACTTTGCATCGGGTTCTGATTTCTCTCATCCTCACCATCCACCTCAATGATAATCACCTTCGTGCTTTCCGTGCTTTTCCATGGATCGAAGTAAACAGTAGGAAATTTGAAAGAATCAGCGAGGATTCTTTTTCCTATATATCCAGTTTCCTCCTTTAATTCTCTCAAGGCATCTTCGATTCCAGAATCACTTTCAACAAGTCCTCCTGGAAATTCCAAAACAAAAGCATTCATAGGAGGTCGGAAATTTGCCTCTATGATGAGCTTACGAGCTTTGGTAGTAGGGTAGGTAACTAAAGGGATGATTGTGACACCGTCTTGGTTGGGATTGTGTTTTTTTTTGGAGGATCGCTCAACGAATTCATAGTTTTTTATGATTTTGGAAGAAGGGGTTTGCAAGGAGATTGTTTTAAATTCAAGCCATTCGCCTTCATATTTCAATGACTTTTCAATAATGTTTTTATCGGGATCTAAGGATTTATCCATTTTTTTATCGAAAAACAAATTCAAATTTAAAATTAAAAAAACACATATCTACGAATTTTTAAAAAAATAGTCTATTTTGGGGAAAAAATTCATGAATTAGCAAATCAAAATCATGAATTTTTTTTAAATACAAGGATATTAGTCATATTACAAATTTTTTTCCAAATATTATTCAAAATATGAAAAAAAATTTATACACATAATTTTTTTCTCTCTTCTATAAATTTCAGATTTTTTTTAATTCTTAAAAAAACTACTTTAAAGTTTCATGAGGAAATAAGAAATTTGAAACTAATGGATTGAAAATAGAGATGCTTTCAAATTTTAGAGATATATTTTGTTTCAAGGTAATCTAAATTAAAATGGCGATTCGAAAAATAAAGAAAACAAATAGAAATATCAAAATAAATTAATACTTCTTGGCTTTTTTTGTTTCACGCCATATCATATTTTTAACATTTTTTCATTATTTGAGATATTTACTTATGAGACATATTTTTTTAAATTTGTTGCAACCGCCGAAATATCACGTAATATTAAATGATTTATAATTTTCAAATTTAAAAGCAAAATCATCATTTAAAACTCTGACTTCCAGTCCTCAAAACCATGTACATTTTTGTTTTTTTTCATTCACTTCTGAAATATTTCCTATTCTCTAGGAACTTCTTCGTGATGAAGAAGATGACTCCCAAATCTTCTCAAGCGAAGATAGCAAAAAATCCATAAAAAGATTTTTAAAAGGTATTTTTTTTTGGATTTTTTATCATTTTTTCTTTCATTTTAATTTTCAGATCTTGACTTTCGCCAATTAACTTGCCAAGATGTCTATTCGTTGAATATCAACGATTACCTGAAATATATGGAAGATTTACCTTTTGTTGAACAACAAAAAATCATTAGGCAATACCTCAAATGGTATTTTGAAGTTGGTGACTTCGAAATTTTCTCACAATCAATCGTCAAACGAAAGGACTTTGAATATATGAATGTGATCCTGTCTCCCGATTGCCAAAAGCTAGCCGTATACGACCAGACTCATTCTGTAATTGTTTATGATTTGATGACAAACAAAGAAATTGTCCAATTCAAAGAAAAATTCACAGAGTGGTTTTTAAAGTTCACCCATGATTCTTTGAAATTGGTTTTTTGGACCCATAAATGGGACCTTATCATTTTTGATATAATGACTGCTTCTTTTGAGAAGAAATACGCACACATCCAAATAGATTATTTCATTGTGTCGAAATCAGACTACACGCTTGCTCTTATTTCCAAACAAGATATAACTATTAGCACAGACACCAAAGAAATTAAAAAAAATGAAAATAACGATATCATTTGTGCAGATTTCACAAGAAAATCACCTGATATCATATGTTATGCCGTCCTGAGCAACTTAGTTGTTTGGAATTTCAACTCAGATCAAATTCTTTCGAGAATCCTAACAGAATCTGTATTATATTGCTTGTGTTTTTCAGACTCTGGCTCCAGAATAGTTACTGGTAGTGAAGACAAAAACATAAAAATATATTTCTTCAGTGAAAACCTCAAAGGCGGAAACATGAATTTGCCAAATTATCAAAAACCATTGAAAGTTTTAACTTTAAACGGACATAATGAAAATATCAAAAGAGTGTTGATTTCAACGAATGAAGACTTTTTTCTTTCAATGGAAGACCCGTTAAATGATAGTTGTAATCAAAATATTTTTTTATGGAAAGAAAATAATAAAGAAGAATTCACGCCAAAAATATTAAAATTTGAACTTTCTTTTGCAGATTTCCAATGTTTGAAAAACGGATTTATGGGATTGGATTATAGTAAAGAAATTTACAATTTCGATGCCAATTCTCCATTTCAATACAAAAAAAATGTTTCCCAATTTCTTCGTTGTGTGTATAGTCCAAATGAAGATTTTCTTCTTTCACATAGTTCTCAAAGTACCATTGCTCTCATCAATGAAAAGACGAGCTTAGTCAACAAATTTTTTACTTTGGAAAACAATGAGGAAGAAAATCTATATATTCTGAAATGTTTTTTTTCAAATGATGGCTCTTATGTGATTGTCCAAACAATTGATTTTCTTTTCATTTATGAAGTTTATGGTTTATCAAGTTCCCTACGGTTTAATCCAATTAGTATCAAGGATGTCTCTCCATTGAATATTCTGATTATGTCTAAAAAAGGAAACTTGATAACTGGCCATGAAGAAGGAGAAATCATATATTTTAGCGAAAAGACATTCAAGAGAAATAACATGGAGCTGACACATGCAAGTACAATAACTGCTTTGGCTTATGATTTAAAGGAGGAATTGTTGGCGTCTGGAGATTCGAATGGAAATGTCTATTTTTGGGGTAATGATTGCAAAAGAATCAAGGAAAATGAAATAAAAAAAGAAGATGGCAAAAATCCAATAAATTTCCTCTTATTTTCAAAACAAAAAAATGCCATTTTATTCATATTATATAAGAATAAACTGGAAATTTATGATTTTCAAAAGAACTTCGTTATTGAAAACATTGAATTAAAAGTTGAAGTTAGAATGAGTGAGGTGAATTCTTCCCTGACAGTTTCAAACGATGAAAGTTTTATTTTTATCAATATTTGCAAGCACCAAATTGTGATACTCAAGAAAAATCACAAAAACTACAGATTAGCGCGAACATTCTCAAATATTCCTGGAGATTTAGTCGAAATGAGGCCTTATCCTCAAGAAAAAAACTATCTCAAATGTAAATTTATCCGTGGAATTTATGAAATAAAGAATATGATTGAAAAACGGACAATTGAAGTTGCTGGTGAAGTTTTAAAAATTGGTGAAAAAACGATAATTTCTGAAAATGACAAATTTTCTTTACAAATTACCAACTTAAAGACAGATACTTCAATTATCCTTGACTTAAAGGAAAATATGTCGATAAAGGATGATTTTTTGTTTTCCTGCGATGAAAAATTTCTTCTTTTAAAGAGTTATCAAGAATATTGGGTTTGGGATCTTGAAAAAGGAATCATAACCGAAAATGTTTTTGAAAAAGACAAAGAAAGGGGATTGATTAATCAAAAATTGGTCGGGAGAACGAAAAACAGTGAGAATTCTGTTGCTTTTGCAAAAAATGGTTCTGATGTTTATATTTGGGAAAAGGGGAAATCTCCATTTGCAAAAAAAGTCTTTCATGCTGACATAAAATCTTTAGATTATTCTTCTGATGATAAAAAATTGTTGGTTGCCTGTAGTGAAAGAGTATTGATACTCAACACCATTGATTATAAGCAAGAAAAAGAAATCCTTATTTTGGAAAATGAGAATGTTCGGAAAGGAGCTTTTTCTTGGTCTGGTTATGATATATTTTTAGAAATCTATGCAAATTCAAAAAATTATATCAAAATATATGATGGGATCATTGCTTCCTTTATAAAAGAAATTAAGCCGTTCTATGAATCTTATCGACCATTCATCACTTTCCTCTTTGAACCCAGCAAAAATTCTATGATTTTCATTTACGAATCTATGATTAGCCTCTATAATCCGAAAGACGAAAGAGAAAAAATGATTTTTTTGCGAAATATAATTTATTCTGAGCAAAATGAAAACTTGGTCTTATCTTATTATGTGAACAAAAATTCGGATTTATATATCTACGAAAATAAAACTTTTGATATTTATTACAATTTTTTGCAAAATTCGACTCTTTTTCTGGAAAATAGAAATAATTTACACAATTTATTGACCAGAGATCAACAAAAAGAAAATGGCCCCATTAATTTTAATTACCTAGCTTGTCCATTTGATTTTAATATCCTGCAAATTTATGCTTATGAAAAAGAATATAGGAATAAAAACAAAGTATTAGAAATCAAAGATATTCCTAGCAGGTTGTTCTTCTCCAAGGATATACATCAGAGAAATTGCTTTGATATTGTCATCAACACAGAAGAAGCAAATATTTTCACGGATTTTTTCAACTACATTTTAACAAATAGCTCAATGAACACTTTACAACATCTTCAAGATACTTTTCAATTACCGCATTGCTTTGATTCGGAATTTTTTAAAAAGCTACTGGGTATGTTTGAAGATGATCCAAATTTGATAAAATCTTTCCTAGACTTCATATTTATAGAACCAGGATATAATCTTTTTCCTCGAAATTTTAATTATAAAGCACTCAATCGACCTTTGCTGATAATGCATAATACGAACAATTTGGATGAAAAACAAATGATTGAGATCCTTGGAACAAATCCGACATATATTGATGAAGATGCCACGATGAAGGAGATTGTAAATGTCAAATGTTTATATTGCAATTCTTTATTGGACTATAATAATCAGGCCACTATTGATGTTTTTAAGGGAATTAGTGAATTTGAGCCAACCAATGAGATATTTTCGCATGTTGCTTTGATACAAATTCTGGAATACAAATGGGAAACTTATGCCAAACGAATATATTTCCAGGAGGCTTTAACTTTTGTGGCTTTCGTTGGGATATATTTGATGAATGCCAATTATTTTTTGATTCTGAGACTAAATGAAGAATCCAACTATTATATTTACTCCCTCATTTTAGATGGTTTAATTTTGTGTTTCGTGATACATCATATTTACACTGAGAGTCAACAATTAATGGCCTCAAAACTTAAGGCTTATTTTTCATCAATATGGAACATTATTGATGTTATTTTAATCATTCTTAGTTTGATGACAACTATTTGTGACATTTTGTCTTGTGTTCAGATTTGGTTGTATCCAGAAGTTTTGAAGAGTATGCATGCCTTCACTATATTTTTTGGATATCTTCGCGTTTGTTCTTACGCTCGAGGAATTGAAGGAAGTTCTTTCATGATTAAGTTGATAATTCAAGTTATGTATGATATTAGATATTTTCTTTTGTTAATGTTTATCTTCATTTTCGCTTTGACATCTTCAGGTTATTTTTTATTTTTTATTTTAAATTATCCTTTACTTGATAAATTAAATATTATAGTATATGTGTTACAATCAACCTTTGATTATAATGTCATTGAGGTGTTTCTAGCTTTCTTCAGGGAAATGATAGGAGATTTAGGAGATTTTGATGATATCTCGGGTGAAGTGGATTATCTATGGGTACTATATTGTTTTTTCTTTACAGCCACCATGCTTCTGACCATTGCGATGCTGAACCTATTAATCGCTATTATATCTGATACCTTTTCTCGGGTGAAAAATGCTGAAAATCTAACAAAAATTTGGGAAAGATGGAATATCATTACAGAAATTGATGATATTCTTTATTCAAAAAACAAAGGAAAAATAAACAACCATCCTCAGGAAAAGAAATTTTTATTGTTTTTCTATAACGCTTGTCATTTTAAAAAAGAGACCAATGAACTCATGGAATTGAAAAACTCAGTAGAGATGTTCAAAACGAATACGGAACAAAAATTTGAGAAAACAGAACAAACTTTAGAAAAAATATGTTCCATGTTGCAAAATTTGGAAAAAAATATAAGAGATCTAAAAAAATAAAATTTGACCATTAAATTAAAAAAGAATAAACTAAAAGAAAATTAAAGAATTGAAAAATGAGAATATTTTTTATGAATAATTTATTGAAAACAAAATTTAGTGAATCCAGAAAAAAACATTTATTGTTATTATTATAGCATTTTGAGCAAAAACCTGTCCTGGTATTAATAATCGATTCTGCTTCACTTTCTCTAATTGGTAGTCTTTACCACTTAAATCACATTTTTTGAAAAAAACATAAATAACGGGGTAGAAAAATAATTTAATTAAAAAAAAAAAACATTTTAATTAAAATATTTCATAGATTTGTAAATAAATGAATTTTTTTGTAATTTTTTT
>Ga0302186_10002057_pt1 | contig 15846 bp, 8 predicted proteins | sample II_Bog_E1_2_FD_198782 | JGI IMG/M metagenome (GOLD analysis project Ga0302186, IMG submission 198782) | Peat permafrost microbial communities from Stordalen Mire near Abisko, Sweden - II_Bog_E1_1 | ecosystem: Environmental > Terrestrial > Soil > Wetlands > Peat | place: Sweden: Abisko, Stordalen... | reverse complement strand
TATTTATGTTTAAGATTATTAAGTGATCATGCCAGTTTATTTTTATTATTATAATAAAGAATTAAAACAAAATACCTCTTATTATTGTAATTTTGTTTTCTCCTATTTATATTCGAAAGTTAATTTATTCTCCATTTATACAATTTTAAAAGCTGGTTATGAACGATATCTTCGGAGTTCATATTTTTGTTGTTTGTCAACCACCTAAATGAAATCATTATTTTTTTCTTTTATATTTTTTTTCTTTTGTTATGACATAACTTTTTTTCTTTTTATTAAATTGGTAAAATTAAAATTATTCCTTTAGGATATCGTTGCTGATTAGCTTGATTAAAAGAAAATATTCTTGATCTTTTCTTTCAGAAATGAAAAATCATAGTCTTAGTTTCTTTTCATTGCTTTTAACATTTGATATAATTTAATTGACCCAAGTTGATTTTCAAAAAGATGATATGATAAACCATTATAAATACATTTTGTAAGCTCATTAATAGGATAAATTGTTAGAAAAAATATTTTTATTTCGTTAATTAGAGGAGAAATCGCCTTATACTTTTTTTACACAATAGCCTTTTATAATTATTTAATCCTTTTCTTTATTTATTATTCCTCTTCATGTATTTATCTGTAAATTTAATGAAAGCAATAAAGCTTGGGAGGAGTTCTTTTCCAATCAAAAATATTCAACATCCATTTCCTTAAATTTTATATGAGTCTCATTGAAATTTATCTAAACATTTTCTGATTTTATAATTAACTGTTTAATAATTGTTCTGATTTTAATATTAGAACCTCAATATTTTTAATTAAGTTTAAGTTATTCACCAAATCAACTTCCTCTTTATTCACAATCACAATTTATTCTTTTTTCATAAATCTTTATATCATTTGAGCCTTATGATCAATAGATATGATTTGATTTTTTCTATCTTACTCTATCAAAAACCAAAAAGATGATTGCTCGGGTCCTTCATACAAATTATTGAATTTTATAAAACTTTCAATGGATTCAATTTTATCCATGTGAAACATTTAGCATAATAAGAATTATGAAAAAATAGATTGAATTCGAAGGGAATAATGTTTAAACTATTTTTAAAATAAAGAAATGAAGCCATTGGACAATTTATTGCCTTTATAGTCTTCCATGATGCTAGTATAGCATTATCTGGCCGTTTATTCATAGTTCCATTATTTGCAGAGAATACCGACTAAGATTAGTATTTTACTGGTCAGATGAGGGACCTCTGATTTTAACTATTGATAAATATTATCGAACTGATTGATGAAATATGTAACAAAATTGACCTATTTCTTTTATAATTTTTCTTAAATATTTAAACATTTTAGAAAATATTTTTCCATTTTTCCATAATCTTGCACAATCTGATAGTACAAACAGAGATTAAAATTAACATCTAAATCAGTGGATTTATCCAAACTATAATAATTGAAGATACTTTCACACTACAGTATAATAGTTGGATAATTTTTAGCTACTAATCCCACTCCCATATAAGGATGAAAAAAAGTTGATTGATATTTGATATATTTTTAAAAATGTTAAATTCCTTGTGTAACCTTGTCTGTTAATCTATAAATTGTGCCTATATTGGTCATTGATTAAACGTCATTTGGATTTATGTTTGAAGCCAACTAAAAGCACATCAGAGATTGTTCAAAATTTGATTATTTCAAGAACTTGTACCCCATCTAATTTAGCCAAAGTTGATATTTTGCCTAAATTACATCGATTGTTGTGTTCTTAATTGCTAATTCCAGCTCATCTATTAAAAGTTTTTTCACCATTTAATGAGAATACATTGATGACTATCCAAAAAATTTTAATAAATAATTGATGGCGATTAAGTCTATCTTCTTTTATTTTTTTATTGATTACTTCAACTCATATATTTTAATTATGATTGATTTCTTGATATCTTCATTTAATTTCTTAGATGAACAATTGCAAAATAAATTGAGAACTTAATGCTAATTTATAAATTCTTATGTTGTTTCTCTTAATTAAATTAAGCTAAACAATTATTTTATTTCTTCCTGACAATGTGTTGATCTCAACATAATTTGATCAAAGAGTTTATTGTCTTTACTGTTCTTAACATAGACTTCTACTAAATTTTTAATAGCATTTATTTGAATTCTAATATTATCTTTCAACATATATTCAAAATAATTCTTGATAAGTTTATGCCAATAGAGGATTTATATCATTTAAAGTTATTTTCAATAAGTCTTGAATAGATAGATAGATAAATTTCACAGACAATCATGTCGTGTTATAAGTCTTGAATAATAATTAATTAGATTTTTCAAATATATAAACAAGTCTTAAATAATTTCAATTGTTTTTTTTAAAGAATTTCAAAAATTTCGTTTGGGATAATGAACAAGTTAATATAAAATAATGAGAAATTAGAGTTTATCAATAGAATCTTTTCTTGTTAAAATTAAATTCAGTTTAATTTTGTTGATTTCTGAGTTTTAAACAAAACTCAAAAAATTAATTTGCCTTCGGTAAATTAAATAATATTTTTTAAGAAATTTTAATAAAAAATTCTTTAACTCTTTCAAATTCAATCAACAATCAGAAATCAATATGGTTGAACTGCCTTTATGGCGGTGTTGAAATAGAGATTACCTTGGCTGCCTCCAATTCTAAATTACCAAGAGCAATCAAATATAAGGTAGAAGGTTCGTCTAACGGTTTAAATGAGAATGTTCGTACTTGCTTTGTGATTACTTTCAAGACTGGGGTGATATACAGATGTGCATAATCCTTCCAGTAGCAGAGTCTTGCAACAATCCAGAGTTGTGTTGAGAAAGAGATTGATTATCTTAACTTTTGAATAGTCCACTCCTTATCAAACTATAAATAATCCTTTTTTACCTGTTTAATGTCCATTTAGGATGAAACAATGTTGTTTGGCAAGACTATTGATGTTTTCAAAGGCAGTTAAATATTTTTTAGGAGGCATATTTTCATATCAAGAAAGAAACTATGCATTGCTGTAACAGCTGTGAAAAATATTAGATGCAGGGTACAAAAACTTGTTGTGGTAGTATATAACCCTTCTAACGAGACGGAATGATCTCAAAATAATGCAAGTACATCCTTGATTTTTGTATAATTCATAAGATACTATATTTATTTGGGAAGAAATATAAGTCGTCAATACCAAGGTAGCTTTTAGACTGTCTTATCAAATAGAACTCCTACTCTCCTTCCTTTTTCTCTTCAATAGTGTTTAATTATCATGATGGAAATTTAGTTCGTAAATTTATTGTATTATTTGAATATTCTATAAATTAAAAACATCTTTTAGACTTTTCCCAGCTTTATCAATAACATATTTTTATTGCAAAGCGAATTTTTTATTGTAAGAGTATTTTTTACTTTCATACCTTCTAAATATTTTATAAATTAAGAAAAAAAATTAAAATTTATATAATCTTTACAGCAAAATCAATCAATAATCAATTGCTATCCATGATCCGCTTGCGGAATGAATCGTTGTATTTGCCCAAGCTTTAAAAACTAAGTTGAATCCCTCCCTGGTAATATCCTCTGCTGTTACTGTAATTCTCAGATTAGCTTGATGTGAAGAATCGATTGAACCCAAGGATGCAATGACTCTCGGAGGATGCTTGAAAGAAGTTTAAAATTTAACATGAATTTTCTCTTTTCTGGGTCCATTTCCAAAAGTTAATTGACTGTTTTCGATTCTTGCTGATCCGATTTAAATTTTGATATCAGGTGTTGTTTCTGTTTCGTTGACATTTTGAGACTTAATTTACATATTTTACAAAAAATTATCTTGTTCCGAATGATATTTATAAGCAGCTTCATTTAGCAATTTCCAGTGATTTGAATCATATGATTTGCCACTTTTAGCACCAGTTTTACTTATATATTAACCTATAATCTTTAATATTTGTTATTGTTTTTTAAGTTTATCAACTATTGACATGAGCGAAGTAATGTTGGACCTTAGTTCCTTAATTTATAAATCTTTTTTTTTCAATTCAATTCTTTTTTTCTTTTCAAGTTTTTCAATTCTTCCTTCCATTTCAGCCAATTTGATGAGTGTTTCCCGATAAGAATAATCTAATTAAGCTTCTTTCAGCATTAATAATTCTCTTTCTTTTTGCTAGATCAAGCTCTCTAATTTCTATTAGGATCCAATTTCAAGGTGAGGATTCATTTGTGAAACCCCAACAATCATGAGAGCAAATAAAATAAATATTATTTAACTGGGTTTTACTACCATTTTATTTTGAATTTTTGTTGTTGCTATAAAATAATTGTAAAAGAATTAAATTATTATAACACTTCAGCAATAATGGAATTAAATTCCTATTTCTATATACCAAGAGAAAAAATAAAAAAATTTAACTTAAAATATGGAGTATAATATCGGATATATATTTGGTTTAACGAAAGATAAATTGTTTATGAATTTTCACTGTTGACTCCAATAACAATTTTAAGTAAACAAATATCATCAATTAAAATATTAATAAAACGAGAAAAAGGCATCAATTTAGAGGAGAGTAATGAGAAAGAATTATAATATTGAGTAGTAATGAATTATTATTTAGTTTTGTAAAATAATTCATATTTAAATCAATGAGCAATCATTAAAATTTATAGGTAAAATATATCAGAAATATTATTTTGTTCGTAATAATACAATAAAAGCATTTAGTTAAGAAGAGAACATAAGAATAAAAAAAATTCAATTAAAAAATCTTGATGTTACTCATTCATATTTAAAAAAACGAAAATTGATCACAAATCTTTATTGCTTTTGTGCTTTGTTGCGAAGATATTGTTAAATTATTGTTATTTTGTAGAGGAAGGCAACTTACTCTCTTTTACCATACAGTAAAGAGGCGGACTTTCACTCAGATCAATCAATCCGATAAGAAAGCTCAATTTACTAATTTCATTAACGAAATTAACAAATTTTGTTTAACTTCTTATACTATTGTCATTAATTGCCATCGGGATTAAGTTCCTATCAATAAATAGTTTATAATCATAGTTTTTACTGGGACTTAGGTATGATTTAAATACTGGTCGATAAATTTTACGATTATAGTGATAGGTGTTAAACAGAGACTTAAAAAATAAACATTAAAAATATATCTGTCTTATCCTCTTGTCCCGAACTAATATTTAATTTTCCCAATTACAACTGATAGTTTTATATAATAATTGGCTGTTTTTTAACCTTTCAAATAAAGAAAAAAGGAAATGGTTCTCATAATTGTAATTCGCTTCTTAGCAAATAAAAAAATTACAATACAAAGAGCTTTACAAATATATTTTAAAAAGTGTTTGACATAGAGATTAGGATATCATATCCAAGAGAAGATTTCTTGAGATGTTTATGTAAAATTAAATGGCTTAAATAGAGTATCAGAAATTTGGTGTAAGTTTTATCATCATTCGCAGAATGGTGCATGGATTGTTTCATCATTTAAATTTCATTTTTTTCAATGTTGAAATATATTTATAACATACAATAATTTAGTCATTGATTAAAAAAAAAAAGCAATATATTAATTTAACATTATATAGTACAGATATAAAGGAACTCATCGAGAGATAAAATTAAGAATCAGTTCACTTGATCAATCATACTTTATGATAAATAATTCAATAAAAATTTATGATTTTCAGATTAAAAACATCAAGATAATCAAAAATATCGAGGATATAAATATTATTGCTATTTATTATATTAAAAGATTCAATTTTTTTGAAATAGACAGTAAATTTCAATCGATCATTACTTCTAATGCTAAAAAAATATAATCAAATAATTAATCCATAACGATCAAGTCAGTTCCTTAAAATACAGCTCTTTCCTAATGTTCCTAAAATAATGAAAATAAATATTTTATTATAAAGAATCCTCACCATTTAACTTTGCCAATAACTTGCTGAAAGAAAAAGCAATACTTAATTTCATATCGTAATAACGAGCGCATCGCTCAATCATGGGATGATTTTTAATTTTATTTTTTATCACAAGCTAGAATATTTTATACTACCTTCAAGAAGTTTTCTCCTTAAAATTTTGGATATCTGATACTTGATATATGCAAAAATATCATTAAATTAACTTAAAAATTTTACTAATACAATTAACGACCTCGGAGTTTGGCAAAGACTTTTTCCTTTATGGTTTGGGCAGCATATGAAAGATAAGGAAACATAAAAATTAAATTATCATATAGCCAATAAATAATTCATTTGTCAAATTAGACGCTGAATAATGAAATCAAGATAAACATTAAACTGAAGCAAACTCTATTCAGTAATTATTATCTTCTTATATTCTAGTGATTAAATTTTATTGTTTCAACAATTTTATGATTATTGTTCCCCATTGTATTTTTATTACCATTACAAAGTTCCCTTTTTAAGTTTTATATCACTACTGTAAAATGCTATAGAATATAGATACAAAGGAATTCTAAGAGAGAAAAACATTATATGAAATTTTTTAAGTCAAAAGGAAATAAATTATTAATTTTTTCTGTTTTTAGTAAGAATTAAATTAACCATTTCTCAAAAGTATGATTTAATATTTTGTAAAATTCAAAAATTTACCGAAATAGTCAAGGAAAAAAGGATTTTTAGGATTGTTTCATTATGCTTTCATTATTTCAAAAGTTGTTTAGAATAATTATAATATATATTTTAATCCTTTGCAATATAATTTATATGCCAATTTGAGAGAATATAAAGTTTAACATCAAAGACTAATTGTTTACGAATTACTAATTAGTTTTGCTCCAGGGATTTTAGTGATATCAAGGTTGACTAACTTGATTTTTTGATCAATATTTCGCTTCAAGTAGCAAAACACGTAGTAGAAAGAGACTTTGCTTCCTGTAACAATATAGTAGTCTGATTTATATTCATACAATTTAAGAAACTCAGTTGATTTTTTATCTCTCAAGAATATTAAAATTTATTTGAATTTAATTTAGTTTATATTTCTTTTGAATTTCAATGAGTTGGTAATATTAAACATAAGAAGTGTATTTTTTCCTTATGCCATTAGATATTATTTTTCAATTAAATTTTTCAAAGATTGAGGCTTCTAATTGTGGAGCAATAGAATTACATGTTAATATTTTTGCAATTCGAGAAACTCAAAATTTCGAATATTGTTGTCGATGAGATGCCTTTTGACGTTCTGATATAAATTCTAGAACAGAAAAACTACTGAAGCATAATTATATTTAAGTTCTTGTGTGTAGGCTTTTACGGCTGTTGAAGGATCTTTCTCTTTATATATCTCAAGTTTTTATCGTTTTTAGAAAAGCTTTCCTCTTTAAGGCTTCTCGCATACATGATCTTCAAAGCAATGATATGGTGCTCCAATTATATTCTTCTCTTCTTCAGGAATATAGTTTTTATTAAATTTCTGTTTTATGTATTTCAGCATCAATGGACCCTTGATCTAAATAGTTTGTCCTTTATCTCTTTTATAGAGCAACATTTCTTTATTGCAAGAATAGAAGACAATTTGAGATATTTAACTGGGCCATATTCTAAGCACAGTTACATATCTTCCTTAAATGTATTATCTTTATTTTTTCTGCTGCTTTTCATCAGTAACTTAGATTTTATTATTATATGGACTCTTGACAATTGGGACAAATCTGAGTTAGGCATTTGAGTAAAAATTTAGCATTGGATGAAAACACTTCAAATACTCAGATATCCTCTGAGAAATTGGTTACTGATCACTTTCTTTAATAGTTTATCCTTTAGCAATGATGCTCAGATATTCTCTGCTGCACGCAAAAAGGATAACTCCCCCTCCACTGTTGATCAATGCTCCAATACTCCTTTTTATTTCATGTTGTTCTTATGATATTTTATGAATGGAAGGAAAACAGATGGCATCAGTTTTTGTGATTCCGTTGACGTTAATATTAAATCCCTCATACATGAATGTAGTGCAGCCTAAGCAGTCGATTTTCATCATTTCATCAGCATCAAGATTCTATTGAAAATATATTCTGTTTTATTCTTTTTTAGGATAGGCTTTTTCTTTATTGTATTGTATTTAATGCTCAAAAAAAAGTTGCTAATCATGAATAAAATGTTTGGATTTCCATATTTGTTCGGGCATTAGCATATTTGATTTTGAATAGCTGTTAGGATTGATCTTTTTACATTTTTAATAATCTAAAAATTATTGAAATTAATTATCTCCTTAAATTTTAAGTTCTTGAATTGGTAATTGTTTTCCTTTATCGAGATTAATAAGTTAACGAAGAGATTGAATAAACTAGGGGAGATCAGGAAAATATTATTTAATCTTCTCATTAGATTTCGTTCTATATTCAAGTGAATCAATAAGTTTTTGAATTGCAGATGAATAGATATAAGTTGATGTTTATTTCACAATTGGCTATATAATCATTTTCTTAAATTGATAGACTTATCTTATATCAGATAAATGTGCTTTTTTAATAAATTATGAAAAGTATTCAATTTGAAGAACAGAAATTGCTGAACTTTAACTAAAGACTTTCTATTTTGGCTTTGATAATTTTTGTTTTGGCTATTACTATTATTTGTGTGAAACAATAGCTTCTCTGCTTTATTGATTTTATTTGGACTACTAGAGGTGATTTAACAAATTAATAAAATTATCAAGAGTATTTTTTTCTTGTAGGAAATTTTAAACAAGGTAAAGAATATAGTCTTTTTATAGTTTATTTATTTTATAGGTATGATTAGCTTTAGCCCAGAATTAATCTTTAAGAAGTTTCTTCATTAATTTTTGCAATTGTTGCAGGTGAATATTTTTATAGTTATCCTGTAAAATTTTGATACATTTTTCAATTTTATTTTCTCTTATTTCAAACTTTGGATTCTATTTGATTTTTATAAAGTCTGCCACCAATTGCTAATTATCTTCTCCAAATATATATTTGGGAATATCTGAAATTTGAGGGCACTCTTAGAAGCTATTTTCTAATATAGATTCTTAACCATCATTACTATCATTGTCGAACCATTCACTCTCTTCTTTGCCTCTAATATAATCAAATCTTAAAAAATAATCTAGAATATCCCGAGTGCTCTTCTCCAATTGTTTTTATGATGGCCCAATTCTTTGTTATGGTAAATTTGACAGATGTATTTTTGTGCTTTCCAGTTAATTCCTCGGAATATACAAAGCTCTTTCAAGACCAGCAAATTTGAATTTTCCTTCCAATTTGATAAAATTCTTAAAAGTAATATTGTTCTGGTAAATTCCATATTTGTTGAGCTTATTGATACTGACAGCCGCACACTTGATAAATGTAAATAACCATTTTTTTAATGATTTCTAGATAATTTCGATAGATCCATCTAAACTCATAGTGCAGTAATTATCAATTTATAAAGCAATTTCTTGAGGAAGACATTAATTAAACGATTTAATCTTTTGTTTATGTTATTCATTTAATACCTATGACTGCTAAAAAATATATGCAGTCTTTTGCTCAGACATAAACTAATTCACGGAATAATTATTACGGCATATTAGTTATTTCAATCCTTAGTAACTCTTGAGTTTTAATTTTTTCATTTAAATTGAATGTTAGTGTTTTTCCTGTAATCTAATTGGAGATACGAAATATTAGGTTGAGTTTAGATCATCTAAAGATGTCAACTTATAGTATGCAGTGAGTTTCTCTATTATCCTCTTTGGAACACCCATCTTAACGAAGAATATGATCACTCTGTGAATGTATGCATCAAAATTACTCATTTTTTCCAGGATATGTAGGATATGTGATTTTAAAATAAATCTAAAATAAAATCATTGATCTAATAATAAAATTGATTTAGGAGATGATAATTGATACTATTAAAACTGGCAAAATTTTTATAAATTATAGATAAAGAAGAGTTTCTGGATATATATACAATTTACGATATTTAACAACCTTCAATGTTCTCTTTGCTATCAATTAAATTTCATTAATATATAACATTTATTATTTATCTAAAAAAATAAAGTTTTGACTTTTTTCTTAGATAGAATAAATGGATACCAACAATAGTCTTATTTTTGTTTACAATATTTAAAAATTATAGACTTCTTAAACTATAAAAGATGATATTGCCATATTTTCTAAGTTATAAAAAAACATTCTAACTATAAAAAGGGTTATTTTAAAAAAGCCATAAAATTGTTTTCTAATGTTTTAAAATTGTTAATAGGATAGATAAAATGTGAAAATATAATCGTATATATCTTCTTTTTAATATGTTTTTTTCAAATTTTGATAGGATTTGGAAATAGAGTAATACCATTTTCTAATTGTCTACAATTTCTAAAATTTGTTTTCAAATAAGGAGATGGTAACAATTAAATGTTATAAAATTTGGAATTCATCAAATTTTGGCAAAAATATCTATAATTATAAATATTAATATTTCTATGCTGAATAGAAAATAATTTAAGAAATGAAAAGGAGGATTGCGAATAAAGATAAAAAACCAGCCTAATAATGATTTCAATTTCCAACTCTCCTAAATAAAATAATATCTTTTTTTTAAAAAAAAGAATAATTGGAAAAAATTGATATGAATAAATGCTTAAATTTTTAAAAAATCCAGTAAACCAATGATATTTTTAGATAATTATTCAGATATCGATGAGCCATAACTTTAAAAAAATTGTTTTTATCAAATGTCCTTGGTAAGTCCTTTTAATTTTATTTCATACTTTTTTAATTAATCTTCTTCTTTTTTCTTTTTTTTAACGCTCGGCAATTGCGTCAATATATGCAAATGCTATATGATTGGAACTTAATTGCAAATTATAGTTTTCATCAGATATCTTCTAAAAACATATTTTAAATATACAATCTGAAAGGACTAGATTATTTTACAAAATGATGTGCTCTTCAGCTCCATGCTTTGATTTTTTATTAGTTTTCCTCAATAGTACTTTAATCGAAAAAACTATTTTGTGTTCATTTGTCATTAATAAAAAGAGATTAAATAATAGGCAAATAATAAACTGTTGAAATAAAAGAAATAAGCAAAATTAATTGGAATATTTAACTTTTTTTTAATATTTCATTAGGATCTAATGAGATTAATGGAACACGAGAAGGAAAAAGAAGAAAATACAAATCCATTTAAAGAATCGTATAATATCAACTATTTTAATACTATCTCAAGTGGCCAATAAGAACAAAAATAAGAATTAGAAGGAAGAAAAATTGAAATTTCTGAAAACAAAATTCTATATGAATAAAATCTTCCTTTGAAAGAAAATTTGCACTATAGATTATTCCCTTTCAGGTACTATCAATTAAACAATTCAAGGCGCACAGTATTTAATCTGCAAGACCAAAAAGACATTTACAAAGAATGACAAAAAGTTGACAGCATTAATATAACTTAATAAAATATAAACTCTCTAGTTTTAAAAAACCCATTGGCTTTTTTGCTTTAATCACTGAGTAGTAAAAGTCTATTGACCAGTTAATTTATTGAGTATATTGAAAGAGTTTTTATAAAATATTATCCAAATTTCTCAATAAGGTCGACAGAAGGATATTGATAATAAGACGAGAATAGTCTAAGCCTACTAACCGACTACAATTTATCGGATATCTTTAACCTTCATTTCTAATTAAGAAGTAAAATTTGCAGGAAGACAATCACGAGAACTAACTTAATCCCCCAAAAGGCCAACTATAAACTATTCCCAAGATAATAGAATAATTGTTCTCGCAAGATCAAAGAAATAACATTTAAATAAATGGCCAACAATTAGTATGTTCATCAACGTTCATCGATTACTCGCCAAGCACACGCAAAATTTCTTTCATTCTTAAATAAATCAATGGAAAAACTAAAATTATAGGAAATGATACGATAAGTTTGCATAAAAAATTCGGCTTGGCTATTAGGATCCACTGTAATAAATTTTTCTTCACAGATTAATAGCGATAAAAGCTTTTTTCTCATAATTATTTCCATAAATAGTAAAAGAGTTCAATCCTATTATTCATGAGTTCATCATAAAAACAATAATATAACAAGAGATTTATGCTAAATAAATATTAACTCCAAGATATTTAAACTGTCTTGAAGTCTATTATGCAAATGATGAGATTTAAGAGGCTGCGAAATGTATTTATTGTAAATAGGCAAATAAATCTATCATATAAAAAATTACCGCCTTATCAAATGGTAATGAATGATAAAGCCTTAGCATTGAAACGACAAGTACATCGTAGTCATGTAAGGATAGATGAAATGGATCGTCAATAAAGGCATAGTAGGAAATAAATATCGAATATAATGCATTAAAGTAAAAAAGATATCAATAAAATGGGAAAAATCAAATATTTTAAAAAGAATATTCAAAAAAATTGATTTTCGTTGGAATCTAATTAAGATGCCTATGTACTTTAACCTTTAAATTTTATTAGCAAATCATGTATAATTTGTTCAGGTTATTTATCCAAAGCTACATCTTGGTAAATCAAATTGATTGTTTAAGTTCTACATTAAAATTATTATCAGCAAATCCTATCAAAGAAATCGAGTTAAATGATTCTTAATTTTACCTCAGATGTTAATGATGTTTATTTAAAAATAATAATAATTAAATAAAATGATAAAAATTATTAAATAGAGAGTTTCTTCTTATTTTTCCAAAGCTTTACTCCAACAGATAGTAGCAATACTTTATACTTTTATAATATTGTCAAGGATTTAAACTGATTGATATAGCCTTAAAATTAATTACTTAGAAATATATGATAAACTCTGATTACCGATTAATAAGATATAATATTAAGTGATTGATGCTTGTTGCCAAGAGTCAGAAGATTTTCGTCTTCATTGTTCTCATAAGTGTGGCCATTACAGAAATTAATGTCCCCTTTACTATTGAATCTGAATCAAAATTGGTTGCCGTGTCTTTGAAAATCGACAAGAACTTCGTAGAATCCGACAAAGATCAGTTAATATCCGGTGTATTCGTACTTGTATTATTATGTAGGAATACTATAAAAAGGTAGCATTAATATTTAATTATTATGAAAATTTTCGCTCTCATCAATGCAAATTTAATTTAAAAGTTTAGGGATGTGTTAGTGAAATTCAATACATTAAATTTCCTGATGGTTATCTGGATGGTTTGCCTTTGAAGATTCATAAAGTAAACTTTACTCTTCCAGTTTATGCAGTTTAAAATCCTCAAAAGGGTGATACATTCAAATTCACTATAAACATTTGCGAAACAATCGAAAGTCCTGTATAATTTTCATGTATTAACTACACGACGTTTAGCTTCTTTTTGTCGATCATGTGATTTAGTTCATCTCATTTAAATATCTTAAAGGTTATCATAGTTTTTATCTAAACTATATTTGTCTCAAATATAAATGATTTAAATTCTGTTTTTGAGATTGTAATTATATTCTTGAGGATTAAAAGTACATTTATTGGGGTAATTCTTTGAAACTCGCTGCTCATATTTAATCAGCAGAGGATTTATTTCAGCTTTTATGACAATAAATACTAGAATCAATTGTTTTTGAAAAAATTCATTAGCTTTCTGATTAAATATCAATAAAACTTTGATAGAAGAATTAAAAAAAAATTAATTTTTTTAAAAAAATGAAATTTGTTTAAATTTAAACTATCCTAATTTATGTTTGGATAGATCAAATGTGTTAAAGACAAGTAATATTAATGCATTTCAGTCAATAATTCAATTCAGTATGAGCAAAAATATCCAACATGAAGACGACGATCTTTTAGATATTAACGATGAGCAGTTTGTTATTAGCGATAACGATGAGGATCTAATTTCGCCAGAAAATTAAATTAATGCTGATCTTTACGAAGCAATATAAGTCAATTCCACCTAGAAGTGCCCCGATTCCGACGAGAATAAAGTGGCGATCAATCTTAAGGGACTTAAACAATTAATATCACTTTAGCATTCTCATAAACAATTTAATGTAATGATGGAATTCATCCGTGGTAGTGGATGCGAAGTCATTTTTGTGCGATAACCAACTGTCTAAGATCCAGTTAAAATATAAGAGGACTGTAAAACATAAAAAATAGAAAGCGATAATGTTATCGATGCCATTAAAATCTAAGAGAGAATGATTGACGAATTAAAGGAGTAAATAGAAACAGAAGAATTGTAACAAAAATCAAAACTCATCCTGTTTCGATCAACCCAAATGAGAAGCAATTTCAGCGGTTATGGAAACTCTATTTATTACATGGAGTTGCTGAATTAGAATAATAACCAATCTTAGTTTGCTGAGAGATGCCGATTAGCAAATCTACGCATTGGACTAGTATATGGATTTTCGTTTGAAATGCGGATGGTTATTTTTGCAGTATACTGCTTGTATCAACTCCCTCCTGCATAACAGCTCAACTACGAACATCTTTTGCTTATAGGATTACTACAGCTTGGAGCTGGTAATGAATCTAGACACCACTCTGAAGTTACTTTTTTTGCTCATAGATTTATAGACATTCCTCGTTTGCGTCATTTGACATTAAATTACAAAGATGAAGCAGAACGGTCTGAAACAGGCGACATTGTACCAAAATTTAACTTTTTAATGGACCCTTCCTTTGCTCAGCAAACAGATAAACTCTTAAACGAAGATGTTCCTCGAAAAATGTAGCTTTAAAAAATACTAACAATTATGCTCAACAATCCCCTACGAAAAAGCTTTAATGATGCTCAATAAAAACTAAATATTATTCTCTAGAATAATGACATGGCAAATTTTCAAGTGTCCGAAACTTGCAATTTAAGACAATTTATATAAATATTCATACAACAGGCAGAGTATATTTGCTTGAGCCAAGTTAATGCCTCCCTTGGGGCTTGCTAACTCTACTTTCGAGCTCATCCTGACTATCGCCAGAATTTATTGACAGCAATGCGTGAGTAAATGGTCGAATACTGCTCTGAAATCACGAGTAATTTGAGTAAGGAACATGACGAGAAAGTGGTAGGGATCAACATTATTTTGTACTTGACGCTAGGGGTGACAGACCGAATGGTCCAACAACAAGTCGAAGAACATAAAGCAATCGTAAATATGAATCACCAACTTCTTGGCAAAAATCCATATCGCTTGATGGAAGAAGAGATCCCCTAACTACGATTCCTGAAGCATCAGATCTCAGCCGTATTGTATCAGTATTTGTTGGATCAACTGATGGACTGTTCACAGTGGGCAATCCTAAATTAGCATATTCAAAATACCCTTTATCCTAATCACTTATAAATTGGAGAAAATGAAGAATTATTCTTTCAGCATTACAGTAGTCTTCCTCTTCGAGTGCAACGAATCAAACCTGACCCCTACGAAAATAATTACTACACAGTTATTCGACAAAAACAGCGATGGATTTGTGAGTGTTCTTATAGTCAGCGGTATGGAATGCCTTGTACTCATGAGCTCAAGGTATGCCTCCTCACGAACTCTCTCATAAAAGACCAAATAAATGAAACATGCTTTGATGAAGAATACTACGAAAAGCATGTATAGGATAAAGCTAAATTTGAAGAAAAGATTAACAACTTTAAGCGTATGACAGATTTTGTTTATCCCCTTGATCCCACGACAGGGCGCTATGAGCTGTCCAATCATAGAGTAAATTCGAGGAGATTCTGTCGAAAAGAGGAAGTTTGATGCATCATCTACAATATTTTTAAGAACACTCTTGTATTTTAATAAAAAATCGAGGGGTTGGGGTTGGGGTTGGGGTTGGGGTTGGGGTTGGGG
>Ga0302186_10002056_pt1 | contig 15848 bp, 16 predicted proteins | sample II_Bog_E1_2_FD_198782 | JGI IMG/M metagenome (GOLD analysis project Ga0302186, IMG submission 198782) | Peat permafrost microbial communities from Stordalen Mire near Abisko, Sweden - II_Bog_E1_1 | ecosystem: Environmental > Terrestrial > Soil > Wetlands > Peat | place: Sweden: Abisko... | reverse complement strand
AAAAAAAACTTTAGAACATAAAATTATTTCTTAATTAAATTAAATATTTTTCTTATTTTCTCAAAGTTTTTTTCTTTATAATTAATTAATTTTCATAAAGAGAAAAAATTTGTTCTCTTTTTGTTTGAAATTTAAAAAATCGAAAATTTTTAAAATATTAAATTAATTTATAAGAATTAAAAAAAACAACAATGAGTTCTACTTTGGTTTTGTATTTTCAAAAAAAACCTGAAGAATTTTCCGAAAAAACGTTCCTTTTCAAAATTTCTGATTATTTATCATTCCATCTAGTGAATCTGAAGCCCTTGAAAGCTTTATCATAGAAAATGGTGAGAATTACGAATTTTCCTATTCTCAATATGCCTCAATTGTGACCTTCCTTATTCAAGACCGTCTCCTTTCCAAGTGTTTTTCCATATTTAATTTACATCAACACATTTTTTCAAGGAAACTCTCAATTGATGAAGTCCCCTTAACTTATTTCTCAAAGATTTTGCAATTTTTACGACTGATCACCAGAGACAAAAACATATTGGTTTTGATAACTCTGAAATTTTTGATAAATTATGATTATGTAGACCTTAGTATCAGGAGATGTTTCTTCAATAATAAGGAAATTTGCTGAGATTTTTGAAAAAAAATTGATTCTGGAGAGCAACAATAACCTAAACTTACAAAATAATCTGGAAATTATTGTTGAGATCATTAGTATTTTGAAACGTTTCACTGGATTGGAAGACCTCACCATAACTTTGGTCGAAAGCAAGTTGTTTAGCTATATGTTGGACCTTGTTGAAAATTATAACATGATTCTTTTGAAACATTTCCTTGAGTTTTTAATTCATTTGATAGAATCGACAAGGTTAAAAAAAAAAAAAAAAAAATAATTGTTTTTTTAGGGAAAAAGAAAAAAAAAATATGTTATTTGAACAAATAGGACAATTGTTTTTTTTGGGCAAAATGCTGATGATCTTCGAGTCACATGACATTGGTTTCAAATTGACCATTTTGAACATTATCAGCAAAATTATAAAACATCCTTTGGTGAACGAGAATTTTCAAAAAATGAAAGGTTTTTCAGTTTTTTTCAACGAAATGAAAAAGGTCAACAACCAAAAAGTCAAAATTCTGACTTTGCATTGTTTCAATGAATTGATTCAAAATCCCACCAATTTTTTTTATTTCAAGGCTCATGGAATAGTTAATTACTTGGAAGGAAATTTGAGGTTTTTCTTTTCTTTACATTATTTAATTATTAATTTTTTTTTATAAGTACCTCGAAGACATATTTGGAAATTTTATTGATTATAAAAATGTATTCATCTCTTATTATGGATGATGATTTGTCAATTAAAATTGTGGAAAAAAGCCTCACAACAATTGCCAAAATCTTAATAAATTGCCATAGTTGCAACAGGCAGAAATTGCAATGGGATGACCAGAATTCCAACAAAAATGAGGATTTAATAGTGGATCTTGAAAACCATTGTTTTAGATTGTTGAGATATTTGTTTAATGTGAAAAAAAACAAGAATTTGTTCAAATTGTTGTTCCCATCTAAAATTTTCGTGAATTTTATTGATATTGGCAATTTTGTGAAAGAAGTGGAAAAATATCGTTTTCTTTCGAATGCTTTTAATCAATTGACGGTAAAAACAATTGAATTTTCTTAATTTAATTTTTAAAAAAAGGAGAAGGAAATTGAAAACATCGAAAAACATATGGAATCGATCACCTTGCCAAAACAAATCTTCTTCAAAGAGAACAATTTCATTAAAGGCTATCAACTGATAGATTTAATAGTTTTTTATATTTTTTTTACGTTTTTACATTTTTTAACTTTTTTGTAAGGGCAAAGGTGCTTTTGGAACTGTTTTTGTAACAAAAAAAGGAGAAAATAAGTGATGAATTTTCATGAAAAGTAAATAAAATATATTTTAGATATGCTTTGAAACAAATTCCGCTTTCAAATTTCGAGTTTAAAGAAAATTCATTTCCAAATCAATCAAATCTCGATGAATATTTCAAGGAAGTGAGAATTTACAAAGAAGTTTATCCTTTATTTATATTAAAAAAAACATTAATTTATATTTTTTTTTAACAAGCTCAAACATCCAAATATTGTGAAATATTATGAAAGCTTTCTGGATCAAGATTCTTTATGTATAATAATGGAATATGTAGAGGGTTTCAATTTATCTGAATTGATTCGAATCCAATCAGAAAAAGTCAACTCAAAATTTAGTATCATCTAATTTTTCTTAGGGTTTCTATTTCAGTGACTCTCAAATTTGGAAAATCCTTTTGGATTTGCTCGGAGTTCTGAAATATTTGCACATTGATAAGAAAATAATCCATAGAGATATGAATCCTTCTAATCTCATGATAGATTCAAATTATAGCATTAAACTTGCAGATTTTGGCTTGGCTCAACGATTTTCTCAATCAATGAATATGATGAATTCTTTTGTGGGGACCCTTGTTTATTCAAGGTTTTTAATTATTTTTGGAGAAATTTATTATTTTCTTAAAGCCCGGAAATTGTGCAAAATAAACCATATACTCAAAAAGCTGATATTTGGTCACTTGGATGCATTTTGTATGAATTGGTGATGTTGAAACCTGCCTTCGAAAACCAAAATCCTTTGATGTTGGCAAAAAAAGTTATTTTTATGGAATTTATTTATTTTTTTTACAATTTTTTTAGATTGTTGATGGGGATTATCCACCATTGATCTATAAGGGAGAAAACATCATCTTTGATGAAATAGTAAAAAGATGCATGGAGTTGGATGAAGAAAAAAGACCAAATGTCATACAGGTAATAGAAAAAAAAAAAAAAATTGAATATATTAAATTGATTTGTCAAGCTTATTGCTCGCGTTTCGCCTCAATTAATGAGCTATCTCGACGAAAAAAAAGAAGTTGAAAATTCACTGAACAACCAAATTTTCAATTTGGCAAAAAAAATGTAAAATATTTTTTTTATTGTTACAAAATCTTCAAATTTCAAGGCCAATGAAAATAGATCAAAAAAATTTCAAAGAAGGTCATCTTTTTAATTTTTTAACTTTTCAATATTTTGTTTTTACAAAAGATTCCAAAAATCCATCGGTTATAAAAATGGAGCTTGAGAACCTCACAAAAATCCCAACTGATCCATTTTCCGATTTTTTGGCAATCATCAAAAAACTTATCACCGTGATCCATTCAAAAAATCCCATTTTCAAAAACGATTTCAGAAAATATTGTGTGGACTTGTTTTATAACAACCTTTTCCTCAGCAAAACGGTTTCCACAAACACTTTGAAAAGTGAATTGCACAAAGTAAAAATTAAAAAATTTTATCTAGTGTTATAATTTTAATTTTTAGCTTATGATGGGGAGTACAGAAGAAATTTCGCTTTTAGATAATATTGAAGAAGTTTTTTTTAAAAACATATTATTATTTAATTTTATTAAAAATTTAAAATTTAAGAGCGTTGATGGAGTTTTCCAAGGCAAAAAAAAAGAAAAAATAACTTATGAAAAATTGGGTTTTTTCATTGACGCTCTTCTGGAAATAATCCAGAAGCAGGAATAAACGGAATTTATAATACACAAAAGTGCAAAAGTGGTTTTTATAATCTTTTACAAAATTTAAACATTTTTATGAGACTTCAAATTTTTTCCAGGATTTTTTTTAACTTTGATTTCGTTTTTTTCATGCTTGGAAAAGATGAACTTTCATGAATTTCTATAAAAATTTCATACATTTTTGCAATCATCTCAAAATTATTTAACATTTACTTTGGAACTTGTTTGAAAATTCGTCATCATCTTTTTCTTGATCTAACAAGGCAATTATTTTTATTTTTTAAAATTTTTAGAATTTTTTTCAAAATTAAACATTCAAAAAGCTCATTTGGCATATTATCAAATGAATGTGTGTCAGGAGGTTTGCGATAAACAGGAGCTTCTTCTTCCTTAATGAGTTTTATCTGATAGCTTTCTTTTTTCTTCACTCCAGCTGAACTCGTGGAGACGTTCAAAATCATTTTTTTTTCTTCCTTCTTCTCAGTAAACTCCTTTATCACCTCTTCATTTATTCTGTTCTTTACCAAAAACCCTTCCTTATGCATGAGAAAATATTCCTCCTTACTAATTAAAGATGCTTTATATTCTCTTTCATTAATAGAATATGATGAACTGGGGAATTTCGGAGGCCTAGATTTTTTTTCAAAATTTCATTAAAACCATTTTTTTACCAAAATTCTGCTATATCACGACTGGTCCCTCCGAATTTTTTCTCTATTTGATCTTTATGCACATGTGTGAAAAGTTCTGGTGCGGTGCCGGTTTTATAAATTTTGATTTTTTGGATTGTGATTTCATCGAGGAATTGTTTGGCAATTTTCCAAGGGATGAAAATGCTTGACGGGGAATTCAGGATGTACATGCTGAAAAGCCGGCTACGGTAATTGTTTGACACGAATTCGAGAACTCGTTTGAAATTCTACCCAGACTTGACGATGGATATAGAATAATTAAATAAATAAGTTACGGTCAGGGGCAGGTTGAACAATCCCATAAAATTCAAGTCAATTATTATGATCCAGTTCTCAATTTGTCCTGGTAGCATCAAATAAAACAAGATATATTCTAAGAGATAAGATAGACCTTCCAATAAAGAATCGATGTTTATCTAAAAAATGGTAGAGAAATATTTATTTTTTTTACATTGTCCATGTTGATTTTGAAAGCGTTTATAACCAGAATTGGTCGAAATTTGCAATCTCTTCCATGAATGTACGCGATCCCAGAATGAAGAAAGGAATTCGCAGAATCTGTTAGCTTTGCAGGCAAAAATTTCTTCTTCCATATATTGTTTAGCTTCATACTTTTAAGGCAATTTTCTATTTTGAAATGGTTTGCTTGCAGAAACCGCAAGAAATCAGAGTCCTCCCAGCTATTTTTTTCATTAAAATTTGAAATTTTTCAAATTTTGAGTACGCCTTAACATCGAACTTCTCATCTTTTTGCTTCAAAGCCGTTTCTTTCACGACTTGAATCATTTCAAGCTCGAAAGTATCGTAGGTGACCTGGCCTTGAAAAATCCTTCTAACGCCCTTTTTCCCTTCTCCTGACTTGATTTCCAGACCGGTCGGGAAATATAAGTAAGCTTCTGTTGGTAATTTTACAGATTCTGGCAATTTTTCATCATAAAGAGTTAATATTTGCTTTGTCTTCATTCACAAATTTTCTTATTAAAAAACAAAGACAATTATTATTATTGTTTATTGTTTTTAATAAAAATGTTTATTTATTTTTTTATTCTTTTAAAATTTTTTAATTTTTCTTTTTCTTTTTAATCAATGAAAAAATGTTTCTCAACTAAAAATTCCTTCACAAACACATACAATTTTAAGTGTTAAAAGAAATAAAACTCCAAAATAAATTTAAAAATCAATTTTTTTAGCTTGTTTTTTCTAAGAAAGATTTTATGACGCCAAAATTATTTAAAAGCAGGCCTTTTTTAATTTTTTCCACCTCTTTCCGCTCTTGGTGCTTGTTGATATTCAGGCTTGGAAACTTGCAATCCAGGGAGATTAGCCATGTTGATTTTCCTAAAACACATAATAAATCAGATTCCCTTCTAAAATAAAAGGTTTAAAAATAAATTATCAACGTAAGCATTTCTTTGGTGTCAGGGTCCACAATGACCTTTTCAATATTAACTTTTGAGACTTCAGGGATGTAATCCAATCTTCTTTCTCTTTCCTAAAATCAACAAAATGAGAAAAAAAAACTAAATTTTTGTTTTCGAACCTCTTCTTGCAATTTCAGAGAAATTCCTCTGACTGGCCCCTTTTGAATTCTCTTCATCAAATGGGTGGCGAATCCCGCTATCTTGTTTCTGATTCTTTTGGAGGGGGTGACGGAAACATCGCTCAAGATTCGTTTGTTAATGTGGAAGTCATTGGACAATTTTGAATAATATTTCTCGATCAAAAGCTTAGCAGCTCTTTTCACAGTTTTGGTTCTGACTCTACCCTAGAAATTACGAAACTATATGGGGAGTCAAAAGAAAAAGAGGTACCATAATTTAGAAAGAAAGAATTTTCGAGATGCGAAATTTTTTTTTTATACTTATTTTGAGTATTTAAAGAAAACAACCCATCATAAAGATATTTATATAGAGTCCAAAAATTAAGATATTTTATTTTTTTTTTATATAAAAAAAAAAAAAAAAAATAATTTTTTTTTTTTATTTTTCGTTTTATTTTGTTCGTTCATTGGAAATTTTCATAAAAAAACAGAAACAAATCTGTTTAAATCACGTGAATATGAGATGCTCCGTACCATCCGATAGTGCTTCTTCTCAAAGGTCTGTTATAATGACTGAGAGCCATCATTCCGTGGAGTGGGCCCCAAGCTGCAACAGAGATATCCTAATTAGAATTAATTTTGTTGACCTTTTTAGTTCCAGAAACAGTTAAATACAGTATCCCAGAACCATTGAGTGATGACTCTTTGGAGGTATTGTGCGTCAACACACGAAAGTCGTTTAGCGAATTCTGATCTTGGGACTCTTCTGCCCAAATATCTAAAAATTATGATTGAGAAATTTTATAAAAATTAAGAAATACTGGAGCTGATTGGATAATTTGGAGGCCACTTCACTAGTGGTTTCAATGCCGAGCAGGTAGTTATAGAAAGCATTTCTGGCTCTGAACAGTTCAGCTTGATTGATCTAATTTTGAATTAGTTATAAATTTGTAATTATCCAAATACGTATGAAGCATATTCGGTCAGAATGTATTGCGATAAATAGAGCATTTGATTTCCGAACACTTCATTGCCCATCAAATAACTTCCGAACAAGGCAGTGTCTTGATAAGGGAAGTAGAAGCATTTGTGCAAGCTGATGTCTGGATATGATCCCAACCATGTGTGAATGGTGTTGTATTGTCTGCTACCTAATGCAACTTAAAAAAAAAAAGTTTATCTCTTTGAACTTGTATTCAAATGAGCTCCGGTGTATTTGTTGGCTTGATATTCTCCCAAAAGGTATTGAATCAGCTTCAATGCGAAGTATTCCGGGTCTTTCCAAGTTGGGGCCTTGAAAAACACTCCCAAGTTGACATTTGCCATTTCATCATCCCGCATATACATGGTTGAAGGGGTGAAAAAAGGTGTCTCTGAGTTTTTAGCCTTGATATTTTATTTAAATTTCCTGCCAAGTTTAGTCAAAAATTTTACCTGAGCACCTTCCTTCTTCATTGCACCAAAATGCTTATTGGCCAAATCCTTGAATTGCTCTGGATTCACATTCCCCGCTCCCACAACAACAACATTTTTCCCCACGAAATTGTTTTCATGGAACTCCTTCAAAAGCTCTTGAGTAATCGATCCAATGTTTTCTCTGATTCCAAGCACCGGTTGTCCCAAGAAATGGTCTCTATAGCTCTAATATATAAATCAAGGTAACAATTAAAAAAATGGTAAAGTTTCTCACTGTGTAATGAGCTGCTTCTAGAGTGGAATTCATTTGATCTTTATGGTTCTCAGAGGCATTTCGGTAAATTTCATCTCTTTCTGCTTCGATTTGGTTCTTGTTCATCAGAGGGTTTCTCACTATGTCCCCCAATAACTCCACAGCCACTCCAACATCCTTCGGTTGCACTGTCAATGAAAAGACAGTGCTTTCTCTCTGGACATCCACAGTAAGATCACCTCCAATGCAGCCCAAATCACTTTCGAATTGGGTGCGATTTCGACTGGGAGTACCCTAATCAAAATTTAAAAATGCTGGGCTTATTTTTATAGCAAACTCTTTGGGACAAATATTTCAAAAACTGACTGGCACCACTTGTCTCCAAAGTTTCATTTCTGGATCCAGATTTCACATTCACCACGACTCTAAAATGTAGAAAATTTTTTCAAAAAAAAAAAATTAAAATTATAAAAACTCACGTTGCCAATTTGGATTTCCAAGTCTCAGTGCCCACTTTCACTCCGTTATCAAGTGAAGAAAGTTCTAACAAAATTCTTTTTTTTTGGGAAAATTTTAAAAATGAAAAATTACCAAAAGGACGATCGTATTGCAAAGCATCCGGAATTTCACCTTGGGGGAGTTCACCCCAATCAGTCAAGCGTTTTTTAGAAAATTGCAATTTCTCTCTCTTGACAACTCCAGTTGCCTTCGCAGAGGAAAGTTCTGAAGAGGCGAACTTCCTTGCAAATCTGCAAATGTGGAAGGGTTTGGCAAGTTTTGTGAGCATTTATTAAATATTTTAGCTGAAAAGGTTTTGGGGCTTCTGAAAATGATTTATTAATTTAAAACGAAACCAAAAATTTTCTTTTAATTATAAATAAATTTATTTTATCTTAAATAGAGTTATGATGTATGAATACCTCTCTTCCAACATATTTTTCAAGTTGAAAGAAAATGTATTTTTTTCTAAATAAATATTTTTTTTAAAATTTCATATTAGTTTGGACTGTTAAAAAATTCTTTTTTAAATTATTTTTTCTGTATCTGTTATTTTTAACTACAAATTACTTGTTTTGATTTAGAAACAAAACAGAATTTGGCAAGCCAAAAACATTCCTTCATTAATATTTTTAAGGGCTAAACCTTGAATAATCTCTAAAAAAAAGTAATAAACAAAACTAAAAATTCTCTCAACCTTAAATGATTATTTAGCTTGGGTTTGATGTCCAACATCTCCTCCTTCATCCAGCCATTTGATTCTTTTCCCCTCGAACCATTCACCCTGTCTCTCCTCTCCATTTTGATTTATGTAGGTCCCTTTACCATGTTGTTTTCCAGCCCTCCACTCCCCTACATATTTCCTCCCATCCTGCCATTCAAATGTCCCAAAGCCATGTTTTTTGTCATCTTCATATTCCCCTACATATGACCTTCCATCAGGCCATGTAGTTTTCCCCTTCCCATGCATTTTATTCCTATACCACTCCCCCTCATACCTTCTTTCATCCGGCCAGACATAAATACCAAATCCATGAATGTCATTACTATCAAAAGTCCCATCATACCATGACCCATCTGCAAATAACAATTTACCTTTCCCATGTTTTTTACCTTCCTTGTACTCCCCGTCATACTTCGCGCTATCAGGCCAGGTTTCCACACCTTTCCCATTCTGTTTATCGTCTTTCCATTGTCCCACATATTTCGCACCATTAGCATGCATATATGTCCCATCACCATTCGCCTTATCATTAACCCAATCCCCCTCGTAAATATCCCCATCCGCATGGGTCAACTTCCCTTTACCATTGGCCTTATCTTCTACCCAATCTCCCTCATATTTGGAGCCATCAGGCCAAGTTTGCACGCCTTTTCCATCCCGAAACCCGTTCTTCCACTCACCGACATAAATGGCTCCGTTTTCTAACGTTATAGCTGGAAGTTGTTTCCGGTCGAAACATCCAATCGTTGAAAGGATCAACTTGTTGGAATGAGGGCCGTTGGTCTGATTATCTATGTTGCTGTTCTCCAATGGACGATTGTTGGATTCATTTACAGCACCCGACCTTTCCTGGAGGTCTATCTTCAAAGGCTGCAGTTGCTCCTTTACAGAGGAATTTTGCTTCCCAAAGGCCTCCTTCTTGTTTCGCAGCGGTTTTTCGTTGTCTGGGATGTTTTGACTCATATTGAGAACGTTGGCTTCTGGATCGTAATCACTTTTGTTCACGGGGATTGGGTTATTCTTCGCTTTGGAGTTAAGACTGTCTTGGTTGTTAACTTCCTTAATCTTGGAGTCATGTTTGGAATCCTGTTGGATCTTTTGATGCTCGGTGTTTTTTATATGGAGGTCGATATCATCAAGGTTGACTTTGGCTGCAGCTGGGTTCGGGTCGGAAACACCGCCGCAAAGACTTGAACAATTGCCCATTTGAGCGTTGAATAAGTTTATTAAAAATGTTTGAAGAACTTTTTTAAATTATCTGATAAAAGAAAAAAAAAAGAAGGGGGATAAAATACTTTTTAATTAATAGGGAGTAATGAACTAACGTGAGTAAAAATGCGATATGAAAAAAAAATAAGTAAGAAAAAAAACTCTGTTTGACTCCAAATACATTAATGACTTCTTTAATCCTTTTTAGTTGTCTATTTTTAAAAAAAAATAACTGGGTTTTTTATTATTTAATTTTTCTGTTTTATTATTTTCTTCTTCGTTTTTTTCCTGATTCCAACTCAAAAACCTATACTAATATGTACATCCAAATTGACGAGCGCATCTACAAATGGCTACTTTCCCTTGACGTTCTCAAACCTGAGGGTCGCAAGCAAAAGAACACTTCATTCATTGAACTATCTCTTTCAACTTCCCTCAACCTTGAAAGTGGCATTCTTTTCGCTAAACTTCTTAGAAATCTTCTGGCCAAAACACAAACCCCCTCTAAAATTCAACCACTACCAGCATTGGACACCCTTAAAGAATTTTCAACCCCAACCTCAAGATTATATAATTGGAATATTCTCACCGAGGCCTTTAAAACTATCAACATTGAAATCAAGGCTGATCTGAAAAGTTTGATCGTGGCTGGGGATCGGGGTTGTGTGGTTGACTTTTTAAAGGAGATCTACACAAAGATCGTTAAAGGAGCTGCAGAGGAGAAGCAGAATCAAGAATTTGAAGATTTCGTAAGTTTTTTAAGTATTTATATGGTTAGATGGGGTTTTTGAATAGGATGAATTAGCATTGGATAGCTCAAATTTTGCTGGGAAAAGCTTTATACTTAATGAAAATAAAAAGAAAGGCATTAATCCAGATTCCATCGATTTGAATAAAATCCAAATTGATGTACCTGCTGATAAGGCGGAATCACTTTTGGAATTTTTCATAATTTGTGTGGGAAAACATATGAATTTGAGCTCAAAACAGGTTGATAAAATTATTAAAAATAATATAAAATTGAAGGGAAATTTATGAAAACCAAGGCGGCTAGTCTATTCACCAAAAGCAGCAAATATTTAGCCCATGTTGTCATCAAGGGACTCAAAGGGAATTATGAGCCTATCGTGACCTTTCTTCAGGATGTTTATAGCAATTTAGATCATGTGCTCACCCTTCTGGAGGGGGATCTCACCAAATCAACAATGGCATTTTCACTTCAAGTTTATTTTCAATTTTTTAGCAAATTTTTACATAGAAAAAATTTTTCATATTGAATTTTTTTTTTTTATTAATAATCGTTAATTTTGTAAAAAAATTTCACAGGCATTGAAACCAGGCTTGGTCTCAAAAAACACCGAAGTTTCCCAATGGACTCTAAGGATTTTCTCCAACCTCAGCTTCGAATTTCTCAAGCGGAACCTCCACGGCTTTTGTTGGGATTGGTTCATAGGTGAACCCAAGGGGTTTTTGAGTTTTTTGCGTTGCCTCAAACGTCACCCAGATTTAAAATTTGACCTTTTGGCAGTTTTAATGCAAATTGGACGCTATAACTTCTTGGAAATGTTGACTTCCTTGTTGAAAAAGTTTCAATCTGACCCAAAGGACTTTTTTTACACAGTGACACAATTGATGAAACCGATTTCCGAAACAAAATCTTTGAAAGAGGATCTCATAAATTCTGGGGTCTTAGAATATTGGTTGGAATATGCGAATACTATGGCGGAAGAGGAAAATTCAATTTCCATTGACGCAAAGATTGAAATTTTGGGTTTTTTCACTGAGGTGTGGATCAATTACTCGGACAAAATCGAAGAGAAAGAAGAAAAGGCAAACAAAATCATCGATTTGTTGAAAAAAGCAATTGACGATCCAAGTTTCTCTATAAAAATCATCGCAATAACTCATCTTTTTCGACTTTTGGAACATTTCGGAAATGGGAAGAAAGCCTATGCCCCTATTTTATTCAAGACATTAACGATGATTCTCTTAGAAAATCACGCAAATCTTGAATTAAGAGATTTCATTCTTCGTAACTTTATGAACATATTTGAAGAATTCCCAAATATACCAATTAGTCCCCTTTTCGAGCCTCTCATAAAGCAGATTCAAATCTCAGAGAATTCAACTTATTGTCTCAACATAACAGATTTCATGCTTTTTATATTTTTATCTAAATCGGACTCTCTTGGGATAAAAAATGCCATTCAACTGCTTGATTTCTTGGCGAAGGTTTTTCTGAATCAATTAATTTTTGCACAAATTTGCTCATTGCCAATGATCACCTTGATCTTTAAGCATAAGAATAATGAAACCATGCAGGAGTTCATTGTGAAATTCGTGAAGATCTGCTTAGCAATGCTCTATGCCTCTGAACGAAAGAAAAAAGCCAACAACCCTCAGAACCCAAACGCCAACATTTCTGCAGTGAAAGCTGCGAATAACACGGAAAAAGAGGTCATCAGCTCCCAAAAACGGGCGCTGATAATTGAAATTTTGAGACAAATTTGCAACGTGGGGTCACAGCCACTTGTCACGAAGTTGAAGCCATTGATCGCGCATACATGTCTGCAAATCAAAGACTTTGCACAGAAAAATCATAAGGGGTTGATTGTAATTTTGAACATGTTTGGGAGCGCCGAGGACCTCATGGAGAAATATGAGAAGGATTATAATGAGAGTCTTCATGAGAAACAAGAACAAATGAATTCTTTTTCGAATATTAATTTAGATAATAAGTACAAGAGCCCCAAATCTGAAATCCTGTCGAAAAAAGGCAAAAACGTTTCAAGTCTTTCAACGAATTTCGTGGACCCAAAGGCATTAAGGGCCATTGAAGAGACCAAACAGAATTTCCAATTGAAGATCACTGGAAAGATAAAGCTCGATGCGGAGAGCCAGAAGAACATTGAAAAACAAAAGGCCGCACTAAGAAAACAGCTTGAAATCAGAAGCATTCAACAGGGGGTGGGCATGCAAAATCAAAAGGATGTTGAAGTTAATCTGCTTTTTGATGATAATGCCTTCAAATCGAAGGAATTATCCCAAATTAATGAAGAAAATTTGGAAATTATAAACTTGGACTTGGAAGAGGATCGAGATAGACTTCTTGTGGATGATTTCAATAGGAAAAATCATAAAGTTTTCAAATATCTGTTTTTGAAATATGCCAATTCTGGATATTGGACCAAACAGGAGAGCTTCTCCAAAATTTCCGACTCAAAAAGTCAAAAAATCAGTGTTTCCGAAATTATAAAACTCTTTAAAGAACATGGATATGATAGTTTGGTTAATCAAGAGAAAGTCACTACGATCATGAAAGGTTTAAGTTTGCTGATGACTGGCAATAAGAGCAATTTAGTTACATTGGACTTTCAACAGTTTCAGAATTTCTATATGCAAATGGCATTTCTCATGCACTCGAAGGAGTTCCATGGAGGACCGATCAACTTGAGCATGGAGAAAATGATGGGAATTTTTCGGGATGAAGAGAAAAAACAAGGGTTAAATGTGGCAATTTATGATGATCCACTTTTGAATTTCATCTATGATAGTTCCGTCATGAATGAAATCAATAACAATTTGCATTCGAATCCTGATTATGTCATTCCAGAGGTTTTTTTTTTTTTTTTTTTTTTTTTAAATTAATTGAAAAGGGTTTCAAAAAATATGAAGAAAAAAGAGTGAAATTTGATTATTATCTACCAGAAGCCTTAGATTTGCCTGAAAACTATAAACTATCTTATGACCTACTCAACGAAATAATTTCCGAATCACTTGGGTAAGCCTTCTTTTCTTCTTAAGCTATTTTCTTTCTCATTTCCAGCATCAACCTAATTGAACCCTTTGCTACATTTACCACCTTGATCCTGGCAAAGCCTAAACTGAATTACATTGAAACTACTCCCTTAAAGGTTTATGAAAGGAAGAAATTTGTTTCATCTGCTGATGACTATATTGCGAAAATAGAAGAAAAGAAAAATTATAAATTCGTTGAAGAGCCCCCAAAGGAAAAGCATCGTGTTCTTGAAATTACTCGTAAGAGGGGCCTTTCATTTGAGATGAAGTTGCATGTTGCAAATTGTGACCAGAAATTTAAATATATAACTGAAGAATGTGCATATGTCTTGGAAGATATTATTGATGCAGTGAATTTGAGGAAAAATACAATCGATTGGGTTGGCAAAAATAAGAACAAAGCGTTGCAAAGCAAAAAGGAATTGGAGAAAATAATTGAAGAGGAAAACGAGGAGAAGGAGAAATTGAGAAGAATCAGACATGAACAAATCAAGAAAGAATTGAAACAAAAGGGCACTGTTCAAAAAAAACCATTCATGAAAGAAGAAGACCGAAAATATCATGAGGTAGAAGAAAAAAAGAAGAAGATTTGGGATGTCAGATTAAAAGAAAATGAGGATAAAAAGAAAAGAGTAGTACAGTATAGAAAATCGAAAAGCGAAGAAAGGGAAGAGAAGAAAAAGGAAGAGGAAAACAAAATGCAGGAGTTGAAAAAAAAGAAGGAAAAAGAGTTTGACGATTTCAACAAAAAAGCCAAACAAAAATTTGTAATTTTTTTAACGATTTATTTTTTTCTTTTTTGTAAATTTTAAACAATTTCAGAAAGAGAAATTCAAAGAAACCATCGAATCGAGAGAAACTGAGAAAAAAGTGAAGGAAGATCAGGAAAAACAAGAAAAAATCAAATGGAAGCAATATAATGAGAAGGTTCTTCCCAAAAAATTCGAAAAAGAGACTAAAATGTATAAACTTGAGCAAGGTGTCAACAAAAAAATCGTCTCTATGGTTCAAGACTCTTCATTTTCAATTTTCTTTGAAAAATACACTGTGATCGTCAAGATTTTCTTCGATTATTTGGTGAAGCGGACCTTTGTCCCCTTGAATTTCAATTGCCAGCCTGCAACCATTAGTCTAGAAGGCTTGAGTCTTTTCGCTGCTGATTTCAACATATGTCCCTCCGTTTTTCATCTTCGGGAAATTGTCTTGATCTATAAAAGTCTCACCAAAATGAAAACCCCTATCATGATCAAAGATACCGTCTCTTCTGGGTTAAATTATCAGGAATTTGTTGAATTTTTAATACGCATTTCAATCAAAGGACAAAAGGTCTTTAATCAAATTGGGATGAAAATTAAGGAAAGTGGGACAATTGTGGAGAAAGATCTCAAGAACATTATAGAGAAAGAATCAGTTAAAAGTGCTTTGAAAAAAAGGAAGACCCTTGAGGAAATAAAGGATGACTTTAAGGGCGAAAAAGCTATTTTGGAGAGATATAAAAATGTTTTCGATGAATATGAAGAAATTGATAAAACATCAGTTCTGACTTTGGAGGGGATGTTTTATTATTTGGGATTGCCTTTGGACCCAAATGATAAAGGGTATTTAGAAAAGAGGTTGAAAGAAATCAGAGTCAAGAAAACGATTCCCAACAAATATAAGAAGAAAGGCAAGCAATTTATATTGTTTTTAAATTTTTCTTAAGAATTTGGAAACTCAAAGATTTGGAAAGAAAATTGGAAGATGGAATTAGATATGAATCACCCAAGAGGAAGATTCGATCAAATGATATTATGAGTAAAAAATAGAAAAAAAAATATTTTAAAATTTTGCTGTTTTGGTGCGGAAATGAAGAAAATCATAAGGTGAAATATCAGGAGAAAAAAGGGGGAAGCCAAAAAATGATCGAAGCTGATGACAAAGAAGAAAATGAGGAAAAACCAAAGGATCCAAAGGATGAAGAAAGCATAAGGAAAGATGAGAATGAAGAAGAGGAAAATGATGAAAAAAAAGATCAAAGTGAAAGCGGATAAAATTTAAAAAGGTTTTTTTTTGCGAATATATAAGTTTTTTAAAGTTCAGAAATAAATTTCAGAAATTATAATATTATTATTTTGAAAAAAAAAGTAGTTGTTTTTGCGAATA
>Ga0302186_10002054_pt1 | contig 15858 bp, 10 predicted proteins | sample II_Bog_E1_2_FD_198782 | JGI IMG/M metagenome (GOLD analysis project Ga0302186, IMG submission 198782) | Peat permafrost microbial communities from Stordalen Mire near Abisko, Sweden - II_Bog_E1_1 | ecosystem: Environmental > Terrestrial > Soil > Wetlands > Peat | place: Sweden: Abisko... | reverse complement strand
ATTTTGGACTCTCCATTTTTTTATTTAATCTAAAAAACAATAAAAACATTATTAAAATAGAAAAATCCTTCCAAATGACTTGCGAAATCAATCAATCTGATGTCCTCAAGCTGATCCTTCAGTTCTTAAAAGAAGCCAACCTCCTCCTTTCCTTCAAGACCCTTCAAGAAGAATCCCAAATTTCTTTAAATATCCTAGAAAATAAAGACTCTCTGGCTTCAGATATCAAACAAGGCCGCTGGGATCAAATCCTAAAGATCACAAAATCCTTTCGATTGCCTTCTTTTAAATTAATGGCTTTATATGAGCAAATCCTCTATGAACTCCTTGAATTATCTGAAAAAGATCTCGCTTTTCAGATCTTCAACAATCATATTCCAAATCATATCAAGGAGGAGTTCCCTGAGAAATCCCGATTTCTTGAAAATCTGATAAAGAAGGGGTCCTTCACTTATAAAGAGATAGGCAGCACTAAAGAAAAACAAAGGAACTCCCTATCTGAACTATTAACAGAAGAAGTGATCTCTGTGCCTTCATCAAGACTCTTAGTTTTATTAGGTCAGGCTCTTAAATATCAGGAAATGACTGGGGAGTTGAAATCCAACATTTCCCTGAACATCTTCACTAACAAAATCCCAGAAATTCAAGAGAAATTCGTGGAGCTCCCTACGAAAATCAGCAAGAAATTGATTTTCCCTTCAAACGCTCGTATCAACGCGCTTGATTTCTCTCCGAACGGCCAAAATCTTGTTTTAGGTGCCGCAGATGGAATCATAGAGGTATGGAACCCTCTCGAAGGAAAGATCCGTAAGGATCTGACTTATCAGGCAGAAGAAACCTATATGTTACATGAGACTGGGATCACTGCCTTACGGGTCTCCAATGATAATGAGCTCCTAGCATCTGGTGATAAAACTGGCATTATAAAGGTATGGAGGCTAATTTCAGGCAAATGTCTCAGGAAGATAAATACTGCGAGTGGCATTGTAGGATTTTTAGGCTTCAGAAAGGAAAGCTCTCATTTAATAGTGGGCAGTTCAGAAAATGTGAGGGTCTATGGGTTGAAAAGTGGTCGGGTCTTGAAGGAATTTCGAGGAGGAATTGCTGGACTAGTCAGTGATGTCTTGATAAAGGAAGATAGGGCATGTGTGGGGGGCAAGGATGGGTTCCTTCGGCTCTTTGATTGGAACTCATGTGAATGCATCATGAGCTTCAGAATTAATGAGGCCGTTGAACAAGAAATCACTAATTTATTAGAATTACCCAATGGGGGCAACATTGTGGTATGCAATAGAAGGACCATGGCTTTGGTTTCATGGAATGGGGTAGTTTTGAAGAGATTCGACTTAGAGAAAAAAGATATGATGTGTGCTTGTTTAAGCTTGAAAGCTATGGATGAAACAAAGGGGTATATTTATGCTGTGGGTGTTGAGAATGTGCTCTATTGTGTGAATTATAATAGCGGTGCGATGGAAAACAGCTTGAAATTTGGAGAAAAAGGTGAAATGGATGTCATTGGAGTGAGACAACATCCGATGAGGAATATACTGATCTTATGGAGTTTGAATGGAGTTATATTATATTTGACATCAAATTAAGAGAAACAACAAATTTTTGTTTTTTTACTTAAGAGATTTCCAATAAATATTTTTTTTTTTTTTTTTTTTTTTACAAAAATTGTTAAATAATATTTTTTAATAATTTTTAACAATAATTTATAGATTTCTTTTCCAATAAAAAAAAAACTTTTTATCAAAATTGTACGTTCTAATTACTACATACCATGAAAAAAACCAGCCCCACCACCCATCCCCAATACCCCCCTCAACGATCTTCGCCCTTTTCCAACAATCTAATTCAAATCATCAATATTAACAGTAACAACATCTCCAACACTTCTCCTATAAAAAAGCCAGTCCCCCCTGAAACTTATCGTTATTATGACCTCATTAATAAACTTGATCAAATAATAGAGGAAAGTCGTAAAACTCAAGAAATGATCAAAGAGAAACAAAGAAAAATTGAGCCTCCGAATTCTTTTAAGGAAAATTATGACAGTTCTTATATGAACGAGATCGGGAGGATCTTGAATGAGATTGAAATCCCAAATGAATTACAAAGCGAAATCATCACCAATTTGGCATTGAAAAGGATTTGCCAACAGAACATTTATGCTTCCCAGGCAGATGTGATGAGTCCAAATGTGAGAAAATCGCATGAAAAAGCTGAAATTAAACCAAATGAAGAGAATTTAAGGTTTAAAATAGAGAAAATTAGACAGAAATCAGGATTCGACATGATGAAATTCATAGAAAATTTATATGATTTGGCTGTGAAAGCGCAATTGGATGATGAGAGTCCCTATGGGAAATCGACGAATAAAATGAATAAAATGAAGAAATTGGGGTTTGAAGATTGTATGCTGAACATAGAGGAGGATTATGAATGGAAGAAATTGACAGGGGAAGAGAATTTGATGTTTTATAAGGAAATGGTCATAGAAAATATAGAGCCGAAGTATTTCTCATGGCAGGCTATGAATACTGAATATGAACGCATGGTGGGAGTCTATATGAATATGAAGGCGAAGAAAGAAGGTTAAAAGATGAACTATCTTTTTAATAATATGATAGGCATTGATAATATGGCTGATGGCTTTTTTTTTAATTAATGTGATCATTTTTGAATAAATCTCCATATTTTTCTTTCTCGAGTTTTTTTATATATTTTATAAAGAAAAAACTATAATTATTACTTATTTCTAATATAATTTTAAGAGAAAACTTTCCTTTGTTCGTTAATTATTAATATAAACGCAATCGACAGGCTCAGATTCAATCCAATGTGTGCGAAAATCGCAGTGATAATGTTTCCTTTTTCCTTTAAAAACGTGAAAAACCAAGCTAAGGCCGTATAAACCGCGAAAAAAAGCAATCCATTTAAACTATCCTTTAAAATATAAACAACCAATCCATGGAAAAAGCCGTAATAAAAGCACATCCGGATTTTATTGGGTTTTTTCACAGTGTTCAGAGGAATGATTCTCCAATAAATTTCTGATAAAAAGGGGTTGACCAAGGTAAAAATCGGGAAAATCATTATATATAACACTTCATTATGTGGGAATAGGAATTGATAAGTGATTAGATATTGGACTTGTGAGGCGAAAATCCAAGAAAACAAACCAAAACACACAAAATATATCGAAATGCTTATGGGGATGCCATAAATAACGCTATTCCTCCAATTTTGCATGAAAAGAGGCTGGAAAAAGGGCTTAAGCTGAGTTTTGGCTTGGAATTTGAGGTAAATCAAGGGGATTGCTATGAGGAAAAGTTCATAGAGAAGAAGCGATAGAAGAGCGTCTTTGGATGTGTAAAATATGAAGAAAAGGAAAAGGATAGGGAGGATTTGAAGGAATTCGACGGAAAGAGCTTCAAGGCGGTAGGTTTCGGAGTCTGTCACTATGAGATTTTGATTTTCGACATTCATTTGAGAATTTCGAATTATTTTTATAAGAAAAATAAGAAAATTAATGATTTTTTTTTTGAATTTGGCAGAAAAATGCAATTTTAATTTTCACGAAAAGATGGTTTAAATTATTTAAAAAGTTAAAATTTCCATTAAAATCATATAATTGTTATGCAAATTGGAAGATAATATATTATCAATAAATATGATGCATATTATCTATTTCTTCTTAAATTTTTCTTTCAAAATTAGCTTGAATCTCCTAATAAATCATTTATCAAATAATTTCTAAATTAGTATAATGTTAAAAAGAATTATTTACCGGTAATCTAAATAAAATTTTAATATTAAAAAGAAGGAAAAATAAATTTACGGTAATTCTTTATTTAATTCTATATGAGATTTAATTTTATATGAGAGATAATTTTCTATGCTATAAAATTCTTTTCCATCTTTATTTAATTCTATATGAGATTTAATTTTTTTCTATGCTATAGAATTCTTTTCCATCTATATTTAATTCTATAAGAATTTAATTTTTAATTAAGATCAGATATCAAAGAAAAAAATTAGCTTTTGATAATGGAAAAAGAACAGAAGAATAATGTTACTTTTTAGGAATTAATGAAAGATTGGTTAATCTAGACAACTTATGTAAAAAAATTTGTATTTATTTGAAAACTTAATAGTTTTTTATATAACTCATCATTGTCATGTCAAAGTCCATCAAATCTGTAGATTCCTTTCATTTTTTTCATAAATACATAAATTTGCAGAAAATACAAGTTTCTATTACTATCGAAGCAAGATGGATTCCACGCCAACTTAAAACAAATTTAGAGAAATTCTTGAAAAGGTTGTGCTAATTTCTTATTTTTAAATGAAAGTAAATCAGAAATGGAATTCGCAGTTTCTCACTTAGGCTGAGGAAGAAAACTATCAAAGTTGAAAAAAATTATTAAACCTAATGGTTTTAATTTCCCCTTTGCTTCCCTTCTTTCCCCTGTCCCTTCATCTTTTTTTCATCTTCGAAAAATCCACAAATTGACTTCAAGATCAATCTTTTATGCTGTTTTGAGGTTTCAATTTCCATTTTGAATGTCCAGTTTTGAAAAGAAGCTTATTAATTTGTTGATTAAAATTATTTAAAATATTGAATAGGTGCGTTTTAATATTAATTTTCTGATATAGAATATTTGAGAGTATAAATACATATAGAATATTAAAAATTCTTTGATTTGGTTTTTAATTATTTGATCTAAAATCAATAAATTTCCAATAATATGATTAAGAAATTTCGTCTTCATGACTCTCTTTTTTCTGAAATATTTCCATTCTTCATCATTTAAAAAAAAATAAAAAAATATAAATCATTTTCTACCAAAAAAAATTTCTATGGTATTTTTTTAATCTCTAGTTTTTCTTCTAACTTTAAAAATTTGGACAGTCTTTGAAAAAATGCCTCTAAAGAAAGAGCAAGACCAATTTTTTAATTCTTAAGATTCTAGCTTTTCTAATCTTCAAATTTTTTTGAAATTATAATGTATTACATTCACAATCTGACCCTAAACCACCTCCGGCTTCACTCTGTTCAATTATTCCATCATTCTGCGAAGCAATCCTTTGCAAACGATTTATTTTTTCTATCATGTGTGAATCCCAACCCCCAATTTTTCCCTCGACTGATACAAGAAAAGCAGTTGGGAATTGTTGATTTATCGAATTTTCATAGTTTCCCATCCAAATTTTTCGATGATTTCAAAGCACTTTCATGTCCCAAGGATAAATGTCTCAATAGTATAGAAGTGACTTCTTCAAAGGAGGGGATGTTTACATTTTCTAATTTGGAAATGGATATGCAAATACCTTATCAATATGAGGAGCATCAAGCTGCGATTGAGAAATCTGAGGATTCTGAGAACTCAATTGAGGAGAATTTCAAGGTAAATGTTTTTTCGCAGGATCTGATGAATTTAGTGATCAGCCATATGAACGAGGTTTGCAAAGGTACGACCATTTACCCGAAGAAAGGTGAAATCATATATATAAATAATAATAAAATTGAGAAGCAATTCATTGGGGAAACATTATTGATGAGAAAAACGTTGTGTTTTTTAGAGAAAACTTCAGAGAAAAAAGTGAAAGAGCTCATGCAGCAATGCATAGACGAAATGCTGGCCTTAAAAGTCGTATTTCTTCAAATATTGAATGAAATAGCTGCCTTCCAATTTAGGAAAGAATTAGGACTTGTTAAATTTTTATTGGAAAATAAATATTTCCAATTTCTGGATGAGGAAATTGTTGAGGAGCTGGAAAAAGACAATGTAGAAGAAATAGATAGAGATGTGAGGGAAGAATGGATGCAGATCGGTTTATTAAATATGAGGAAATTCATTAGGGATCTCTAAAAATGAATGAGTTGTTATTTAAGACCAATGGATTCGAGGTCCTTGTGGAAAGAAGAAAATATCTTTAAATCGATAATATAAATAACTCAAGCTGAGAAAATGCTTAAAAATCCCCCTTAAAATTCAAAAACAAACTCATTGGAAATCTTAAAATAAATAAGTCTACCTTTACGAGCATTTGATTTGGGGGTTTTTTGGAAATTTTTAAAAACCCATATTTTTAAAAATTTTCCAAAAAATTTTTAATTTCACAAAAATTCCAAATTTAAAATACTATTTATAAACAATCAAATCAAGTAAAAGTGCTCATTTTCAAATGAAATTTCCTTTGTTCCTCAATTAAAAACGAGGCTTCCTTCATATTGCTACCATTACTAGTATTCATGGTCACATTTTCCCTGGTCTTCAAATAACCCCCCCAATTCTCCTTCCCTTTGACCTTTACCTTTTCTAGAAAGCCCTTTCCTCCCTTAATGCCGCAATCCTCCCCTTTGAAAACCTCAGAGATTTCCTTTAAAATCCCATCGAACTTGCAATTTTTCTTAAAAACCCCCATAAAAGTCATTTCCTTAGGCTTCATATTCCCCCTGTTTCTATCATTTTTTATCTCAATGAAAATCGGCTCTTTCTCTAAACTCCAAGCAAGAATCTCTATATCCTTGCCTCTTTTTATTTCATTATATTCCCTTTTAAACTCTGATAAAAAATCTATTGATTTATTCATAGTAAGTTCCCTTAGACTCAACTCCTTCTCCTTCTTTTGATACTCCTTCTTCAAAACATCCTCAAATTCCCCTTGTTTTTCATTCAAAACGTTATGCAATCTAATGAAGATCTCTCTAATTTTATCTATAACCCTCTCAAATTCCAGTTTGAGACACTCCCTTTTTTTCTCGACCCCCTCCTTCAATTCCTCATAAATCTTTGACTCAATGTTTTCAAGTTCCTCATAAAAATCAACCAATTTTTGCTTCTGCTCAGCGCATGCCTCCTTCAAAGACACCACCTCATGAAAACGATGCTGGTTTTCTAATAAACAGGTTAGACAAATGGCTTTGCCCTCCAATCGACAAAAGGCTTCAAAGGGTCTTTCATGTTTCAGACATTTGCCTTGGGTCATATTGAGATCCATTGATTTTTTGTGCTTATGGGGAGTGATGCCTCTTTCATATTTCATATTATTGGTAAGTAATTGGAGATTTGGGAGGAAATCGGAAAGGAGGGTCTTGTTTGGAAATGGGGTGAAACATTGGGGACATGAAGGCAGGTTGGGGGTATTAGAAAGCAGGGTTTGCAGACAAAGGGAACAAAGAGAATGACCACAATCTGGAAGGAAACGGGGACAACGAAGAGAACTGTTGAACGGCTCTGAACAAAAAAAGCAAACGTTTTGCATAAGAAAAAATTAGGAAATTATGAAGAAGTTGGGTTTTGATAAGTTGAAAAAAAATTTAAATTTGTGATTTTTTTCCTCATTTTTCTAATTTGAAATCTAACAAGTCTTTTTTTTAATAGTGCAATGGGGGGTCACTTGATTATTATTGATGTTGTTTTTTTTTTATAAATTTTTGAACAATTTCCATTTTTTTTTTTCTGTTGTTTAAGTTTTTCTCATTAAAATTTATTAATCATAAAATGTCTCAACCTAACAACAGTCATGAATCCAAACCCCGTTATATTGGCAGTCATTATTTTCTAGGTAACTAGTAACTACCCACCCCTAAAAAAAAAATCACCCCCCCATCCAACATATTCCAATAAAAAATTTTATTTACCATAATAGAAAAAACCGTCGGTGAAGGTGCCTTCGGAAAAGTTTCCTTGGGTGTCCACCTGCAAACTTCCGAGCCAGTGGCCATAAAGACCATGGAAAAAGAGCGCATCAAAGAACAGGCGGACATCGAGCGGATAGCCCGCGAAATCCATATTCTTAAGAAGTTGCGCCACCCCCATGTGATTCAGCTCTACGACGTTATTTTCTCTCTCTCTAATTTTTCCAAAAATGTTTCATTATATATAATTTTAGGTGCTAGAAACAGACCCAGAATTACATTTGATCATGGAATACGCCCCTGGGGGTGAGCTTTTCGAATATATCGTATCAAATTCGAGGTTAGACGAAAAAGAAGCCTGTAGATTCTATCATCAATTATTGTCCGGCATTGAATACATTCATGGTCAACATGTGGTTCATCGAGACCTGAAGCCTGAAAATCTGCTTCTGGATGCATACAAAAACCTGAAGATAGTTGATTTTGGGCTAGGTAATTCATATTCTGAAGGTGAAATGCTCAAAACAGCCTGTGGGTCACCTTGTTACGCTGCACCTGAAATGATCGCTGGATATAAATACAGCGGTTTAGCAGCTGATATCTGGTCTTCAGGCATCGTTCTTTTCGCGATGATTTGTGGTTATCTCCCATTTGAAGATGAACAAACGGCTTTGTTATATCAGAAAATTCAAGATGGACGATATGAAGTGCCGAGCCATTTATCTGAGGAGGCGATTGATTTATTAGAAAAGGTGTTGAATGTTGACCCGATGACAAGATGGGGCATAGAGGAGATCCGGAACCATAAATGGATGCGTGGATTAAAAGATGAAAGGATGATCCGAGTGAAGGAAATTAAGGGGGTGTATAACAATGAGCTGAATGAGAAAGTGGCTGAAATAGTAGAAAATCACGGCATTCAAATGATGGATTTGGTTCGTAACCTCAAGGAAAACAAGCATAATAACATCACAGCGACATATTACTTGTTGTTGAATAAAGAAGTGAGATTAATCAATGAAAAGCTGGAAAGTATCATAGCACAAAACATGCAAGAATCGGTTGAAAGACCGTCCAGACATAAAACTTGGAGCGGAAAGAAGAACAAAGGTCTCATTAAAGAAGAGAAAAAACATAGGAAATTCACAATCCAGCCTGAAAGCAAACTACCTTTGGAGGAAATGTTTCGGAAAATCAATAGTTTCACCCCAGAAAACCTCCAGGAGGCAATGTTGGATGAAAGCTTAGGGGATCATCCAGAAAGTTCTATTGAATTAACAGAAAAAACAATACACAAAGAAGACAATCTTTTCCAGAAAAAATCCTTTGAAAGTCTAAGGAAAGTCTCAGAAGATAAGGTAATCAATGAACATAAAGGGACAATAGATTCTAATTTGAAGTCTTCCGCTTATGAAAATGGGATGACAACCCCTTCGAATAAAGGTAAAAGCTCATTAGTGGAAAGCAATGAAGAGGCAAACAAAGGGGAAATCCAAGAGAATTTGCTAGCGTATGAGGAAATTGGGGAGAAACATAAGAAATCATGGAGTCCAGCCAAGGAGCAAATGCAGGGACTCAAAGAAAAGAGCAGAAGCCAGGAAATTAAAGAGAAATTAGAGAAAAATCAGAATTTTAGCGAGATCATTGTTAGGGAAAACGAGAAAATTGAAGTGAAAATTAAGGAATTTCAAGAGGAAGATAATAAAAAAGAAGATAAAATGGAAGGAGGAGAAAAAGAAGAAATTGAAGAGAAAATTAGATTACTTGAGGGCGAAATAGAAAATATGGAAATAGAAGAGAAAATTAGATTACTTGAAGGGGAGAAAGAAGAAAAAGCTATAAAAGAAGAAAACACTGGAGAAAAATCTATAGAAATAGAAGAAAAGATGAATTTTGATGAGAAAAAAGATGAGAAAAATGAAGAGAAATTTACCAATGAAAACGAAAAAGAGGTTCTTATGGAAAATGAAGGAAAAAAAGCTGAAGAAAAAATTGATGACAATGAAGAAAAAGACGAAAAAATTAAAAAAAAAATTGATGACAACGAAGAAAAAGACGAAAAAATTAAAGAAAAACCAATCATCATAGAAGAAAAACATCATGAAGAAGAAAAACATCATGAAGAAGAAAAACATCATGAAGAAGAAGAAAAATATCATGAAGAAGAAGAAAAACATCATGAAGAAGCGAAAATTGAGATAAAAATAATCGTGGATAAAATTGAAACTTATAATGAAATGAAACTAACTGAAAACGAGAATAATTTGTTTTTTAAGAGAGCAGAAACAATAGACCTTCATTCAGAAACAGATTTAGAGAAAACCAGTCCTATTTCCAATAACGATGAGAATTTGGCTTCACATCAAAATAATGATGGAATTCTATATGAATCTATAGTTGAGCCTATTAATACTGATTCTTTAATAGCGAAACAAACGAATGAAGGCGATAATAAAGACGATTCAAATGAAAATTCTCATGAAAATTCTATTGAAAAAAGTCAAGAAAAAGAATCAACATCAATAAATAAAGAAAAGCTGAAGGAACTCAAAATTTCTAAGGAAAAAGAAATACTTGGTATTAATTCCAATGAAAAAACAATGAAAGATTATGAAAAAATGAGATCAGAGACTGTTCCGAATAAAAATAAGGCGTTGTTATCGAATTATATAGATAAATCGAAGCCATCTCCTATAAATTCAGCGGAAAAAAAACAAAAGAAAAATGTTGAAAAGCCAAGGGTTGCCAGCTCTACAAATACGAATGATCGGTTGATGAAATCTAATGAGAAAAAAAGCGAAAATACAAATGAAAAAGCAATTGAAAAAAATAAGGAAAAAACAAATGAAAAAGAAAAGGAAAAATCAATTGAAAAGCCATTTGAAAAGGCGAAGGAAAAGGAAAAACCAATTGAAAAATCCAAGGAAAAACCAATTGAAAAACTAAAGGAAAAACCAATTGAAAAATCTAAGGAAAAACCCATAGAAAAATCAAAGGAAAAGCCATTTGAACAAACAATAATTGAAACACCAATTATTGAAAAACCTATTGAAAAACCTATTGAAAAACCTATTGAAAAACCTATTGAAAAACCTATGGAAAAACCTATTGAAAATCCAATTGAACAAATTCTTGAAAAACCAATTGAAAAAATTCTTGAAAAACCAATTGAAAAAATAGAAAAACCTATTGAAAAATCAATTGAAATACCTAATGAAAAGATTCATGAAAATCTAAATGAAAAGGCTAATGAAAAACCCAATGAAAAACCCAATGAAAAGCTTAAGGAAAAGCCAATTGAAATTTCAAACCCAAAATCACATGAAAAAAAAGTCGTGAATTATTCCACCGAGAAAAAAATCGACAAAAAACCCGAAAATTCAACCGAAAAAAAACTCACGGCATCAAACGAAAAATCAACTGAAAAAACTCGAGCCGTCAGTCCCACGACCAAATTCCTCACAAACGTCCAACAATCTCTTATAAAGAAAAACGTCGCCCCAATCCCTAAAAACACTAAAAACGAGATACCTGAGCTTCCAGAGAAAAGCAGCACTATCAAAAAGAAGCCAATAATTACTCAAGAAACAAAGCCTAAGCCTGAAAAAAGCTTCAAAAACGAGGTTAAAACCAATAATAACAAGCCACAAGTAAAATCCAGATTCATGGACCCTCCGAAGAAAAAAGATGAGAAAAACTGCCAAAATATCATCTCAAAACCCATAAAAGAAGATTATTCGCAAGAGAATTCATTGGAAAAACAGCCAAAACAGAAGAAAATCATCAGAGAACCAGATCTTTTAGAACGAGTCTATGATATTCTAAGGAAAGATAAGATGATATATCGGAAAATCGCTTTGAGTATTAATAAGGAGAAGGATATTAAAGAAAAAGATCCAAATGATAGCAGAATACAAGAAAAACCCAAACATAAGCATTCAGTTTCATTACATTTGAACTTAAATAACGCCCAAAAGCAAAATTCTCAAATAAAAGAGAAGAAAACAGAGAAGAAAATCTTCAAAAAAGAGGAAAAAAGACCCTTAAGTGTGAATCCTGATAAAAAGAAGCTGAATAATAGTGTAATAGAAGATAAAAGGACCACCCATACTCAAAGAAATGATGAAAGCATTGATAGAAAAAGAGAAAGAAAGGATCTTTCTTTGGAAAAGAAGCCTTTGAAGAACATTGTGAAGGTGATAACTTCAAAAAACACTAAAGTGCTCATGGACAGGCTAAATGATGAAAAGAGTAAATAAATGAAAGTGTTTTTTAAAGAGTTATTCTTAAGGCGATATGAAAGAACATAAGGGACCGATTGATTTGAAGAGTCTTTCTAGCAAAAGCATTGAAACTTTAACCAATGAACTACATAAATCATTAGTTATTTTGAATCTACAGGCTTTGAAAGTATTTATTAGGATCAATTTTATCATAATTTCTCTATATTATATATAAATTTAATATTTTATAGGTTTCTCCTGATTCTTATAGAGTCTATTCAGATGATCTCGAGATGGTGATCCAAGTGAATGAAAGCGAAACTTTAAAGAGCCTTTCGACAATAAATTTCTTGTTTCGCAGTGGGAAGAAGGAAAATTACGCGAAAATATGTGCGGAAATCTTGAAATTCTTGAAAATCTAAGCATGTACTTTTTTTTTCCAAGGTTTGTTCTAAAAAATCCAACAATCCATTAATATTCTAATAAATTAATTATGGCAAAATAACAAAAAAATAAAGAAAAAATTCAAATCAAATAAGAAAATTCAATAAAAATTTATTAATTTCTATGCAAATGGTTGATGCGCCTGACATCGCCAAACAAAAACAATATATTAACCTTTCCGCTCTTTCTTGTCCCATTGAGTCCCATCTAAACAGTCCGCTTTTCGGGTTTTGCATCGACGCAAATTGCAAAAACCCTCAGAAATTCCTTTGTAACGATTGTATTTTTGATAATCACAATGGGCATAAAATCGCGAGGCTTAAATTAGTTGATGAGATTCTCAACAATGAGAAGCTCAAGAGCCAAAATCTCTCAGACTCTAAAATTGCTGAATTCATTAGACAAATAGAGAGGACTTTCTCTGAGGAAACTGAAAAAATCAGAGATTCTACTATGGAAACATTGAAGAAGTTTTCTATAGAATTTCTAAGCCAAACGAATAATGACCTCTTTGAGGATTTGAAGTCACAGAAGAATTCCAATAATCTTGAGTTCCTTAATTATAAGCAACTCAAGGACCTGAGTTTTGAGGAAAGTTCCACTTTAACTCAAATAATTCTTGAGAATATAAATAAAGCCCCTGAACAAAAGGACCCCCAGAACCAAAAGATCAACCTTGTGGAAAACCAAATAGAGCCTTTGAAAGTGGCCTTACAAACCCTCAACAAATCAATTGAATCCCTCATCAGCGAGAAGTTGAAGACCTTCAAACCAGAGACTTTTTTCCATTTCGACTTCCGTATGTTCCCTTTAGAATGGGTCGAAAAAGCCTATTCGACCTATGAATTTTATTTCGAACTAACACAAGACAACAAAAACGCATGCAAAATCAAATCCCAAGGCACTATGACTATAGTCCGTTCGAAAGAACCTTTGGAACTTGGCTTTTGTCATTTCATTGAAGTGGTGCCCAATTGGAAAAGTGGCCAAGATTTCGATGTGGGGTTCGGAAATGATTCTGTGGGGAAGCTATGTTGGCTCAGGGTACCTAATGCTTATGGCATCACAACGAATGGGATATATTGCAATGGGGAAAGGAAAAGTGATATTTGCTTGGGGGATGGAAAGAAGGTGAAATTTGAGGTGAATTTGAAAGAAAAAGTGCAGAAATGTAAGATGTTTCTAGAGTTTGAAATGGTATGGGAAATGACTTTTGAAGAGAAGGAGTTGTTTTTAATGGCAGGGATCAGAGGATTGAAGGATTCTATCAGGATCACGAATTATAAAAAGGTTTAAAAAATGGATGTGGGGGGTTTTCTTTAATAAGTTTTTTTTTTTTGATTGAAAAAGAATTTTTTGAAAATTTTTTTGATTTTTTTTAAAATTAAGAAATTTTGGGTTAGATGAAAAGACATTAATTTATCGAAATTAAAGCCATTTTAAACATTATAAAAACATTGGTTTCTAACTGTTCTCCTCTTTTAAAATTCCATTCATTATCAACTAGATGTTCCAAATGAGTCTTGATTTCTCATTTCTTTTTAATTTCCTCAATAGGTATTTTCTTTTTGCTCCTCAACAGGTATTTTTCCTCTAAAATAACACATTATTTTTGTTTAAGATTTTCTTCTGTTTATTGCATTTCGTTTTATTCAATGCCTGATATTTACGTAAAAAATAGTCTTAGAATCATTGGCTAATGGAGTAATTCTTTTCTATATTCGAGATTTTTAAACATTTTAAAAACGAGAAAAAATATATTTAAAACAAAATAATGTTTAGGAGTGAGAAGCAATCTTGAATAAAATTCGATAAAATGGTATAAATAGCTTTTGAGTTAAGAAACAAAAAGAATTAAAAAAAAAAATAAGCCTTCCCAATAAAAATAAAAAGGAAAGGGAGGATCATTTTTTAAATTTATTTGGAACAAATAAAAATTTAAAATAGAAATGATACTTAAAATTTTTGTTTCAAAATAAATATAATTTCCTCTAAAAAAACACAATATGAGATATTTTCTTTCATTTCTGATTTTTTCTTTCTTCCTTATCCATTCACGATGTGAGTTATTTCGTAATGGAAGTACTTGTGCTCCAGGTTATTTTATGAATTCTTCCAATTTATGCGACATATGCAATTATACATGTGGAAATTGTTCCATTATAGCGGATAATTGCACTTCTTGTTTCCCAACCGACCTCTTTTCTTATTCTGATAAGGGATATTGCACTCCTTTAGGTTTTTTACAAAAATCCATTTAAGTTTTTTTTAATTTGAATTAAATTTAGAAGGAAGTTTCCTATACGAATATGTAGATTTGATAGGAAATTTCACAACTGCGAATGATTGGTTATTAGTACTGGCGAGAACCCCAATACAAATTGACTCAAATTGCTTTGCACCTTACCCAATTCTAGGAGGCTATAATAATCTAGTTGCTGACAATTGTATATTCACTAATCTTTCGTCAAACTTCCCGCATTATCAAGTTTCTGTCAGGATCCAGCTATACATTTTTGGACAATATTTCTACGGATTTCTAATTTCAATTGATGGAAATACTTGTTATAATCAGGCAATTGATTCTGCTGCATATGAATCCTTTTTACAGGGAAAACAATGTAACACTTTGTCTTTAGCTAATGTTCAAATTTATAGCAATATGAGTCATAACCAAAATTCATCACAATCAGTTAATTCAAGTGTAGAAATCGGTTTTAATAATGGTGTTCCAGTGTCTATGTATTGGGGAATAAGCACCTTTGTTGTTAATTTCCATGTTTGCCATTATACTTGTAGTTTTTGCATTGGACCAGGTGAAAATCAATGCACGTCATGTTTAAACAATGCAACATTGAATGGTTCAAATTATTGTGTTTGTAATTCTGGTTATGTACTTTACAGCAACAATTATTCATATTATTGCCAGAATTATCCTTGCGCATATTGTTGTGCTGTTTCAGACTATTTTGAAAATAATTCATGTATATCAGCATGTTCAGGTGGTTATTATACAACAAATAATTCGAATATATGCAACACATGTAATTCTTTTTTTTGTTTGACTTGCGAAGGAACAGCGACAAATTGTAATTCTTGTCCTGCTAATAAATTTTTAGAGAATAACTCATGTTTAGGATCCTGCTCAGATGGTTATTATAATTCTTCCAATATTTGCAACACATGTAATTCTTCTTGTTTGACTTGTGAAGGAACATTGACCAATTGCACTTCTTGTCCTGTTAATGAAGTTTTACTGAATAACTCATGTTTAGGATCCTGCTCAGATGGTTATTATAATTCTTCCAATATTTGCAACACATGTAATTCTTCTTGTTTGACTTGTGAAGGAACATTGACCAATTGCACTTCTTGTCCTGTTAATGAAGTTTTACTGAATAACTCATGCTTAGGATCTTGCTCAGATGGTTATTATAATTCTTCCAATATTTGCAACACATGTAATTCTTCTTGTTTGACTTGTGAAGGAACATTGACCAATTGCACTTCTTGTCCTGTTAATGAAGTTTTACTGAATAA
>Ga0302186_10002053_pt1 | contig 15864 bp, 21 predicted proteins | sample II_Bog_E1_2_FD_198782 | JGI IMG/M metagenome (GOLD analysis project Ga0302186, IMG submission 198782) | Peat permafrost microbial communities from Stordalen Mire near Abisko, Sweden - II_Bog_E1_1 | ecosystem: Environmental > Terrestrial > Soil > Wetlands > Peat | place: Sweden: Abisko... | reverse complement strand
ATAAAATATAAAGGGTTACAAAGGGTAAAAAACCGAATGAAGTTTAAAGGTTTAAAAAAAAACTTTGAATTATAACTTTTTCCAATGTTTTTTTTGTTTGAAAAAAAAAACTTGCTCTAAAAATTTATCATAATTTTTTTTTCAATATTTTTTTTTAGTTATTTTCTTTATTTTTTAATGAATTCTTCCTGAGTTAAAATTTTAATTGTAAATAATTTTTTTTAAAAAAATTCTTAAGAGCTTTCGTCTAAATCAATTGCCTCACAAAAAAACATTATCTTTTTATATAAATTATTTTTTCTTTTATTTTCTAATAAGTTTCTAAATCCATTGATTTATTTATCCTTTAAACCAAAAGTTTAAAATATGGCATAATTTTCTGAATTTCTGGGACGTTCACCAACAAAAACAGATCTTCTTCCAACTTCTCATATCCTCCTTCCAATTCTTTGCTATATTTCCTCAGAATCCAAAGCAACCTTTGTACGAAACCCTCGAACTTTCCTCTTTGATTTTGCCCATATTCTGCAATTCCTATGCAGATTTTCTTAAAAATCAACAATAAATTTCCTTTGTTTTCCTCTTTACAGCTCTTCACATTTGCTTCTCCTTCCATTACATTCTCTGAATTCTATAGAAAATTAACTTAAAAATGATTAAAGACCTTTAAATAAAACCTTCTTTATATCCTCCTTGAGACTTTCGACCCTTGTAATGTTTCTATCCAACAAATTCTCTATAATTTTCCAATTATAGCAATCTTCCATTATTTTCAATGAGGAATTCTCTAGATTCTTAAAGATCCAATTAATAACAACATTTGGCTTCACGAGCTTATATTCCAGAAAGTTCTGAATGTAAATCTGGATATGCCATGGTGAAAAAGTCCAGAATTCTTGAATGGAGTTCAAAGCGACTGTTTGGCTTGATTCCGATGGGGATAATATGGAAGTGAAGAAATTCTTATATCTTTCAAGAATGATCTTCAAATGAGTGAGAGATTGGCTGGTTTTCATGAGGAAACACTCCATGAAGATTTCAATGAAGAAATCTCCAGTCGCTTCAAGGTTATTTGTTGAGGAATTGGAGAGAAATTCAGTTAGTTCGGTCTCACTGATCTTGAGGTTCAGCTTATCCATGATGATTTCAGCATCTGCGTAATTACTAGAAGAGGGTTCATTGAACCTAACGAAAGAAATTTATTAAATTTTAACGAAAATTCAATAAATTCTAATGGAAAAATACTTCAATTTGTAAAGTTTCTCAGGAGGCAAGAATTCATGCATTTCTTCGGGCAATTCATCCTTGATTGTCTGTTTATTTAAGAGAAGACCCAATTGTTGCAACACCAAAGTTATAAAAGCCCTCTTATGAGAATTTAGCTCTTCATCCTTCACAAATTCCCTATTAAAATATTTCAATATAACCCTGTTTTAATGTCAAAACTAACCATTTTTTCCAATCCCATACAGCTTTGTTATTGCCTAAATAGAACCCTAACACTTTCACTAATCTATCAAATAGAGAAATATCCAATGTTTCTATTTTCCTCAATAGACTATCAAAAATTTGAAATACCTAGATAAATTCAAGTTAAGAAGTTTGATTGATGTAAAATTTTTTTTTCATTTATGACGAAAAAAAAAATTAAAAAAAAATAAAATTTGCATCGAAAAAAAATTAAATAAATCAATCTGTCCAAAACAAACAATTTCACGACGTCCCAAAAAAAAAATAATAAATTTGATGCCCTAAAAAATTCACCATCCCAAAAATAAAAAATAATAAGTTTGACGTCCAAAAAATTAAAAAAATATTTCATTTTTATTGAATTTTTCTACCAAACTTCGAAATTCATTCCTGAACTCTTGTTTCGGTTCATTTGCTAGCGAAACTGCTAAAGAAGAAAAAGAGACCAAATGGGAATTTGAATGCGGAAGTCTAATAATTTCGTTGAAAAGAACCTATTTTTAATAAATTAAATAAAATTATTATAACAATCTTAGAGAAAAAAATATTAGAAAACTTCAGCAAGAATAGATGTGTAATTGAAAGGACAATGATAATGCGTGAGTCTTTGTTGCAATAACTTAATGTCCAAAGCGAAAAGACTAAAGAAATCTTAAAAAGAGTAAATTTTGTTGAAACAAACCTGAAAATTTCAGTCAAATGCTCAAAAACCAGCAGTTTTTCTAAATTATTATTCGTATTATTATTAATGGTTTCTTCCTCGAGAAAAGCGATTTTTTCAGGTGAGAAAAACACGCATAATTTTTGATTCTAAAAATGAGTTTTTTCAAATAAAAATATAGTATTTTACTTTATTGTTGAAATAGATCTTCTTGTTTTTCTTGATTTGTTTGATATTTTTGAACTCCTCCTTAAATTCCATATATGGTTTATGAATTATTCTGAATCCAGCTCCCCCCTTATTAATGATCTCAAAGAGATTATTCCAATAGATCGTTAAGAAATCTTCAAACTCCTTATTATTGAAATGTCTTAATAAACAAAGTTGGTTTTTTTCTCTTTTTTTCATTATTTCTTGAATATTATCGATAAGACTTTTGAATTCGAGGCCACTTTTCTCAGACAACCCATCTATTAGATAGGGGAAAACACTGATGACAATTTGTAGATAATAATCGAAAGAAGTCTTTAATGTTTTCTCAGTCTCATTCACTAAATCATATAGCAAAGTTATGAAGGAAAAGCTATTCACAAGTCCTATATTCATCAATTCCCCTAGGAATATCAGAGAGTATTTAGGAACGATAAGATCTCCTAAGAAAACCTCAATTAATTAATGACTTTTTAGAGTTTTTTCAATGCACCTGTATCTAATCCCTTCTGGAGATTCTCCAAGACTTTATCTATAATTGTTTCAGCGAAATTCGGGAGCTTTAGATCTATTAAAGCGACTGCAGTGGCATATATGCCTCCTTTCTGATTCAATAATCCAATGCTTTTTGGAGATTAATGAACTTTAAGAAGAAAAAGCTAATAAAGGTTACGTTTCCACAAAATGACGAAGGATGTTTTCTTTGTTTTCTGCGGGCTCCAATTGGAAATTATTGATGATTTCCTCACTCAATTTCCAAATATCACGCTTGAAATAAGTCGGACCTTCATCACCTACTCTTGTTATAAGGTGTTTTGATCTTTTTTAGGTTTTGGGAATTTATAATGAGAGTTTAATGATATGGACAACCTTTCTTGAAAGGGTGGAGACTTTTCCGACTTTTGCATTATTATAAATGAATTTGGTTTAAAAGATAATCCACTTGGTTTTTAAATATTTAGTCAAATTTATGCGAATTTTTGAAAACCTTTAAGTTTCCATCGTTTTTATTAAAGTTCTTATCTAACAAATTCTTCGGGTGTTATTAATTAATAGTCTTCATCTATCAAGAACTTCCTTTTCCCCAGATATTCTCCACATACACTACAAAAATGCTTGCAATCCTGACAATCCTGCATGCATAAAGGCACCAAACAACATGGCCAACATCCAAAGACACACATTCCGAACAAAACTACCCAGGTGCCATTTCCAGGCTCAAATTGTATTCTGCTCAAATTCTTCACATTGCATCTTTTACAATGTAACATCTCTGGTACTCTTTGTGTGGGTCTCGTTCTAATCAACATATTAGGATCTATATTAAATATTAAAAAAGTCATTTGATGGTTTTAAAGAGTTTAATTTACCAACTATCACTATATTTTGAGGGTTGGCCATTGGTGGAGGCATTTGTCCTTGATAAGGTGGGTATTGATTTGGTTGGTATTGATTATTGTATTGATATTGATTAGGGTATTGATTAGGAGGGTATTGAGGGGCATATTGGTTGCCTTGATAGGGCTGACCTACAGGCAAAGGCTGATCACCGGTTCCAATAGGCACTGCGTGGCCCACAAAAGGTTGTTGTGGGTATTGATTCATCGCATAAGGATCCTTTGCGTTTTCCATTTAAAGAAATTTATAATTTATCTGTGAATTTTTCTCATAAAAATACATTTTTGTTTTCTAAAAAAATCCACAATTCAAATGTACCCGAACACTCAACAGCCTATTCCTTATCAAAACGTCAACCTCAATAATCCAGGCCCACAACAACCATCTCCAATCAATTATTCCCCTGATGCTTATAATCAAGTGCCCATAGGACAGCCAGTGAACCCCTATATGAACCCCCCTCAATATCCCTATGAACAACGCCAACAATATGCTGACCCTCAAATGATAAATCCACAATTTATGCCCCCTAACACACAAATTGTCGTGATAGGTTCTTTGCGCATTAATAATTTGTCTATAAAACCTTATATTATTTCGACATAGAAAACGCTGGAGTATTTAGGACAATGCCCGGACGCAGATTTCCTGAGACTCTCTTTTGTCCTTCATGCCAAAAAACGTCAGTTTCCAAAGTTACGTATCAAGTGGGTGGAGGGGCATGGATCATAGGTCTATTATTGTTTTGTTTCGGATGTTATTTGTGTTGTTTTCTACCATGTTGCATTCAAGATTGTCTGGATTGTGTGCATGATTGCTCGAATTGCGGAAGACCCCTTGGTAGAGTGAATTTCCTGATGGAATGAAAGCAGTTAATTTAAGAATTTAAGTTAAAAAATTGTTTCATGAAGTCCTAATGATTTATATATAATATTAGAGTTTTTCTTCTTCCATTTTGTTATTTTCTTTGACCTCCAAAAAACCCAAAACCTCCTGTTCTTGTCTTTGTTGAGCCACTGGCATAGCAAAGAGACTTTGGGCTATGGAAAGCATTGTGGTTTGTTGTTTTTCATAATCTATATGAAAATTTTCTTATCATATGAAAAAAATAATCTATTTACCAATATAAATCAATGACCCGTCTATATCCAAAGTGTAGAGACTTTTCTTTGATAATATAGGCTTCGGAAAGATGAAATTTGTAGGTAGTTCCGGATGCAGAGAAAGCATCTCTTTATAGATATAATCTTTTAGTTGTTCGATTGTGATATTTTCTTCCTCGAATTCGAAGTTTATCTTGAATTTTGGAACGGTTTCGAAGCTTTGGTCTCTAATGCCTTCGAAGAAAGGGTGATCAAGAGCATCTTTACTAGATATTCTCTTATTCTGGAGTATTAATTCAAAGTATATAGATTATATTACAAAAAAAGGCTACTGGGTTAAACACTAGCAATTTCTTCAAAAGATCAATAATTAAAGGGTTGCTATTAGGGAATATGTTTTCAAAATGAACTCCATTGGATTTTGGTAAGGATCTTATATAGGATTTTGCCCTATCGCTAGCTATATCCATCAAATCCTCCTCCGAAGGGGTCCCCACCAAATTCAATATTAGATTTAGTTGATTTAAGAGACTTTCTCCAGGCAATAAGGGTTTCCTTAATAAAAGCTCGCCTAATATACAACCTATAGACCACATATCTACTGATGTATTATATTCCTTCCATGATAAAAGAAGCTCAGGGGCTCTATACCATCTAGTCGCCACATATTCAGTCATAATATTCTAATTATTATTGATTATATTTAAGAATCGAAGCGATACTAGGTTGTTTTCTTTGAATTTGGCAGTTCTCGCCAAGCCAAAATCACAAATTTTCAGTTGGCAGTCGGAATTTACTAACAAATTACTCGGCTTCAAATCTCGATGGAATACATTAGCCTCATGGAAATACTATAATAAAAATGTCAAGATTATCAAAAAAAATCTAAAAATAGGCTTTCATACATTAACACCGCAAAGCAATTGATACATAAAAAATTGGACATGATCTTCTGTGAGCTCCTGATCCGTGGATATTATCTGATGAAGATCGCTATCCATACTTTCAGAAACGAGATAAATCTCTTCGAATTGATTTCGCGGACATACATTCAACAAATCCTTTAAAGCAATGATATTATCATGTTGTAATGCTTTGAGAATCCGGATTTCTCTTAATATCCTCTTCGTCTCCAAGACATTTATAAAAGGCTAATTAAGTTCCAATTCGCATAATTTCATGAGAAAAATTGATAGAACCTTCAATATTTTCTTGATGGCCACGGGTTGTTGCGAATTCAAGTTTATAGCTCTTAAAACCACCCCAAATCCTCCTGTTCCTAAAGGCCGATCGATTTGATAATATTTGGGGATATCGAATCTAGTCTGGAAGATGAAGAAAGAATGATAAAAAGAGTCTTCATTAATCTCAGCAGTATTCATATTCTTTTTTCAGGTTTTAATGAGTTAAAATGGGTTAATTGATTTAAATTATAATTAATATAGAATTGACAAATAAATGATCTAAATATTATTATTTTCAGCTAAATGATCACCAGGGTACTCTTCTTCTTCCTCTTCAGTTTTCTCCGGTCCTGAGCCCGAATATGGCAAGGCTTGGTTTTGATTAATGGCCGTTTCTGGTAGGAAAGACACGTAAAATTTATTCTGGATAGGGTTTGAGAGGTTCATGTTGGCATATGGGTTGTTTTGTCGATTCATGGGTGGAAATGAAGAAATGTCAACTAAATTGTTGAGGTTGTTTGGGTTGGGGTTCAAAGCATATGAATAAGATTGCAAATTATTTGAGTTGAAATTTCTATTAACTAAAAGGTCATAATTTTGGTTGTTGACTGCATTTCTATTATCCTTTAAAAAAATGATAGTTTTTATCAATTAAGCTATAAAAATGGTACGTTCATTCTATCTCCCAAATATCCTTGGGTATATAAAGGGTATCCGACCATGGGTACATTGAGATTCGGTAGGAAGTTGACCCCCACGTTGTTTCTTTGAATGTCTTCAGGAGTTTGTTTGTTTATTTCGAAATTTGGGTTCATCTGTAATTTGTTATTCATCTGTAAATCACCCCCCAGGTTATTAAATCGATCATATGAATAACTTGGATAGCCTAAGGAAATCTGATTGTTGTTGGTGTATGGCATTTGAGCCACTTGATATCTATTATCAAAATGAGAAAAAGGGTAATTTTGTTGCATGGACATTTGGTTGGGATGCATGTTGCCCATTAAATAGCCTGCTTTGGAGTCGATGAAGGGGGCTTGGAGGACTGATGGGATGTTTTCTTCCTTCGTGAGCAGGTTCGGATTAAAAAAATCGTTGTTTTTGTTGAGATCAACAATGTTGGTGAGAGAATTGTGGTCTTTGAGAGGTTGCAGGAATCTCTTTTTCAGAGTTCAGAGTAAATTTAGGAAAATTATATAACCTTGCGATTGTTTGTAAACCAATTTTCTAGCTGCATTTTACTGAGACCTGTCATTTTCATTAGATTATTCTTAGTTTCATTGCTTAGAGATGGCATTTAAATCATTAAATTAAATAATTTTAAAATAACATCAGTGAATGGAATTGTTGTTTCAATCATAAAAAAAATTTATAATAACACCCAATACCAAATAAAAAAAACATATATTACATAAAATAAAAAAAAAAAAAAAAAAAAAAATTTACTCTGGATATGGACTTGAAATGTTCAAGAGAAACCATCCTTGCAAAATATCAGTCGCTTCTTTAGGAAGTTTCGACTTGCTGAATTTCCTTTTCTTTAGGTCAGTGTTGTTCTTTTCCTCCTCCTCATCCTTATTATGGTTTTTATGTGCCTTTGGTTCTTTGCCAACCTGTTCTTCTGGATCCTTTCCCTCGAAAAAGATCTCCAATTGTTTACCAACAGAACTTCCTGTGGTTCCATTGATAGACTTCGTTTCTGTGTTTTTTTCACTTTTATCAATGACATCCGAATCGCTGCTGGAATTGTTTTTGAGCCCTGTTTTCTTTTTATTTACTAAATCAAATGAGCTAAATTTTAATAATATTTATATAAACATTTGCCTCTTTTAGTGAGGCGACTCGAAATGGTGGAATTTTTGATTTTAGAATCAGCAGCTGTTTCATGGAAAAAGGTTAATTAATTAAAAATTTGAAAAAATATTTGAAACCTTTCTCATTCTTGTCTTTTTCCCTTTTATGGTCTTCTTCATCAATGATTTTGAACAAATTTTGCTGCGAAAGATCATTCTTCATGTTTTTAGCCATTTCACATAAAGGAACCTCATATTTATCTAGCTTGTTTCTAATACTTTGAAGGTCTTTTTGCATGGCTAAGAGTCTTCTCCGATAGGACTCATCATTGAGATCAGCGGTGGTTCCTGCCGTATGAATGAAATTAGTGGAGGAATATTGTTTCATATAGGAAATAATAGAACTAAACAGAGTTCTATCTAAATACAAATATATAGATTTACTTGATCCCATATACATGGTCGCAAGAGTTGTTCAGAATTATGCGGTTGGGATATTTATATTTGAAGATTTCTTCTATAAGTTTGGTGAGTTCCTGAGAATATACCATATTCCGCAAGATCCGTTCAACTTTCTCATCGATTTTCAAACAAACGAAACTTGCTATTTCATTATTTAAAGAAAAATTAAAAGAGAAATTAAACTGTTGGAGTTCTTCTCGTTGGTTAGCAGATAACGAAAAAGACTGAGAAATATAGTGAAATCTTCCTCGACCATTTCAGTGCATATCGGACAATTTGTGTTGGAATTGGAGATCGGAGTTTTGTTGGGAAGCAAATTCATATTGGTTCGGACTAGATAAGATGTATGAGAATCAGAGTAAAAAAGAAAGAACTTGGATAATAAGGAATCATTAAGAAGTTAATCGGAATTTCTAATATTTAAGTGGGAAAGCCAAGAAATGTTTGTGTTTTAATAAAAACGAATTAACATATTCAAAAACTTTTGGAAAAACTTGATTTTTTTTTCCTAAATTTCGAAAAAATAATAATTAAAAAAAAAATTTTTGGTCTCATAATAATAAAAATTATAAAACCCATTTTTACTTCCAAAACCAACCAAGAACACCCTTTTTTCTTTATAATGATGTCCAGCCAGCCTAAACTTACAGCAAAAACCTACCAAATGGGTCAAATGAATCAATCCCCCCCTCCATCCTACAACATGAACAATCCGAATATGCCCTTAATGCAACCCCAATCATTTAACCCTCAGCCATCCTACGCCCAGCCGATGTATCAGCAGCCCATGAGTATGATGCAACCACTTGGTATCATTGCAACAACAACAGTAATAAATTCAGCACCGGTTTTCACTGCCCCCACATTTAGAGGGAATCAGAATTTATATTGTCCGAATTGTCAAAGTTCAACTATTTCGAATGTGCAATTTATCCCAGGAGGAGGCGCGTTCATTGTGTGCCTGGGATTGTTTATGTGCGTGGGAGTCTTCGCATTAATCACGTTCTGTTGTGATGATTGCAAGGATGCACATCATTATTGTTGTAGATGTGGTGCACATTTAGGAGAAGTGAGATTTCTCCTTGATTAAAGATCATATAAATATAAAAAATATTTATTTGTCTTCATTGAGAAGTTATATATAAAATTTTGAAGGCTTGAAAATATTTTGAAATTTTAAAGAGAAAAAATATAAAAAATTTGTCTTGTTTTTATTTATTCCCCAAATTTTTTCTTCATAAAAAAGGCTCTCAAATTTAATTTTAAAATAATAATGAATGCAGAGATTCCTTCCCCCATAGAAAAAAAGTCTTCTTTTCCTCTAATTTTCCCCCAATTACTAAAATCTTCTCTAATTTCTTTCAGAGAATGGACCAAAAATGACTTTATAAATCAACAATTTCTCTCAAAAGGCAAATTTGGTCTCGTTTATAAGGCTCAGGAATCCTTTTCTGATCAGACGGTTGCCTTGAAACTCATAAAAAAAGACTTAATATTGAGATATAATATGCAGAAGCAGTTGAGGAGAGAGGCTGAAATTCATAGTCATTTGAAGTATTCCCAAATAAAAAAAAAAATTAATAAAAACGAATGATTTTTTTTTAAAAAGACATCAACATATTATTCAGATGTATGGATATTTTCATGATGAGGCTAATATCTACTTTGTGATGGAATACGCTGAAAACGGTAGTCTTTTCAATCATTTTGAGAAAAAAAGAAGGTTTTCAGAGCCAGAAACTGCTAGGGTCTCTTTTGCTTATAATTTTCATCTTTATTTAGATATAATATATAGATAGTCCTTCAAATAGCCAGTGCTTTGGATTATATGGCTCAAAGAATGGTGATACATCGAGGTTTTTTAAATGACTTAACCATTTTTAACTAATTTTATATATTTAGATCTTAAATTGGAGAACATTCTTTTAGATGCGAATAATAATGTGAAACTAGCTGATTTTGGATGGGCAGTCCATACAAAATCCCATAAAAAACGAGAAACCCTTTGTGGAACATTACAATGTCTCTATTTTTTTCAAATGTTTTTTCTCAAATAACTGAAATTTATTAGATTTAGCCCCCGAAATACTAAATACCGAGGGTTATGATGAAACGCTTGATATTTGGTGTTTGGGCATTATAACTTTTGAGCTTTTATTCGCGAAATCACCCTTCGAAAGTCAAACCGAGGATCCTGAGGGAGTTTTAGATCGTATAGCCATAGTCGATTTCCAGTTTTTCGAGGAGGAAGGGTTGAAAATATCTGATTCCGCTAAGGATTTCATTAGAAAGGTCTCTCTTGAATTAAATAATATCGATTAAAATATAGAATTTTAGTTATTGGAGAAAGACCCAGAACTTAGACTCAAGCCTACTCAGATCCGAGATCATGACTTTATCAAGAACTCTTTATAATTTTCTTTACTTTCAGATAAATGTGTTATAATTTTAAAAATTCTGAATAAATAAAAAAAAAATTCTCTCTCTCTGTCTATTTCAATGATGAACGCTCAGACCTATCAAATGAATACAATGAACATGCCACAAGTCATTTACACCCAAAACACCCCAATTTATCAGCCTGTTCAACAGGTCATGTACACACAACCCCTCACTGTTGTTCAGACTGTTGTTCAGGGAATGCCGATGGTCCAGCCGATGATGATTCCTCAAATGGCTCCATATGTATTTTATCGCAATAATCAACAGGTGTTTTGCAGTAAATGCCAAACTGCCGTCATCACGAATGTGACCTATGAACCGGGACCTGGGACTTGGATCATGTGTCTAGGATTAGGAATTTGCTTGGGGCCGTTTGGAGCTGTAGTTTTTTGTTTGGATGATTGCAAGGATTGCCAACATTATTGCGGCAAATGTGGGGAACGTGTAGGAAGGATCAGGTTTTTGCTAGATGATTAGGAGAAGGCGGTCAATCTTTATTGTATATAGCGTTGGTTTTTTAAAAAAAATATGAATTAATTAACAAATCAAGTTTATAGTTTAAAAATGCGTTTTTTCAAAATTTTTATGAAGGGAATCAACGGCTTCGATTTTTTTTTTTTTTGAAAGAAGAGAGAGATTTTCTTTCTTTGGGATTATCAGAGATCTTCATTTCTTAAATTCCTTTTGAAATTGGTATTTTTTAGAAAGAAAAATTTAAAAACAATTTTTAAAATTGGTGAAGAAAATTAATGTTGTTTTTTTTTTTAGGAGAACAGTTCTGCTGTTAAATAATAAAATTTAAATCGGAACCGAGATGAGTTTTCCAAGAAATTTCCAAATAGAAATTTAAAAATTATGACATCATTGATTGTTGATAACAAAAAAAATGGATTTGATTTTAATAAAATTCTGAGGCAAAGCTTTTTTTCTTTTTTATCCATCTAATTTCTAAATTTTATTTTTCAATGCTTTATAATTAATTACAATATTAAATTTTTATGATTTTTAGATATTGTGCTCTTTTTTATTTTCCGATTTCTGAGTGCCAAAATAATTTCTGAACTAATTATTTTAAAATATTGACTCCTCTTCGATCGAATGTTTTTGTCCTTTTTCTTTCATTCATCCTTATCAACTCGTTTTCATGAAGAACTTCGAGCTTCTGAAGATCAAGTATCGCAAACCAATGAGTCCATGTCTGGAAATAGACCTTTGGACAGATCTATATACTTCTGAAGGGCCTTCCTTCTTTGAAAAAATGTCCATAAATAGAATAAAAAAATAAAAAATGTTTTATTTATTTTTAGGCTCTATGAAATTGAAAAGAGTTCATTGATTGCTAATAAAAAAGTCTATATTTTTCTTGGACTTTTAACATTTTTTGAGGTCGAACTGGAAAAACCTCATAACGATTTTGTAAAAATAATTTATTATTTAATAGCGAATTCTTAAAAGAACCATGATGAATGGGAGTTATTTGCAAGGACTTCGCTCTTTACTTCCAAGGAAAAAGTGCTCAGAATTTTCCAAAACAATTTGAAGTATTATAAATGGACCTATGAAGAAGATTGTTACCTTGAAATTAAAAACTAATCAAAATTTCATTTTTTTGAGAAAAAGTCTTTAAAATTTAGAGTTTCTGAATGAAATTTTATGAATTTAATTTTGAGTTTTAAAAAAGGCTTTTGATTAGTTTTATTTTTTTAAACTGCTAACATTAATTCAAATAAATCTTAATTAATTCCAAGGTTTTTTTTTATCATAAATTCCAACCTCTAAATAAAATTTATTGATAAATCTTTTTTCTAAAAACTCGTCTCCGACTCTAAATCTGTAATTCTGGTGTTTTTTGCTAAAAAAAATTCAAAACAAAATCAATAAAATTCATGGAAGTGTCTTCCATCCAGTCTTCATTTAATGCACCTCTTTATGCTTTTGGCAATCCTCATCAGGTGGTTTTTCTGAAGAATTTTGAGCTTCTGAAAATCAAATACCGCAAGCTCATGACTCCAAATTTTGAAATAGAACTTTTGAAAATGTTCTATTTCTCAGAAGGGCAGGCTTACTTCTTTGAAAAAATGTAAATATATTACTGGAAATTAAACCTTAAAATTTTTTTTAAAGGTTTTCTGAGTATGAAAAGCAAAGCTTTATTACAAATAAGAAAGTATATGTATTTCTTGGTCTGTTGACAATAAATGAAGTAGAAATGGAAAAGTCTCGCAAGGATTTTGTAAAATACAAAGAAATAACTGCCTTTTTAAACCCCTAAATTTTTCAAGAATGATGAAAATTGGGAGTCCTTTGCACAAAATTCGCTCTTCACTTCTAAAGAAAAAGTCTGCGCAATAATCGAAGAGATTTTCCAAAACAACATCAGATATTACAAGTGGACCCATGAGGAAGACTGTTATTTGAAGTCGCTTATTCTGTATTTCAGCCATAAAATTATAAATTGTTTTTTAAAAAAAAATTTTTATTAAAAGGCAAAACAATCCTAAACTAAACAAGAAAAACTGTTGGAAACTTATAGCTAAGGAATTTAATCAACAAAACATGGTTTCCATGATTCGTAAACCATCTCATTTGAGAGAAAGATGGGAAAATGTTCTAAAACGAACTTTCAAAAAGTAGTTAATTAATTTGTTTTTATGGGTTTAAAGAGAGGATATAAATGTATATAGGGGGGAATGGAGTCTCCAAGAGGATTTGTTGATAATGAACCATGTGAAGATCAATGGAACCAAATGGGCTCAATTAGCAAAAGTCATGGAAGATCGAAATGATCATCAAATTAAAAATCGTTTCTTCGGGTTGATGTGCGAATTTATGTCATCACCCATCAAGGAAATTAAAAGAAGAAAAAATTATCTCAAACCAGAATTATTAGAAGAAGCGATTGTTTATATAAAATCTAGAATTAGCCATAAATAGTCTATTTTCCATTAGAGATCTCTATTTTTTTTTTTTAATTGAGAAAAAATTTACAAATATTTGAAGTCTTTTAAAATAGCGATTTTGAAAGAATTAAGATTTAGTTAAATGAATCTCATTTATTAAAACTTTTTTATAAATCAAATTTATATGAAAAATAAAAAAAATTATTAATAAATCTACTTTTTAAAAAAAAATGCTAAAAATTTCCAAACGCAATAAAATTAATAAAAAATTCAAAAAAAGACTCATTTTAACCACCTACCCAAATTAATTTTCGATAAAATTTAGAAATTAAAAACGCTTTTTCGAGTGTTTCCCTCTCTCTATAAATCCTTCACGAGTCTATTGTTCTCCCATAAACCCAGTTCCATCTCTCCATTCGTCCTATAGAAGCATCCTTCTCCCTTCACAACTCCTCTTTCAAATTTCCCCACAAACTTCTCATCATTGCTGAGCACAAGATCTCCCATTCCATCGCACCTATTATCCTTAAAATCCCCCTCATAAACAATCCAAAAATTTCCCAATTCTTGAAAGTTCCTATAATCAAACATACCCTCTAATCCTTCAGCTCTAACATTTCTTAATCTTCCTTTTCCGTGGAGTCTATCATTCTCCCATTCTCCAGCATATACCTCTTCTCCATTTAGCTTCAACACCCCATATCCCTGTCTTTGGTCGCCTCTTTGTTCCCCTTCATAGGTTAACCCTTCATAATCTTCCACAAACTCCACCAAGACCTTTGTGATTTCACCATTTTCTTGCACGTCAGAATTTTTCTGTATTTCATTTGACCCATTATGCTTCGTTTCTAAGGCCTCACTATACCTCAAAAGTGTTTCCTGGCTTCTTTTCAACGCCTTCTCGTACAATTCGTTGACGTCCAAACCGTTGAGTTCTGGCTTTTCGCTGATAGCATACCCGAAAGCTGCTAACAGATCTCTGCTTCTGTTGACACAATTCAAAAACCTCTGTTCCAACTCTCCGTCTTGTTGAGAAATCATAGGTTGGGCTTTGACATTCGGTGAAGTGAATAACATTTGACTGTTGCTTAGGGTGAATGTCTGCATAGGACTCGTCATCTTTGCCTGGACTAACGGTATGCTTGTCGTCGGTGAGACAAATCTTACGTTATACGTGGTGGTTGGAATCTGTCTGAGAGGCGATCGAATTATTTGAGAGCCTGGAGAAAACATCATGGTCTGATGACCATTTGATATGATTCGTGAAGGAGACTGTAGCATCGTTGCGCGAGCGTCCATTTAAGGTTTTTTTATTAATCTTTGAATTAATTTGAAATTATTAGAGAAATTTTATGAATAAAGGAGAAAACTCATTGAATTCTAACGCTCCGGCCACGTTAAGGGCTCATAGGAAGAAAACAAGGAAGGTCCTTTCCAGTTTACTGAATCACAGGGGGATTTCTCATAGGAAGATGGTAAATATAGATGAGACTGATGGTAATTTGCAAGAAAGTTCAGGTGATTTAACGAATAGGAGATTAAAAGATGCCCTCCCGAAGCTGGAACCAACTCACTCTCAAAAAATGTTACTTTTTCTTAATCTTTGAAATGAAAGAAAAAGATAGGTGGCAATATTTAAAGCAGGAGGTCGACAATTCTCATTTATTGGAGGTAGAGGATGGCAGACTGACAACCTTTCTTTTGAATAGGTTGATGGTGGCAGATTTGGCATGCACTATTCTCTATATGATCGGTTTATGTTTCGCTATTGTAGCAGTATTCTGAATTATTTCTACTCGGAAGTATTTTCTTAATTCAATTAGTATGATGTGAACTATGTTGCTAGTGGGGGGTATACCACCTCAGAAATTTCATTAGATAGATCAGAAGCAAATGTTGTGAAGGTGATTTTATTGTCATTGGTCTTTGTTTCCACCACACTGCTATGTAAACTATAGAGAATTCCTATTCATGACAACGATAATATTATTTAATAGGGCCTCTCATTGGAATTAGATATCATTTCAAGCTTAAATACTATCAAGCGAGAGGAGAGACCAGATATGATGCTAAAATTTATCACCACCCCCATATTTTATCAATGGGAATAGAGCTATTATTTGCCTCATTGCACCCTTCACCGTTCTTAGTGGGTAAATATAATAAATAATGTGTAATGGGTGGGAATGGTGAGGGGGGGGGGGGGGGGGGAGAGAAGGTGGGGAAGGTGTGGGGAAACAA
>Ga0302186_10002052_pt1 | contig 15870 bp, 23 predicted proteins | sample II_Bog_E1_2_FD_198782 | JGI IMG/M metagenome (GOLD analysis project Ga0302186, IMG submission 198782) | Peat permafrost microbial communities from Stordalen Mire near Abisko, Sweden - II_Bog_E1_1 | ecosystem: Environmental > Terrestrial > Soil > Wetlands > Peat | place: Sweden: Abisko... | reverse complement strand
TTTATTTTTATTTAATTTAAAATAAGATATAAATCTCATAAAAATAAAGCATTTTTAAACAACAGAATTTTTAATCAATTTAATATATCCAACAAACGAATTTTCAGAGTTTTATTTCAATAACTCATACTTGGAATTTTATAAAATCCACTTATTATTTAAAATGAGAATTTCATAAGGACCATATATTCTGGATCTCCACTTTCCACCAAGGTAAATTATTTTATAAATTAATTTTATTAAAATGGGCATTTTCTCCATTTTCGGCCTGGAAGAGTTTTTTGTGAATTTTTGGACGAAGATACAGTTCAGACAAAACCTCCAATATGTGCGTCATCATTTAATCAACCATTTCAATATTCCTGCAGTTATTCACTCCGAGAAAGAAATAGAATGGAAGCGAAGGAAACAATTCTCGAGTTATAAGGCAGATTGTATTAATATGGCTTGGAATGACTCCTCAAACATGCCGAAACCTTGTTGGTTTGGAAATTAGAAACAAATTTAGAACAAGTGAAAAATCATATGCTCCAACAATTTAGAACCGAAAACAACTTGTTAAATGATCCCATCCTGACATTTTTACAAACTTGTGACAAATGTGAAAAAATTATTCAAAATTCTGCAAAAAAACTAAATATTTTACCAATTATTTCTTTTTCTGAGCTCTATATTAAAGGCGATAGAAATGGCGATGATGATTATCAACGGGAAAGTTAAATATTTTCTTCCATACTCCAAAATGAAGAATGAAAGTTTTCATACAAAATATTTATCAAAAGTTGAGGATCCCATTGAATTAAAAGAGTTTTTTGTTAAGCAATTTCCCTTTGAAATGAGTGATAATTTCAAAAAATTCAATTAGACAAGAAAAAAAAATTAAAAAAATGCCTACAAGTATACTAAAAGGATCCAAATGTTAGAAGGAATAGTGAGATTGCCAATACAGTTTCACATAAAATGAGATGAATAAACTGGGATTCATATTAATTTCAAATTTTTTTTTAAGAATTGTGTTTTTAAGGTCAATCAATAAATAACATTAGTCTTCCTCATTTTAAATGCTCAAGAAGAGGCATATAAAATAAATCCATGAAGAGTTTTGTCTGGATAGCCAAGCAAGGTTGGAATTTTCTTAGTATATTTTTTAATAGTTCTGGCATTAGTGTGGGTACCTTCCACATTTAGAACCGTTATTGTGCCCACCTTTTTTAATAATATTTTGACAATTTCAGCTAATTCAGCGTTATTCAAATCTGTATCGGAAAAATCAATTCCAATTATTTGATAACCTTTCTTAAAGGACTGATCAAGAGAAATTTCTAGCTCATCCATTACTTCGGAGAATCTGAAAATTTCGATGGTAGGGAGATCGAACTGTCGAATTCCTTCAATATCAAATTGGAGCACAATCTTGTTACTGTCTTTTGGTTCAGCAATTTGATGAAATTCGCATGGGACAAAAGAGTTCATTTTTTTAGAAATGTTTTTAATTAAAAGCTGTCTATGAAATCATTAATGAAATTTATATTTTTTTTATAAAATAAAAACAATATAGAAATGGAAAAATCCTAATTTGGAAAAGCAATGGAATACGTTCATTTGAAATTTTATTTTATTCAAAATAAAATTTGAGTTTTATTTCATGTCATACTTGGTAATTTTATAAAATCCATTTATAACTTCAATTGAGAATTTCGCAAGGAGCATATATTCTGGATTTCCACTTTGATGGATTTTCTTTTAAATTATTTTATAAATTAATTTTATTAAAATTATGGCATTTTCTATATTTAATTGTATTAAAAAGAAACTATATGTAGTCAGACTTTAAATTAGGCATAAATGACATCTTTCATGTTTTTTATAAACCCTTCCGATTTCATATTTTTTAAAGTGTCAAAATCCCTTTTAAGGCTTTCTATTTTGTCAACCTTGTCTTTCTGTATTTTTTCATCCTCTTCAGGTTTTTCTTTCCCAAGTCTCTTTATTTCATTGCTTAACATTGATAAAATGCAAGATTTCTTTATTTTTTCATTTGTGGTGAGTCCGGATTTCACCATTGTGAAATGATACAAAAGAAATATCAACAAAGTCACTCCCATCACAGCACAAAGAATTGTGATGAAAATAAAAGGGGTATATGTGAAAAACAAATACTAATAAACCCAGAAATTTTAAATAACATCAAAAAATTTACTCTTCCAACAATGTAGAGAGAAGGTTCAATTATTTCTTGTGTGGCCGGCATTCTTTTTAAAATAAATTAAAACTAAAAAGTAAATAAAATAAATCACCTGTATTTAATGTTGAAAAGTTGATGTTGATCGATTATGGAAAGAATGATTAAAATTCCAACTATAGCACCATAAAGGCATAACAACGCATGCGACCCAATAAATAAAAGGAAATATTTATAATTTTTTTCACCAACGCACTGTTTTATCCTAAAGGTAATAAACATTTACAATTGTTAATTTAATCATTTGTTTTACCAAACACAATGATGATCAAATTTAGGGACACAAGAATTGCATACCCTGCAATGTTTTGATCTTGCGGGTCTTAAAAAAAAAAAAATTATCATAAAAAAAATTTAAAGCAAAACATTCTCACTTTTTTAATTTACAAGTGGGGCATTTGTTGTGATCCATGAACATAATTCCATCAAATTTGTATTTCTTCAAATAATATTCCAAGTTGCTGTTTTCAATAGATCCAGGCGATATTTTGCAAGCCAGATAAAATGATGAATAACAGAAAAATGCAAGCAAAGTCCCAGTCACCCAATGTATTTCACTTAAATAATCGTTTGGAAGAAAGGGGTACATCCCATATACAACATACATCAGGAAACCCCCCACCGCAACAATCAGGTAGAAAATCTTTTTTCATTTGAAAATGAAAATTTTAATATTTTTTTTGATCTCACTTGAACGAGTGGGTGGTTCGTATAGCACAAATAGTTCAGGGAATTGTCAAGTCTTGTTATGAATCTTTCTCCAAAGATTTTGGAAGCATATTTTCTTGAAACAGGGAGGGGGGTAAAAAATTAGATAAAAATGGAATCAACTTAAAAAAGTCAGGACATATAGAAAAAACAAGTCGGTTCATCTTGCCAAGAATGCCAGGGTCATTGGAATCAACGCATAGCAACAAGTAAATGCATGATCCTCCGATAAGGAAATAAATTAAAGTGACAAAGATGATCTGCATTTTTTTAGGATATTTTTTTAATTTTTTTTAAATCTAAAAGCAATTTTTTAATAAAAAGCATAATTAAAATTATTTCGACTTGAAAAAAGCCTTGTCGTCTTAATTTAATCCGCTCTATAATGAATAGATTAAAGTGAAAATTCGATAAAATGGTCTTTCGCTTCTTGTCCTCACAACAGAAATTAATATAATGTTATGTAAAATTTTTTTTTGAATAAACTCAATAAATGTTATTATTATTGAGTTATTTTTTTTTTTTTAATTTTTATTCTCTTTAATTTCTTCTTTCAAGGGTTTGGGTTGACTAATACTTCCCTTGAATTTTTTGGCAACTTTTTTCTTTTATTATTTTTAATTTTTAAAACATGGATAAACCTCGTAAAAAATTTACTAAAAACACGGCTCTTTCAATTGGAATCAGGGCTTGATTGACATCTTGATCACTGACGATCACCTTCTCCAGCACAATGCTTCACAATCACAAATATAAACATATTGGAAATTATTTAAGGTATTACATTTCTTTATCTAACGAGATTCCATCCTTCTCAAACCAAGGATCTTTGATCAATTCTCTAAAATCAAAAGTCTTTAATATAAATACACACAAATAAACTACTCTATAGTTAATCTTTCCCCTGCATTTCTATTTAGCATTTTCCTCAAAATATTTTTTAAATCATCACTGATTTCTCTTTTTTCCGGAAAAACCAATTCTCCTTCTTTGATTTTTTCTAGCAATTCAGTGTAATTGTCCGCATAAAATGGAACCTCCAAATAAGCAAAAACAAAAAAGGTGACCCCCAAAGACCAGATATCACATGGTTTTCCAGAAACACCCCCCTTATTAGTATTTGGATCTAATAGCTCAGGAGCCATAAACCAATATGTCCCCTCTGCTGAGTTGGTTGTATCAGTCTCTTCAAATAAGATGGATTGACCGAAATCCGCAATTTTCACATGATCATTTTCATCAAAGAGAATGTTCTGAGGCTTGACGTCGCGATGAATGATATGGTTGACATGTACTAAAAATAAAATATGTTTTAGATTATTTTTAAAGGATTTTTTGGAACGGTAATGAATTCCTGTCAAACATTCTCTGAAAATCATCTTCAATTTCTCTTCAGGGAGGTACTCTTCAGTATCCTTGTGACAAAGGTAAAATTTTTGCTCTTCTTCATCCCATTCAATATATTGTCCCTTTGCAGCAAAATCCAAAACTTGATGTTTATTGAAATAAATAGGATTGATAGATGGAGAAAAGAATTACCCATATATAATTTGTCCTTTTCTACATCATCTATCACTTCATGAAGCCGAATTACATTAGGATGATCCAATTTTTTCATTACTGCAATTTCCTTTGCAAGGTCTTGCAAACAGTCTTTGTATCCCATTCCTATAATGCCAAAATAATTCAACAGATTGATTTTTTTATCTAACTTCCGTTAACTATGCTCTTCTTTCTTCTGAATTTATCCTTTTTGTATATTTTAATAGCATATTTCTTTTCAAAATTATCGAAATCCTTCAATGTTTTGGTCACCAACTTGACTTTCCCGAAAGCGCCCTCTCCCAAAAGTTGTAAAATCATATAATTATTGATCATTTTGACTCCCTTTTTTAATTTTTATGAGTATTATATTTTTGCATACTGATGCTGATGCATGTCTATTAATTAAATGTGTCTCTTTGACTAGTCCAGATTTTTTGTGATACTACATATAAATTCATTTTTTATTTCATATCTTCTTCAAACTTACAGATACTGTCTTGTTTTTTTTTCTTGGTTGATCTTGAGGAAATGATTGATCCAAAGTTTCTTTTTTTTCAAAGGATTGATTGCTGTCCAAATTATAACTTGTTTTCGACTCTTTTTCCAGAACAACCTCCAAAATTTTATCATTTTCGGGAGATTTTTCTATGGTGTTTTTGTTTTCCGTAACCGCAGCTACTTGTTTCCGGGTCCAGCAACAAATTCCCATTTTAAATAAATTATAATTTTATTGGGTTTAAGTGTTTTAGTTTTTTAATTCGTTTTCGGTTTTTTTTTCATAAAATATTTTTTCTTTTCATTTTTGAAAAAAACTAAAATAATTTCTGCAAAACTCCAAAAATATTGAGAATTGCTTAAAACTCGTTTAAAATCATTTTTCTTTCTTTCTAACATTTGAAAAAAAAAATTTTGTAAAAAACCTTTTTTTTCAAATTTGGTGAAAAAAAATTACCTTAAGACATCTATGACGTATAATTTCCATATATAAGAATGAAATTTCAATTTTTTGCAATTTCGATTCAAAACATAAAGCAAAGAACGTGTTTCCCTCCGGAGGTCCGAATTTTCCCCTTTCTTGATATTTTTAAATTTTGGATTGTCCAATTATTAAATAAGGTCAATAAAACCAGACATTAAATTTTTTTTTTTTAAAAAAAAAATACCCCTTCCAGATTTATTCCCTAATTTCTTTAGGTACCTCTTTCTCTTTTTTTCCTTATCAATGAAACCTTTCTAGATCGTTGATGTGTCATCCAAATGGCAATCCCTCAATGCCTGTAAGAGAAGAACCAAAAACGCCAGTTTTGAAGTATTTTAATATTTTGTTCCTTTAAAATAAGAAATGATCAGGCCGATGGAAGCTCCCGACGTACCAGATCTAGATGATAATTTTAAGCTGGATTCGGATCAAGTGAATGAAGAATGGCTTAATGAAAAGGGAAGAATTCTGAGAAGACGGCACTTGTTGAGGATTGTTCGGAAGGATAAGAAGATGCAGTTCGTTAATGGACAGGAAAAGCCTTTAATTTGGAGCTATTTGACAAGAAGAAATTCCAATTGCTATAAAAATTTCCACATATAATTAATTTTTTGGGATTGCTAATAAAACAGCTTTGGCTCATTTTTTTTGTTTTCTCGTTTTTAGTAAATGTTGCTTTATATTTGTTTGTCTGCATAAAAAATAGGAAAAATATATAAGTTATATTCTGATTTAAATTATTGAAGAATAAAAAAAATAAAATGGATGAAATTGGTTTTTTGTTGGGCTTTTTTATGAATTTTCTTGTGGGAAAAATTGGGAATTTTGATAATTTAAATTTGGAATTTGTTTTTAATGTGGAAAATTCTATTATTTTAAGGATTCAAATCACTTTGAATAAAACCAAATTATAGTCAAAAGGTATTTTTTAATAAAAAACCTTAAAAAGTGAATATTTTCAAAAAATTTAAATTTTTTTAATATAATTAATATTCAAAAACGAATTTCTTTTTCTTCCTGTTCCATTGCGGTCATAGGCCTCTAAACATTCAAACTCAAATTTTGGCATATCCGAAAAAAAAAAATTATAAAATGATTAAAAAAAATTACGACTCGTCATCTTCCGAATCTAAAAAAATCATCTTTTATTATTTATGGTAATTTTATGAAAAACTACCTGCATTATCATTAAGCACCAGCCCAAATTGATCCATGTTCAGTCCCATTCTGAATATTAAAGAAAGATTGCCGAACGAAGTGGCGTTTTCATTTAATTTTGATATAATCATCATATTTCTAACCAAAAAAGAAATTTTAAATGAATTTAGCTTTATCTACGGAATTCCCTTGTTCACTAGCCCGAATTCTTTTTTGATATTTTGGAAAAGACTCTTATCCTTGTTATTTTTAAAAATGTTTTTTTGGAGATTCTGGCTAAATTTGGCCAGCTTTGGAATCATTTTGATGCAATTCATTAATAGAATCTCAAGATTTTATACTTTAAATTTGAGCGTCAAAATAAATTTAAGACTTTTTTCCATATAATTATATTTTAAAATTAATTTTAGTTTTCTTCATCATCCGAAGCCTTCCTGATTTCATTTTTCCCCTTATCTTTTATATCCTTCGCCAGTTTTAATTTTGATTTTATCTCTGCCACTGCTTTTTTAACCCCATTTTCTTCAAAAATTTTCAATGCCTTCATCAGATATTTTTGTGCTTCTGCGTGTTTTTGCATCAAAATGTAAATAGTTCCGATGATTTTTTGTGTTTTAGCAACATGAACGCTATTTTCTCCATAATATTTCATTTCCATCCCCTTTGTAAAATAAAATTTAAATAAAATATGAATGCTAAAGAAATTTACTTCAGTATCTAATAACTCTTCCAAAGCCAATTGATGATTTTCCGCTTGAAGCAATTTAATTGAAATTTGTCGTTTGATAACTATGACTCTTTTGTCATTGGTTCCATAGAGCTCCTGATAAATGTTTCTTACTTTCACTAAAGAGGCGATAAGTCCTTCCTTGTCATCCACTTTCTCTTGATAAGAAGCAAGAGTATTATAAAGTTCAGCAACATATTCCGGCTTGTCGAAATTTATCTCAATCAAGATATTGATAGAATTTGTTTGATTTTCGATTGCTTTAGGGAAATCTTCTTTAAGTGCGTAAATTTTGGCAGCTTCAATCTTGGAATAGGCAGTGCTTTCAGATTTGTAATCATATTTGGCAGAAGCAATGGAATAGACCTTGACGAAACATTTAAGAAATTAATTAATTTTGAGGTTACGTTGTCAATGTATTCCAAGGCCACATCATACTCCTTCATTTTTGTGTAACAATTAGCCATCAGAGTTAAAGTCGGAAGACAACTTATTGAATCTTCCCCTTCCAAAGATTTTTGAATATCATAAGCCTTTCTTAACAAATCTACAAAAATTTTTATAATTCAATGTCTTTTAATAATACTACCTAAAGCATCTTCATAACTTCCAATTTCCAAATAGGTCCTTTTATATTATTATTATTTTTTTTAGTTGCAGTTTTTTTTACTTTCCAAGTAATGTTAAAATATGTGTGTGATAAGAAGTGCTTTCTTTGTTTTCTTTGAAAAGCTTGCCGTTTTTTTTCAAGGCTATTGTTAAATGGTCAATGGCTTGTTCGTTGCATTTGTAATTCAAATACGCTTCTCTAAATTTAAAATTTGTTTTGTGATATATTATAAGTTTTAACCCCAAATTTGTATGAGCTTTGATCAATACAAATTGATTTTTTCCATGGGTGAACACCAAAATCTTCAAAAAAATCATTTATGATTTAAAATTTTTAAAAACCTTCGCCAAAGCCAATTGATGCATTCTAATGTTCAAAATCTGCTCTTCATTTTTACCTTTGGTCATATCCTCAAGGACTTTAAATTTTTCCTCTTCAATTTAACAAAATGGTTAAATATACCAAAATAATAATTTTTTACCAACATCATAACTTAATTTATCCTCAATGGTTTCTCTATTCTCATCTTTCTTATTTTCCTCTATTGATTTAAAAGGATCTGGGGACCTTTGATCACCTGAATCATAGAATTTCTTATCTTCTTGTCGGGATGAATCTTCGAGCTGTTGGCTTTCTGAATTTATTTTATAGATGGGATTTTTGAGGATAAATTTTTAAAGGTTAGAAAAAAAACCCTTGTTTTTCTCAAAGGAATCTTGTTCCATTTTATAGGCGAGATCCATGTTTAAATTTTGGAAAAAGGCAGTTTTAAAAAAATTAAAAATGAATTTTTTGAAAAAAATTTATATTTATAAAAAAAAAAAAATTTTGAAAAATGAAAACATTTGTATGAAAAGAATTCATTTTTCTGTTTATCTCTTACAAAATTAAGACAAATAATAAGAAGTCATATATTTTTCAAATTTGTCAAAAAAAAATTATTTTACTAAAATTCAAAATTTTCCTAAAAATGAAATCATTTCATCACTTGGAATGAACATAAAAACACAACTATTTAAAGTCATAACTGCAACCAAAAGAGCCTATTAATTTTTTATTTACAATAAATTTTCCAATTTTCGATTATAGCTAGATTCTCCAATGTTTTTGTTTCCTTGGTTACTAATCATCATATTTGGTTGACGCTGTGAATTTGTTATCCCTTGATTCGCCAATATATTTTGCGGACGTTGCGAAGTTTTCAGGTTTATTTGGCTGGCTGTTACTCCAAATACGGACTTTTCATATTCACGAAGTTCCTGATCCAACATATCATCATCGATTATTTTATATTCATGAAACAGTTGGTTGAATTGTCTGGCTTTCGCATCATTTTCTTGAATATTCGCCAAGGCATTTTCCATTTCATTCAAATCAATTGAATTTTTAATGTCTTTCAGCAATTTATTGGTGTTTTTTATCACTCCGACCAATTCGCGGTCCATCATCGCTTTATCCACTTCCTGAATCATTCGATTTATGACCAAGTATTTGGAATCCAGTTGTTGCAAGTATTCCTCAAACAATTTTTTTTTTTGCAAGGCAAATCTTGCTGAAAGTTTTTGGTTTTTGCGGATTTTATCTTTGATTTCGATTTCTGTTCGATCAAGTGAACCTGTTATTTCCTTCTTCTTAAAAAAAAGCTCATCACGAGCATTTTTTAGACCCGCTATCGTGTAATCTTCTTCTCGCGGTTGATAAACCTGCTCATTTCTGTCTGGAGAAGAAGGGGTTTCTTTGCACATGCATTGACCCATTAAAATTATTTTTGAAATTCGTTATAATTGATATTTTTTATTTGTAATAAAAATGGAAAAATTTCAAAATTAAATACTGTGTAAAAGTCATCAAAATGATCAAATTAAATTTCTAAAATTTTTTCATCTTTCTTGAAATGTTAATGCAAAAAAAAAAATAACTTCATAAAGATTTAGAACTTATTTCTAAAATTCACAATGAATTTTTTGCAAAACAGAAAAGAAAGAAAGAATAAATAAAAAACACCAGATATCATATTAAAAATTATACTTTAATATATATATTGCTTTATAATGAAAAAATAATTGCATGCAAATTTTTTTATAATCCGCGATTTTATAATAAATATTTCGACATGATGTATATGCAGAGAAAGAAAATAAAGAAAAAAAGCTTTCATTGCTAATTTAATTTTATTTTAATTTCATAAAACAGAAAATCACTCTAAAAAAAGTCCCCAAAAAATCATGCCTCCAAAATCTACTTACGTCTCATCAACTGTCGACATTACAAATCTTGACAAACAGATTGAGACCCTCATGGAATGCAAATGCTTATCAGAGCCCGAAATCAAAGCTCTTTGTGAAAAAGTTTCAATTCATTATATAAAATTCTTAACCTTTCTGAAAAAAATTTCTAGGTCAAAGAAATCTTAGGAGAAGAATCCAATGTTCAATCAGTGAGATCTCCGGTAACAGTTTGTGGTGATATTCATGGCCAATTTAATGATTTATTAGAGCTCTTCAGAATAGGGGGCAAACCACCAGTAAAAAGCAAAAAAATTCATAAAATATATTTCTTAGGAAACCAACTATTTATTTATGGGAGATTATGTGGACCGAGGATTCCACAGCGTTGAGACTGTGTCTTTGATTTTCGCTTTGAAGCTGCGATACAAGGACCGAGTGACGATCCTTCGAGGAAACCATGAGAATAAAGAGATCAATAAAATTTATGGATTTTATGATGAATGTATAAAAAAGTATGGGAACGAAACCGTGTGGAACTATTTCACCGATGTTTTCTATTATCTCCCCCTGACAGCTCTCATTGACCAGCAGGTAAATTTATAAATACACTAAAAAAATATCCTTTTATGAAGATATTTTGCTTGCATGGAGGTCTTTCACCTTCCCAAGAATCTCTGGATCAAATCAAACAATTGAATAGATTCCAAGATGTGCCACATGAAGGCCCGATGTGCGACTTATTGTGGTCAGACCCTGAGGAGAACAAGTCGGGATGGGGCATCTCACCAAGAGGAGCAGGATGTATCTGGGGATCAGACATCACCGATAAGTTCACCTATGCCAATAAATTGAAAATGATCGCGAGGGCTCATCAATTGGTTATGGAGGTATGATGTTTTTTTTAACTTTGGATGATGTTTGCTAAGGGGTATAACTTGAATCATAACAAAAAATGCGTGACGATTTTTTCTGCTCCGAATTATTGTTACAGGTATTTTTTCGAATTTTTCTAAAATATTTTTTTCAATAATAATTTGCGGGAAAGATGTGGTAATCAAGCTGCTATTATGGAAGTTGATGACATGCTGAAGTTGAATTAGTATGATAAGAATAATTTGATTAACGTCCTCAATAAATAAGAAATTTAATTAAAAATTTGTAGCATTCAATACGAACCAGCACCAAGAACCACAGGACCTCATATCACAAGAAGAGTGCCTGATTATTTCCTGTAACTTTGCAGGAAAAAAAAGTTAATAACAAGAAAATCCTTTGAGTTTTCTTTAAAAAAATTGAATAGTATTTAATTTTTTTGGCATTAAAAACTTATGCAAAAAGCAAAATTATATATATTGGAAAAAATTAAGATATTGTTAAAATTATGAAAAAATAAATAAAATTTTTGATTTTTCTTTTTGTCTAAATTAAAAAAAAAAATACCAATCAGGGTTGGTGCAACAACAAAAATAATTAAATTTAAAAAAACTTATGAAAAAATCGATCTGCTTGCGATTTTTCATGGGTCAAACTAATTTTATTTTAGTAATATTTTGTAAAGAAATTGAAAAATTAATGAATATTTGATGAGGTTGATAAACCTAAACCTGATAAAAACCTTTCGCTTCCTTTTGCCTGCTGTTGTTGTAGTTTCATTTGCTCCATCACCTCCTCGTACTTCTTCCTCATTTCATACAGAACAGTAACCAACAATTTCATTTCTTGTTCTTTGGATTCCACCATTTTATGGTAGATCATCGTTTTATACTCAAATTTTTTCTTTATTTGTAAAATTTCATTATTGATTTTTTCTCTTTCTTCCTATTGAAATGTTTTAAAAAAGAAAGATTCTCAAAAAAATCAACATCTTTTGCATTTCTCTTCGCCAATCGGTTTTCAGTTTCCAATTTGCCAACTCTCAATTGTAACTCCCGGTTTTTTTTGGTAATATCTTCATGACTTGACTAACATAATTTGAAAAAAATCATGATTTTAACACGAAAACCCTGAGTTCATTTAATTCATCTTGCATTTCATTTAAGTCTTCCATTGTTGACTCGAAATTGCCAATTTTCGATTCCAGTTCATATTTTTCCTTTTATAATAATATTTTAGTCTTTGCGATTTTTTTAAAAAAATCATTAAAAATCGCCCTCACATTCTATTGGAAAATAATTAAAAAGCAACCTATTTTCTCTTAAAAATCAATTATGTGAATGAGTAAACTAATTACCCCCACACCCCCCCCCCCCCCACATTCCTCTTTCTTAAAAAATGTACTTGTCTTAATTGATTTAACTCTTCGCTGAGTCTTTTGTTATAATCCTTCATTTCAATACTTTCAACTTTTATTTTGTTGTCTTCAGTTTTCAACTTGTTCATTTCTAATTTCATTTTTTCTATTTCTCCCTTCAGTCTTTCAATCTCTTCCTTCAATTGTTCCCTTTCCACTTCTATTTTCTTTTCATTTTGGCTGGCTTCGAAGTGCACAGGCTCAGTTTGAATTTCTTGTGCTTTTCTTTCTTTATCTTGAAATTCTACATTATGATATTCGAATATTTCGCTATCGGCATTTTTCAATTGGCTTTTCAAAGTTGAATCCTTTTTTGGTGATTTGCCAGAGGAAACAAATGAGTTTTGTGCGCTAAAATATGATGATTTAATTTGGCTTTTTTGTTCTGAGGATTGAAGTTCTTTTATTTTTCCCTCTTGGAATGAAAGAATCGATTCATATTCTTTATTTTTTTCTTCAAGTTCTTTGGATTTTAACACCAAATAATTATTGGTTTTTTCTATATTTTCAATCGTTTTGGTATGGTTTTTGATTTGTTCTTCCAATTTGGCTAAGGTATTTTGGTAATATTGTTCTGCTTGTAATTTTGCAGCTTTGATCAATTCATATTCTTCGACCGATTGTTTGACTTCATCTTGTCTTTTCATCAAATCCTCAACTTTCAACTTATAAGTCTCCAAACTCTTCTCAAGCTTTGGTATTGATGCTGTTTTGCATTTTTCTCCTTGTAATTCAACCTTTATTTTATCAAATTTTAGAAATCTTTTGATAATTTAATTTGATACCTTCAAGCCAGAAATCTCTTTGCCATAACTCTTGATTTGTTGATCTAGTTTCTCTTGCAAATCTATGATTTTGCTATCTTTGATTCTTATTTGAGCTTCCAAATCTTCATAATTTAAGCTTCTTTCCTTGATTCTTGAGTCTTGTGTCATCAGTAAATTCTTTATATGAGCCATAAATTCACCATTTTTCTTTTTTAAATCTTTGATTTCATCCAAATGTTTCATCGACTCCGTCTTTAATGATGTGTTCTCGTTCTGCAGGGCGTCCAAAGTTTCATAAATTTTTTTTTCTTTGGCGTTATCAAATTCATTTTCGTCGATTTCTTCTAACTCCTTTTTGACTTTCTTTAATACTTTTTCCAACAATTCCATGATTGCGTTTTGTTTATCACCACTTAAACTTTGGATTGAATTTATATAGTTGAATTTATTAGGATGATGTACGCAAAGACCGATAATGAGAGAAATCTTTTTCAATAGAACTCAATATTTTTTCTGGAAAATTAAAAATTACCAAATTTATCAAGTCCGGCTTAAAACCATCCCCCTCTACACTCAGTTGAGAAATGTCGATGTCGACAATATCAGTTATTGATTGGTTGAATTCTTCCATGTAATGCTCTTGAAGATAATTGTAGATCCATGTGATTCTATGGTTATTGAAATTATAAGAATCACTTATTTTGCCTTGGGATTCGTTTAGGCTTTGATCTCTAAAAGAAATAATGGTTGTAAACCAAATTATAGAATTAATTTACAGTTCCGCTAAGATTTCATAAAGAATTTTTCCATTTTGAAGTTCTTTTAAAGAATTGCCTGTGAATTTTAACCCTTGGAAAGTTTTGACCTGTAATAAAAACAATTAAAATATGTATTTATAGAAAAATAGGACACCCAATCAACCAAGGCACTTTCAAATTTTTCAATATTTTCCTTTTCCATTTTGGAAATTCAAAGAGAAAATTAGAGATAATTAAGAAAAATTCAATTTTTATTTTTATTTTGGGATTTTTTTATTAATTTTTATCAAAATTTAATTTTTTTTAAGCTGAAAAGAATTTATAAGATGGGCTCAGCTCCAACAAAATCCCAAGAAGTCTTCGGACCAATTTCAAAAGGAAAGGAAAAAACCAAAATACTTATTTTGGGGCCTACTGATGCTGGAAAAACAACAATAATGTATAAGTTAAATTATGGGGAAGTGAAAGATACGACTATTGAATATTGCTTTTGGGCTGAAACCCTTGAAAATGGCAACCTGCATATAGAATGTTTTGATTTAGGCCTATATTTTAAAGATTGCAACAATTTTTTGGCAAATAAGATCAAAAGCATCGACGGATTAATTTATGTTCTAGATATTAATGATATTGAAATAGAGGATTTTATAAAGATGACATTTAAATGTTTTCAAAAAGAAGAAATTTTAAAGGCAGTCCCAATTCTAATTTTGGGCAACATGGTGGATAAAATGCAAAATTCCGATGAGTCAATCATCGTAAGAGAAAAAGTGAAAGAAATGGTGAATGAAATTGGAAGTCAAATGCAGAAAAATCAGGAATGGACTTTTAAAGAATGCTGCGGGGAAAAAATGGAAGGAGTATATGAAGGATTGGAATGGCTAGTCAATAAAATTAAAAAATAATATTGAAAAAGTTATATATATCGACATTAATCAATTTTTGTGTTTTTTGCAAAAAAAACATTATTTTACTTTTCTTATTTTCCTTATAAATATTAAACAATAAAAATAAAATTGCTGCATATACAAAAAAAAATTATCCACTCTTTGTTAGATTTGAAAAAAAACATTCATTAATTTTTTTTTAAATAAAAACAATCTTTAGAAGCATCAAATTTTAAATAGAAGACATTGTGTTTATTGTTTATTTTTGCATAAAAAAATTATAAAAACCATGTTCAAAAACCTTCTAATTTGTTTTTCTCCTAAAAATTTAAAAGAAGACAGACTTCTGTTTCAAAATCTTTTGTATATTCCTTTTAAACTATTTTTATCTTAAACAAACTTAAATATTTGGGGAAATCCTCTTTTATTCTGCAGTCAAAATATCTGAATCACCCGCCTCCAGAATAGACAAAGTGGCCACTCTATGCAATTTACCACATGCAGTTCCTTTATAAAAAAGATAAATTTTTAGTAGTCGGGGCAAAAACGCCCTAAAGGTCTTATATTAAGTCTTACCCAAAGCCACATTGTTGCCAGGGTATAAGTAAATCTTGATTTTGGCCAACATAGCATAGTATTCGATTTGGGATTTACGAATACTTGGACAATTGTTTGCAATGAAGACTAATTTCGATTTGCCGTTTCTAATTGCCTTTAATGTGGATTTATATCCGAGAACGGCCTTGCCACTCCTCATGACCAGCTGCAACTTGTTGTTGATACCCTCTTGTTGATCTTTCTTGACCATTGTTTTGTTAGGGAAAATATAATATCTTTAGCTATTTTGAGATTTTTAATTTGTAAAAAACCTTTATTTTTTTTTCGGATCGAACTCGATTAATAATGAAAATAATTTTTTTATTTTGCGAATTTGAAAATAAAAATTTTTGTAGATCAAATATGATCGACTG
>Ga0302186_10002047_pt1 | contig 15922 bp, 13 predicted proteins | sample II_Bog_E1_2_FD_198782 | JGI IMG/M metagenome (GOLD analysis project Ga0302186, IMG submission 198782) | Peat permafrost microbial communities from Stordalen Mire near Abisko, Sweden - II_Bog_E1_1 | ecosystem: Environmental > Terrestrial > Soil > Wetlands > Peat | place: Sweden: Abisko... | reverse complement strand
TAATTTTGTGATTTTTAAATATAAATATGACTCATAAATGACTTTCATTGTTCTTTAATTTTAATAAAACAAAATAAAAATTTTTTTAGCAAATAAATTTAAAAACTCAAAATTTTTTTTCAAAATGGCAGAATTTCCCAATTCTATTGAAATAATTTTATTAACATAAATACATTTTTTGAAAAATGTTGTTCGATTATTTAGACTTTTCCACCTTATTGCTCATCTTGGGGTTTGTTATCTTTCCTCTGATGTTCAAATTTTCATATTATTCCTCACATCCCAACGAATGGATGTTAGTGATCCGTAATGGCAATCTTCATAAATGTGGTATAGGTATCCATTCTTTCGTTCTTCTCGGAGATCAAATTGTCAAGTTCCCCAGCAAAATCAACAAAGTTACATTCGCTGCCCAACAAGTCACCAAAGAAATGCAGGGCTTAGAGGTCAGTGGCATGATATTATGGTCAATATTCAGAGAAAAAGATGGTCCTTTTAGAGCTTATAAGAATCTTGGTGATGACCTGAAACAAAGAGAACCTCTAACAGCTAATGAAAATTTAGCTGGAATGTGTTCAGCTATCGTCAGACATCATATTGCCAATTCAACGATTGATGAAATCGTGAAGAACCGAGATATGATTCGATCCACGATCAAAAAAAGTATGAGTGAAATCACCACTGGATGGGGTGTTTGGTTGGAAAGCATAGAAATCATTGATGTCAAGATATTGTCTGGGTCATTGTTTTCGAACCTACAAACGCCATTCAGAGAAGAACAAAGAAAGAAAGCTGAATTGATCCTCCTAAACACAAATAATGAAATCAAAGAGTTAACTTTGGAAAAAGGACTGCAATTGCATCAAAAACAAGAGAAAAATGACACCGAGAAGAAGATTGTGACTTTGTATGAGAAATTCAAGCAAACTGAAGAAACTCAAAAAATCTTCGAGAAAGAACAAGAATTGGTCAAAAAGAAGCTGGAAACAGAAAAAATCAACAAAATTGTAGAAAGAAATAGCAATTTTGAAGTGAAAAAATATGAAAAAGAAGTCGAGGAGAAACTGTCTCTTATAGACAATAATTTGATGAAAGAAAAGGAAAAAATGCAACAAGAGCTGGAAAAAGTTCAATTTGAAGGTGAAGAGGCCAAAAAGCTAAATTCACTTGCCTTGATGAAAAAAGAAGAGGATGCTAAAGCCGAAATTAAGCTGAAGGAGTTGCAGATGGACCAGAATAATTTCAAGGAGGCGAACTTCCAAATTATGCTTTTGAATACAGTGAAAGAAATTTACAAAACTTTCCCTTTGCAGGAGATGAAGGTTGTCAATATAATGAATGGAGAAGGGGATATTGCTTCGAAGTTCATTTCTCAGATTGTGACTTCATCGAAGGAAATTATGGAGAGTTTGAAAGGAAAGTAAATATTATGATAGAAAATAAAAAGAGAAATTTCATAAAACAAAATCAAAAAAACTTAAAATAAAAATAGATTATGATGGAGCAGTAAAATTAAAAAATTCGGTAGGTAAATTTTTTTTTCTTTCAGAATTTTCTTAAATTCCACTTCTTCATGCGAATTTTGACCGAAACTTATTTGCTTTGAAAATAATGATAAATTAAGAAAAAAATAGTTTTTTGATTTCAATTTTTCCTTATAAATTTTTTTTTCTTTTAACTATCACTTCTTAAAATTCCAAATTATTTTTTGGACATTGGCTTCAGCTGTTCTTGTTGATAATGATTGAAATGCTCCACCTTTCTTTGTTCCGCGATCATGTTCCATTTATTGGACTTCAAATTCACAGTGGAACTCATCTTTCCTATAGTGCTAGGGGGAGAGGCTTCTTTAATTAACGAGCCTAAAAAGCGAATTAAACTTGATAAATTAAATTTTAAAGAACCTAAATCATCGCTCATGATGAAAATTGAGAATTTGTCTATCGTATTCAAATTATCACTATTAAGAGAAGCATAATCGAATCTTCCTCTGAGATCTGTATATCCATCCTTATAGAAACTGATCTCTCCGCTTTTGTTTTTGGAGAAAGTCTTCACATATACCTTTGAAAAAATATTTTATATTATTGTTTGAATTTATGAAATAAAAATACCTTTGATAATGGCTTGTTATCTTTATTCGTCACCTTGATTTGAGCATAGGCTTCGATTATTTGAACATTCAAAGAAGTTGAGAAATAGGTGAGAGTCGTGGTTTTACTAAGACTTTTGATTTGAACAAAAACATTGCTTTTTCTTAAATGTTCAGGGATACGATGAACTTTTTTTGTGAGATCGGATTGCAGTTCAAGAACAATTTTTTCAGAATAATTCGGCAAAATAAATCCAAAATCATCAGCACCCTAAAAATTGCACATTTTATTTTAAGAATTACTATTAAATTTAAATTTACTTGCAAAAGGAATGGATTTCGGGAATATAAGACCTCCAAATCAATCAAATAATAGTTGATGGTCAATTCATTGCAGTTTTGATGCACGACATTCATTTCATCTTGTTGTAATTCAGCATTAAGCAATTCCTCAGTTTTGGCGGATTTCAGATTTTTTTGTTTTTCTGTTAGTTTCTTATCCTGATTCGCCAATGTATCATCGATCAAATCTTCACCATCATATTCGGCTAATTGATTAGCCATTTCATAGAATAAATTCCTCCAACTTAATACAGGATAATCCAAATATTTCTCACAGATTTCTCTGGCTTTTTTGAAATTTGGATATCCAATATAAAAGTCCAAATATCCCATAAAATAGTCATATTGAAGATGGCAAATGTTCGGACATTTCTCAATTTCTTTTGGGTCGATCCTAGAGAAAATTTTGATGGCTTCATCAATTCTATCTTGCAACAATAAATAATAGATCAAGGTTAAAAATTCCTCAGCTTTCATTTTTGGCACTTCAATCAAATATTCCAAGAAAGTATGATATTGAATTTTGAATTCTTTGTTGAGAATATTGCTTTTTTCTTGGAATAATTGATGAACACGAGCATTCATCAAAGGATAATATTCCAAAAGTCGAATGTTTTTAATAGTCAGCAATTCATTTGAAAAATATTTAATTATTGGTTTTAGTTGGTTGATAATTTCAGGAGTATTGATGAATTCCCTCAAGGTTTGAAAATCATCATGATATAAACAAAAAGACCATGTTGTATGATCATAAATCTTTCTTTTTCTTAGAATTGCTATCAGTTTCAAATAGAAATCCTTATCTTTTAAGAGATAATAAATGTTCTTGAATTGGAAGATCTCACGATTTTGGATATTCTTAGTAGCCACGAAATTTAAAATATCATCTTTTGATCCTTGAGCTAAAATCTGATCAATGGTTTCCAATTTCTTTGACATTCTTTCATTATGAACATCAAAGACACTTTCCTTAGCAACAGCCAAAACCAATCCATTTCTTGAAATATTGGCTGGATATACTTTAAATTTCCCATTTTTTGGGAAATAAAATGAATAATTCAGGGTTTGTGTTGTGAACGTATTAACCGCCAAAGTTGAAGATTTAGTATAATCGTTTTTTTGAACAGGGATGGCTCCTTCTGGAATTTCATACAAAACCTGGAATTCCTGTCTAGTAACTGAAAGATTTGTGATGATAACTTCACATCCATATATCTTATCAACAATGAATTCATCAACATCCTTTTCAAATTTGACATCAGGATCTTCATCAGAAATTTGATATCTATCTGTAGGATCGAAGAATCTTTGAGCAATTAAGAGATCGCTTTTAAGATTGGATTGACATTCTTTGATTTCCTTATGGAAAATTATTGAATTGGTGGCAGCTTGAATTTCCAAACCTTTGCCAGGAAGGTTCTTATAATTATGCGAACCTAATTCAAAAGGAAGACCAATAAAAGCAAGAACTGCAAGCATAGTGGCATGGTTTTTGGTGCAATAGATAAATTTAGAAGATAGAAATGGTGCTTCCTGTCCTTTTTCTATTAGATGCTTGGCAAGTTCGACCCAAAAAGTGTTGTTGTCAATTAGGGAACAACCTTCTTCAACAAGTTTTAGGTTGAAATAATGTCTTTCAGCATATTCTTTAGTTTTTTCGAGGTTTTTAAATTCTTCGACGAATTTGGATCTTTGCTCCATATAGTTTTGTGCGTTTTCATAACCACCATCAAAATCCATAGCAGCTTCATCATAACATTCTGCGTCTAGAAGATCCATATTTTTAGTAATCCCAAAATTCCTTGAATTCGAACACATCATCTTTTCAACCGTAGGTGGAGGAGCACATCTTTTCATCGCCATATTTGCCATTCCTCTTGGTGGAGCAGCATTAAAACTCATATTTGAACACATTTGTTGTTGAGAAATGCAATTCATATTCATATTTGGACTCATGAAATTAATGTTCATATCATCTAAGTTTCTTTCCATTTCGACATTTTCAATAGATTTCGATCCTAAAATAGTATCAAAATATTTTTTGAATGTTTTTTTGTCATAAGAAATGGTTTTGTTTTCGTTTTCAAGATATTGAGCAATGCTAGTTGCTTCATCTATTTTTTTATTGTTAAGTAAATAGATCAAAAGAAGGACTTTTTCCATTGCGTTTAATTTTGTGATTTTGTCCAAAGAACTATAATTCAATATCCCTTCATTATCTTCCAAGAGGAAATAATCCACAAATGTTTTTTCTATTTTATTCATTAAGAAAGGTTTGATATACCCTTCAAAATAGGCTCTATCTTTGAAAAACAAAAACAAATTCAATTCATGAGAAGCATATTCATCATATTTCTTCAATTTTTCCTCAATATCTAAGGAAGCCCACTTGGCTACAAATTTCCAATCATCATAATCCTTCCCATTTTCTGAAGTTGAAGCATTATTAGATTTCCTGAGTTCTTTTTGGACACTGAACAATTTTTCCAATGAATCTATTATCTGAAGTTCTGTGCTGGTCAGATCATCAACTTTAAAAATATCTCCTTTGGTCAGACTTGTTGTATTTCTGAAAATGGAAAAATATTTCTTTGATTTCTCTTCAGCACTGGCTTGTCTCAAATCACGAGTCAAAATTGGTCGTTTCTTGAGGGGATAGACCTCATGCACCACCGTGGTCGCATTTGTCGCCAAAATTTCTATGGTTGAAAACGCTGACAAATTTAATCCATCCAAAAGAACCTTTCCTTCAGCGTTGGGTTTCACATTGCTCAGGATCAAATTGGGATTTTGTAAAAAATTCAGAAAACTATCGATTCCGGGTTGTCTTGCAGAACCACTATAGCCATACCCTTTAGAATCGCTTGAAATTCCCATTGATCTATGATCTTGAAGCAATTGATTTTCCATTTTACGTAAATTTTCATCATATTTGATATTTTCTTTGAATCCAGTCCCCCCACCAACTTGTTCTTTTTCCAAGGTAGTATCCCGAATAAAAGTTCTTTTCAAAAGGATTTGAGGCTTTTCGAGCGTATTTCCAACATATCTTGATTCCTTCTTTCTGTTGAGAACGTAACAATATTCGTCCCCTAAGGTTTTATTGGAAAGATATTGATTTCGAGTTTTGATATTGGAAATCATGTTGAATTTTTCTTTTTCAATATTGTTTTGAATCGAATTGCAATAGACATTTACATCATTGTTCATAAATTGATAAGCAAAAATATGAATTCTTGTGCTTTTTATGTCATCACTGAAAATAGAAAAGGAAATTTGTTCTTTCTCATCCTTGGATGCCTTCACTTCCACATCCTCAATGACAATTGTTGGTAATGATTTGCTGATATAAAGCAAATAATCCTTCATCACCATTAAATTGGTATCTTTCCAATATTTTCCCTGATTCACAACTATTTTCAACTTCAAATTTTCCTCTTTCAAAGTTAAATAATAAAGCCCAGCCTTCAAACCATCAATTTCAAGCATATTTTTTGAAACCTTGAGCTGGGATATATCATTGCTTATGATTGATTGTCTAGATACATCACCGACATTTAAAACCCTAACGAAAGTTATCTTAGTTTTATTGAGTTCTTTTCCAAAATATGGTAGGTTCGCTGAATCTCCTTGACAGATATTCAAAACACTCGGATAATTAATCTTATTGCAATTCGTTATGAACCATTCATTGGGATAACCCTTGATATCACCTTTTTCTCTTAAAGAAGCTCTAACTTTTAAAATGTTCTTGAGTTCACCTAAAACAACCTTGCCTTCTGGATCGGTTTGCAATTGAGCATTGATTTGCGATTTCAAAAATCGATGGGTGAGTTCAACATTGACAACCGCATTATTCTTTGGTTCACCATTTTTTCCTAACACATAAATCTCATAACCTTGTTCGGAATATTTCAAAAATATTCCACAAAAAGTGTTATCGTTAAGATAATTATTCATGGCAACCATATGATCGTTATATAATGTGACTTCTTCTTTTCCTCCAGTCATCTTTTTGATTTTCCCCTTCACTTGAATATTGATGCTCTTCAATTTAGCTGGAATCGGAACATCAATTTCTAATTCTTGTTTATGATCAAATTTTATCTTATCTAATAACACAGTTGATGGAATATCAGTATCAGTGATTGTGACAATGGAAACTGAAGGTTCTTGAATGATATCAAGACTGACTGCTTGTTGGTTCAAATAGAGTCTTGGTTGTATCAACATTTTCATTTTATTCCCCATTATGAATCCCTCATCCTTATAAAGATAAGAACATTTAAAATTATAGGCCTCTGGAATCAAATTAATATTTGTCAAACAGGCGAAATTATTATGAACAATGATGGCTGGAACTCTATTGGAACTGCTGGAGAAAGGAATATTCACCACTCCTTGTTCATTGGCTTCATGGAAACGGCTTTGAACCCATAACCCTGTCCTTTGTGTTTTTTTGCAAATTTCCAAATCTTCATCCAAAATAGTGAAGATTTGACCTGCTAATGTGGCTCTTTCAATGAGCAAGAGCTTTCCTTTTCTGATCAAGGCTCGTGAAGATAATCCAAATCCAATGAATTCAATCACAAAAATACCTTGTTTCTTTTTGGTTATATTATCAAATTTAAATTCTTTGATGATTTTTCTTTGGGGTGGCTCCTTAAATTCAATTTGAGTCTCCTCGCTTGCAATCAAACCATCTACATTGATTTCACCTGTTATTTCCGAGTTCTTTTTTAAATAATAATCTTCTGCAGAAAACTCAAAGATCTTAATCGTCATATTGGGAATATTTTTGATTTCCAAATAAAGCTTGACATCTTCTTTATTTGTGAAATATTCACGATTGAATTTACAAATGGAGATCATTTTTTCTTCTTGAACACTTTTCAAGACGTTTGCATTCAATATTTCGGTGATATTAGGAATTTGTTCACCTTCGTATAATTTCACTTTGAAGAAAAGTTCCTTCAGATATTTTTCTTGCAAATATTCGTCAAATGGAGCTATTTTCTTATTCAACTTAAAATAGGCTTCCAAATAAATTTCCAACAATTTATCATCATTAAACCAATTGGACACATTGCAATTATGGACATTATGCCAATAATTTTCATATTGTTGATTTCTTTTTTGTAACATCTTCAATTGATTTGAACTTGCGTTGGAATAGATTTTCTTTGGATTTTTGAGATATTCAATGAAGAGATCGAAATCAAAATGATTTGTTTCAATTCCCAATTGCAATATTTCATAGAGCAATTGATCAATCAAAGAATCAAATTTATAGGTCAAATTCTTTGCCCATTCATACATTTTTATCGATTTGGCCTTTCTTTCAAGTTTTTCTTCAGGAGTCCCCAGGAATTGACCCTTATCTTCCCTGTCAATTTCGAATTCTTTGATGAACATTTCACCCACAAAATTCATGTTCTTCTTCAGATCAGGAATCAACTCGCCTAACCTTTTCAATTGTTCCAGGGTCATCTTTTGAAAATATTGGCTCTCGAATTGGTAATTTTTATTCTTTTTCCTATTCAAATTAATATATTCATTGATCAAGTCAGCAAGGCCTGCATATTCGCTTAAAGCAGCTCTATTCAAGAATGATCGCATGACATCGATGTTTCCTGCTTTGGTCAATTTTACCAAATCTAAAAAGCTAACCGCAACATCTTCCAAATAATCGAAGGTAGACAAATTGTTGTAAGATGCCTCTAATTTGGTGGTCCAATCGATTAAATTGGGATCTAATTTGTTGTTGATTTCTTGTTTTGAGGACGTAATGGTTGTGGAAATTACAGTTTTTGGTTCATCAAAATCGAAATTAAAATGGAGTGTATTTTTGTTTATCTCCTGGAGGATGGCTTTCCTATCAGCCTCACTCTTTTTTGGATGGTTCAGAAGCATAAAATTGTAACGAAGGTTTATGTTTTTGGCTCGGGTTGTGTTGAATTTCTTATATTTTTCGAGGTTTTCTAAATGGTCTTTCGGAAGATCTAGACCATAATTGTTGAGGGAATTGTTTAAGGAATAATAGTAAAAACTATCAGTTCCTGAAATCAATTTATTGATGAATTCAGATTTTTGATCTGAAAAGATGTATTGTTCAAGTTGTTTGATGTCGTTTTCGGCCATTTTGTTTTCTGGTTTTGAGTTGAGAGGTTTTTGTATTTTGGATTTTATCAAAAATCGCTAATGTATTTATAGACAAAGAAATTTCAGAATTCAACAGGAAATTACTTTTATTTAAGAATTAAAAAATTATTTCAATGAAAATTTAGGTATGAACCCAGGTTTCAATTGCTTAAAATATACCACAGTAAAATGCTAAATTTTTCTGAAAAACAAATTTAATATTATTTAAATCCTAACCCGATTTCCAAATGAAAAAAAAACAATAATGTTTCATAGAAAATAAAGGAGTTTGGAATTCTTTTATTGAATTTCAATTGTGAAAACTACTTTAATAGGACTAAATAGTAAATGCAAATGAACTAATTAAACAAAAACCATAACTATATTCTATATTAAACACCATTTCTAAATTTTTTTAATCCTTGTTATGTGAAATATCATATATTCTTATAGAAAAAAATTTTCTTTTTTTTAATTTGAATTTTATAATAAATAATTTGTAAAAATCCAAATGTTCTAATTAAGCTGCAATAATGAATATTTTCAATCCTTCTTTGAAAAAGCTGGCTTTATTCTAAAAGTAATGAATTTTTGCTTTCATCTGGACTTATCGCCAATTTTTCTTTGCCATTTAAACAACACATTGTATAGCAGTTTTTAAAGTAATCACAACAACCTAAATTTCTTCTAATTTTTAAAGATTTCTTTGATTCTGCTTTCGAAAGATCAATGAAACTTGGATTCGTTTCATTAGAATTCTTAAAAAATAACGAGAATTATAAAAATTCACATCCTAAAAAAAAACTGAAACGCTTCTAGATTCATTTTTGCTATTGACGTTGAAACCATATCTCTCAGGAGTGGTTTTGTTCAGAATGAAATTATTGATTTGGACATAAATCAAAAAACTATTTTAAAATATTAAAATATTAATATTATAGGAATTACCTCAAAGGAAAAAAAAAAATCATCATAATTATTGCATCGATAACATTCATGACCAATTTAAAAGGATAAAATTCCATGTCGTCCAGTGAGTTCCAAGCCGGGAAATAATCGTCACTCGGATGCACCAGATAGATGTCTTTTAATACAATATATATTATATAAAAATATTGTTTTACGACGAAAAATCATGATTAATAAAAAAAGCATTAACGACCACACTGTAATAATAAAGCTGAGGAAATATCCATGATTACTAAAAGGCCATAAAACTTTGAATTTAAAATGAGTACCGAGCACCAACACAATTGTTTATCCAAGGACAATGGTGATCATAGACCGAAACGCATTTCCCACAAATTTCACAATGTTTTGATCTGGCTATTTTGACTAATTCACATTCAGGACAGACACTTGCGCAATCATATTTCCTTAATAGATCCTTTATAATCAATAATTAATAACTTTACAATCAAGAGAATTTTTTATAGTTAATACTAATAAATTTTTATTTGGGTTTTGTTCCAAAAAACCAGGATTTGTTTTCCAACTGATCAGAAAGAATATCAAAGAAAAGAAATTCAGAATAGCATAGAGAATGAACCACTCATAATCCTCAATATCTAAACAAACAAATTTAGAAAATATACCGTCAATGAATAATTAAAATACAAGGAAAATCAAACAAAATAATCAGCAGATTAACAAGAACAAATAAACATAAAAAAATAATAACAGATCTCTTTTTTTTTTTCATAGGTCTAAAAACTGGTGCTATATTGCATAATTCAGCGCACCCAACCTTTGCTTGCTACAAAATTTGATATTTAAAATAAAAAAATTCTCCTCATACCAACATCTTTTGAATATTATGATACCCATTTTCTTTGGCCAAAGCAGCTGGAGTTTTACCTTGTTTGTCAACTAAGGTTTTATCGGATCCTTTGATCAAAAGTTTTCGCACAACCCTCGTATTTCCAGATATCACAGCTAAATGCAAAGGTGTCAATTCCCCTTCCAGATCTTTCTCATTGATATTCAATGGCCAATTAACCAAATAATTGACTGCGTTTTCGCAACTATTTTGAATAAAAGCTTGAAAAAATCAATGTTTTACCTACCCGATGTAAGAAGCCCAATGGAGAGGGGTACTGCCTTTATAATCTTTGGAACTAATATCTAACCCTTCGTTTTTGAAATAAACCTATATTTTGAAAAAAAATGGAGCTAATAAATATAATAAGTATATAAATAAACCAAAGAAACTGGTTGATCTCCTTGAGCTGCAATATGAAGACAATTTAATCCTTTTCATTTATTAGAAGTCCGAATTTCTCAAATATTACCTTGATCATTTACTTCTTGGATTTTGGAGCCATTTAAAACTAGTTCTTCTATGATTGCCTAAATAATTGGTTAATGGTGAGTGTTTGAAAAAAAAAATACAAGATCTCCACGGAAAGAGGCTAAATGGAGTGCCGTGAAGCCTTCAAAGGATTTTGCATTTATCCACTCGACCATTTTGTTCTTAAACTCAAATTCATCCATCTGATGACGTTTGGCTTTCGCCTATATATTTTTTAATTTCTTTCGTAATTATTGCAAAAAATTACATAGTTTATCGCCAATTTTATGATGTCAAGATGATGGTTCAATGTTGCAAGATGCAAAACTAAATAAAAGTTTTTCATTCATTTTTAAATAAAAATCGAGAAAAAGACTTGTATAGCATTTTCTGTCTTTAGTTATAAAAAGATTTATTTCTTCAGGTTTTTCAAGGTCTGACAAAATTTCTTTAACTTTTCCGAGATCGTTCCTAGCCATCGCTAATATCAATTGTTTTTCTGAGTCATTCAAAACATATTCATCGCGATATTCCTCATATTCTTGACCATTGGAGGAAAATTGTGACATTATTACTTTAGACAAAAATAGAAAATTATACTATTGATTAAAATATATTGAAAATTTTTAATAATTTTTTTTTTTTTTCGAAAATTTATTTATTCTATGGTTCGAATGCAATCCGGTCTGAATTTTCTAAATTATAAGAAAAATGAATTATGATTGGAAAAATTTCCACAAATAGTTTTTTATCATTTTCCCAAAGGAAATATTTTGTCTAATTTTTAAAATCTTTTTGCCATCCGCAGGCCTCCACAATTTTCTCTAAATTTTTATCGATGTCTCCTTCAACGAATAAAAATGGATTATGAAAACCTACTGTTCCTCTGATATTATTCAGATAAACAACAGGGCTTTTATGGTTAGCATTATCTATCAAGCCTGCAAAAGGAAAAACTTGCAATCCAGTGCCCATTATTATTAATAAATCCCCTTGACTAATCATTGGTGTTTTAGAGTAAAAATCATCAGGAAGCATCTCACCGAAAAACACAATATCGGGTTTCACCATTCCAGATCGGCATTTTTCACAATAGCAAATTTCTAATTTTTTTATTTTTTGAAAAAATGCCGTGATATCTAAAGGGGCCTTGCATTTAATGCAATGGCAAGTTCTTAGATGGCCATGAGCTTGAACTAATTTATTTAAAGGAAGACCTGCCTTAATTTCTAATCCATCAATATTTTGAGTGAAATTTATTAGAAGTCGGTTTTTATCATTAAGATATTTGATGAATCGATGGGCCATTGAAGGTTTATAATCTTTATCAACATCAAGAAAATCGAGGCAAAATTTGTAAAAAGGGATTGGATTTTCCTGGAAATAACTAATTTCGAAAATTGCTTCTGGATATGGCAGATTTCCATATTCTGAAACACGAGAATATAGTCCAATTTTAGGGGTTCTAAAATCGGGGATTCCTGAAGAAACACTGATTCCAGCTCCTGTTAACATAACAATGTTTTTATAAAAGTTGTTCTTCAAGTTTGAAAGGAATGTGTTGTATGGGAAACTCATTTTAATTTTAAATTTCAATATTTTATTTCCAACAATGATTTTCTTAATCTCATCATTAAAATGTTCTATATTGTTTGAGATAATATTAATTTAATATTGTTTTTTTATTGTTATGTTTATGGATTTAAAAAAACAAGGGTTCTCTCTTATATTCAAGTTATTAAAATAAAAAAATGAAATTTAAAACAATAATATACAAATTATTTTGTCCTCATTTTGCTGCAATCCCTCTAAATTTTATTTCACCTTTTTTAGGTTTTTTTGGCTGATGATTGTTTTCAGTTTTTGGGGGTGGTTTGTTAGGTTTTGAATTTTTTTGCGCCAATGAAGTATTTTTTGACGTTTTGTTTCTTTGAGTGGGAGCGCTTTCCAAGACTGAAACAAGTTTTTTATTCCGATGGAATCGAAGCTCTTTTTCTAAGGTTTTGGCTTTTTCTATCATTTTTCTTGTCATTGACTCATTAATCGTTTGATTGAGAGTTTGCATCGTTGGAATAATTCTATTTGAGCTTTCTGAGCATTGTTGTGACACTATTTCAGAATATTCATCATTTGGCAAATCAAGACCGAATTTTTCCATGCATTGATCAATTTCTCGGAAAACATCATCATTCTCTTTAAAAATCTTCATTAATTTCGAGTCATATTCCTTGGGATCAGGAGAGCCTTCAGCTTTAGTTTTGAAAATATCACTTAACTTGAGAGGATTTCTATTATTCAAAATGAATTTTTAAACTTTTTAAAAATAAATTTTATACTCTAAGGTCTTATCTACTCGTCGCATTAAAGCCTCAGTTTCCCTTTCATAAATAAGTTTTCTCAAATCATTGTTAATGACATCCATATTTTGATTGATCTCATTTATTTTTTCTCCACCTTCTGTTATTTCCTTTTCAACTTTGGTTGCATGCTTCTCCATTTTATTCAATTCATGTTCTAATGCCTTCATCATGATCTAAATAAAATAATTTTTTTTTTTTTTTAAATTAACAAAATAAACTTTATGAGTTTTTTGACGTTGAATTCTTGCTTCATCTTTATTGAATAAAGCTTCATTGAATTCATATAATTTTTCATTAAATTTTCCCCCCTTATCAACAATATCTCGAAAATTTTCAACAGTTCTAACTTGTTCTTCATCCAAATCAGGAATGAAACCTTTATACTCCTTTTCTGATCTTTGGAAATTCAGAATTTTATGAAAAGAAAAAATAAAACATTTGCTCCTCGAATAAAAATTCTGGTTCCTGGTTTTTTTCAAAAGGGGGAATTTCTTCCTTTGATTCAACAAGTTCTTCTTGAAAATCATCTTTTAAATCTTTGTTGATCTCATCCAACATATTGACCTTTCTTTCAGTGTTGCTGTCAATTTTCTCAAGACTTTCAGCCGTTTTGGAGTCTAAAAATTAATTTGGTTTTAATAATAAAAAGATTGTTAGTCTACTTGGAGGTAAACGAAAAAAGGAATGTTTGGTTTCCCTATCAGTCCCTATTTTTGAAACCTGAATGCTTTTATTATCAACAACAATGGAATCATCATTTGAAACTTCACTTTGCAAATTTGTTATTTTTTGATAGAGTGCAATATTTGGTTGAAAGGAAGGGAGTTGGAAATTCGGAGGGAGAGGAGCCCGCTTCTTGTTTAAAGACATTAAATATGGCATATTATAGAAAGCTTGGTCTATTTGTTCCATTCTTTTCTACAAATATTTTTTTTATAATTCGTTTTTTTAATGTGAAATTTAAAAAAAAAATTAGTTAAATTATTATACAAAATGAATAGGGAAATTTTTCTAAAGTCAAAATTTAGTGAAGAATTTGTTTTTCTAATTTCAAAAAAAAAAAATTGTAGTTTATATTTTATTAAAAATTTTAAGACAGATATTGCTTTGCTTAATTTAATCATTTTTTCAAAAATTTTAAATTTTTCTATTATACTTTGAGACAATAATTTGCTTGAAATATTATTATTATTCTTAAAATAAAAACATTCACAACTATGGAAGAAGATGAGCTTCAAGGTCAGAAAATCCGTAAAAAACAAAAGACTCAAGAGAGTTTTTCAGAAACTTTAAATCTGGTTGATGATATCAATAAAGTATCAACATTTCAACCTCGTGTCGAGACGATCATAATGGAGCAGCCAGTAAATTTTCAGGCGAGGATAGAAAACGCCCCTGGTTTTTATAGTTCAAAAAAGGAAATCTCAAAAACTGAAAGAGACGCCTATCTAGCCACTTCTGATCTTCGAAATTTTCATAATTGGATTAAAAGTGTCCTGATCAAAAAATATTCTGAAAATGTCAAGCAAGTTCTAAAGGAAAAACAAATCCATGGGAAGATATCCGTTATGGAAGTCGGTTGTGGTCAAGGAGGAGATCTCCTGAAATGGGCTCATGCTGGGATAGGTTATTAATTATGAAATCTTCATTGAACTTATTTATTGTATAATATAGGATCTTTCATCGGTCTTGATATTGCCAATTTAGAGAAAACGAAAAAAAGATACAGTGATTTATGCAAAAATACAAGATTCAGGGATATTTACAAAGCCAAGTTTCTAGTTCAGAGCGGTGAATCTCCCCAAAGCGAATTTTACAGCAACATCAACCAAAACCTATTTTTCGATATTATCAGTTGCCAATTCAGTCTGCATTATATGTTCGGCTCCAAACAAAGCGCTCAGAATCTTTTCACTAACCTCACAAGTAAGCTTGTTGATCAAGGTCTGATCATTTGCACTATCCCTGACTCCAATGTAATTGTGAAGAGATTTAGAAATCAGGGAAAAAGATTAAATGATGGGGATTTTGTAGTTGGGAATAAATATTATTCCATGAAAATAAATGACTTAAACTTCCCCCCTGACAAAATCTATGGGCTAAAATATTTATTTTATTTAGAAGATGCTGTTGGAAGCAAAATCCAATTATCCGATGAAGACCCCACAATCACATACGTGCCAGAATATTTAATTGAGTTCCAGAATTTTGTGAGAGTAGCAAAGGAATTTAATTTAGAAGTGGTTGAAGAGAAAAATTTCCTGGATTTTTACAAGGACAATCGGACAAATTTTAAGCATTTGTTTCCAATTTTGAAGTTGAAATATGGCCTTCATGAACATATGGATCCGCAATTATGGGAGATTTCACATTTATACAAAGTTGTTGTTTTAAGGAAAAAATGTGGAGTTTCTTCAGAAAAAATCCAAAGAAGATTCAATGATCTTCAACAAGGTTATTATGAAGTGGAAGCTGAAGAAAAATTTAAATAAAGTGAAAAATATTTGTTAATTATCAAAACAATTGGAAAATAAATCGTTAAAATATTTTTTTCATTTTTTTGATTAAGTTTTTAATTAAAAAGTTTCTATATTTTTTTTATTAACATTTTTTTTTTAAATTAGTTCAAAACAACGCATAAATTATTTGAATTCAGGCAATTTTTATTTATAATAATATTCTTTTTTTTTTATAAAT
>Ga0302186_10002046_pt1 | contig 15933 bp, 9 predicted proteins | sample II_Bog_E1_2_FD_198782 | JGI IMG/M metagenome (GOLD analysis project Ga0302186, IMG submission 198782) | Peat permafrost microbial communities from Stordalen Mire near Abisko, Sweden - II_Bog_E1_1 | ecosystem: Environmental > Terrestrial > Soil > Wetlands > Peat | place: Sweden: Abisko, Stordalen... | reverse complement strand
ATTTTCAAAGGAAAGATTAGTTGTTGTGGAATAAATGACTGCGAGAGTTGCTCCCAATTTTTCAAAATTGCAACTGTTAAAACTCACAACAGAATTTTCTAAGTCAAAGACCGATGAGGAGCTAAGCAAAGCGTTTGAAAACGCCCCATTAATGAAAGAAATTAAAATATTGTCCACTATATAGAAGAAGTTTATTTTTAAAAGATTCATGGGATCCGAGTAACTGATTTCAATGTCCGAGAAAATTAAGTTAGAGGAGGAAATTGAAAACAAATATGTTTCACTTGTTATATTTTGCTGAGTAAAAATGTCCAGGAACGAAGAATTCATAACAGTTCCTGTGCAATTCTCTATCTCAATAAAATTTACATTATTGTTGTTATCAATGAAAGATAATTTTGAAATATTTAGAACAATATTTGTAAAGGAAATAAAGATTGAGTTCAAAGAATTAGATGAAATGCTGCCATTTTTATTGGAATTACATTGACTTATTGAGAAGTTGAAAATCTCCAAAATTCCAGTAGAGTCAGATTCAAAGCTTAATGCAGTTCCTGTTGCATTACTCATGATGGAGTCTATAATTTGTATTTTTATGTTGGAATTATAAAAGATGCAAGCAGGTTTTCCCACATTATTCAAAAAAATTACATTTTTGAAAAGGAACAAAGGTTCATCACTTTGATTCACTTCAGATTCTATCATGAAGGAATTCAAATTCACCACTCCAATACCAATTTGTAAATCTACTTGGGCAAACAAAATCAACACATTATTAAATATTAAATTTTGTGCATTTGTTAGTGAAATCACCCCTCCTTCTTGGCCAGCATTACAATTTTGCAAAGTCGCATTTTCCAAGACAATATAGGAATCTAAACCAGAAATATAAAAGGCACCCCCTAAACTTGTTGCAATGCTATTTGAAATTGTGATGTTTGTGAGGAACAAACTAACTGAATCCAAATAAAAGGCTCCTCCTTCATTTGCCGATGAATTGATTGAAATAAAGTTTTCCAAAGTAAAATTGGTGCAGGATGAGATGTAGAAAATTCCGCCTAATGTGGAAGTAGAACTGACAATATAAATGTTTTTCATTTGCAAATTTTGAGTTTTTTCAATATAGAAAGCACCACCTTGTTGGGGTGATGATGAATTATAGGAAGTAACATTGCTAATAGAAACTCCTACTTCACAATCTGAAACGAAAATGAGTCCCGCTATAATTGGTGAATAATTATTTTCAAATTTTATATTTTCCAATTGAATTGAACTAGAATAAAAAAGCTCCATAAGGCCAAAACGTCCATAACAATTAGTAAACCACGAATTACTTATATTCACTAAAAAATAAGTGGAGACAAATATTATTCCTCCATTGGTTTCATAATTATTAAGATCAAAAGTTGAATTTGTTGTTTGAAAAACAGACCATATATTTTGGTATTGCCTATTTGCACTTATAATTGACCAATCAGAAAAAAAACCCATAAAACTATTGTTTACCACAGAAATGTAGAGTTGACCTGATAAATTGATACATCCTGTAATTGTATCTAGATTTTCATAACTTTGAATGAAGATACTATTAGTAATTATTGCTTCACCATCTGAGGTAGTGGATAATTGCAAAAAATTATAATAAGGTTCATGTGGATCGAATGTGCAAAAATTGATTGAATAATTCGAAATATCAGTTCCTTGTATAATCGAGTTACCCCAAGTTGAACAAAGGTGGTCTATATGATGTATATTTATGAAAGAGCAATTGAATAAAATTAAAGAATCGAGATTCATTATAGCAACAAAATCATAGCATGCCGTCACGAGACTAATATTTTCGATATGAACATTTTGGAAGATCGTAACACTATTCGGAACCAAATCATCTGAAATAATAGATTCAACTATTTTATAATTCACTTGCGAGCAATTTTTTATGGTCAAATTATCAAAAATAAGTGATTGATAGCTGTTATATAGACCAAGGAATGCCAAATTTTGAACATTATATAGTGTGCTATTGAGAATTTCTATTTCGTAGAAATTGGTCAAATAGATGCATACAAAAAAAGGAATGGGGGGATTACCATCTTCATTATTAATGAAAAGGTTGACAAGTTCCATATGAAAATTAAGAGTATTGCAATTCACATTAATGAAGTTGTAATAATAATAGGTTATATTCATTAAATAGATATCATTTAATTGTGAAAAGCTTGGAACATTAGTCACAAATGAAAAAAAGGTTCTAGTAGTCCAAGAAGCATCATAATAGTGGTTTAAATTATAAGCATAAATTGAACTCATTTTCAAATTGACATAGTTTTGAAATTGGAATACATTAGGAACAGTGGGGAACACTAGATCACTCAAAGTTAAGTTTTGCAAGAAGATATTCAGAGAATTCGATATAATCTGATTATAATTGCTAAATGTTGAGTTGGATATGTTAAAGTTAATCAACGAAAAATTGGTTCCAGCATGATCAATGAATGTCCATTGAGTATTTGAATTTAACACCGAAGTATTTATTAATATAAGAGACGCTGATCTGATCTTCATAGAGAAATCGGTGGTTTCAATGAAATTAACATTGCTTAAAGTGATGATTCCATTATTTAAATATGCTTCGATAAAATAAAAATTAATCAATGTCGATTGAATAATTTGACTATCTGCAATGGAAAGCGATGAATCGTTCAAGAAAAAAGAAATATCGGTGTTTTGAATTTGTGAAAAATTTGTCAAAGTGATAAGTGTGTTAATGCCTTCAAGAAAGTGATTAGCAAAGGACCCATCAATTATTTGGCTGTCGATAAAGGAAATTGTCCCATTTTCCATGTTCATTGATAGAGTTGAAATGTTTTGAAATAAACAATCTTTGAAAAATATAATTGAATCAATGGATTTTAAGAAATATTGTGAAAATTGACTGTTAAAAAAATAACATTCAATACATGAAAAAGAACTAGATTCTGAAAAATCTAAAACATTATTGTTGGCTGAATTGACGGAATTATTATAAAGTAGATTTGTCAAGAAAAGAAAACTATTGTTTATTTTTGCAAAAAGAAGCAATGAGTTATTTGAAAATTGGATATTTTCGAAGATGAAGCTTGGGATATTAATTGAATTGTTCGCTTGGAAAGTTAATAAATAAAGAGCATTTTCCAAAACTATGTTATTTATCATGAGATTCGTAAAAAAATAATATGTGTTGTTGATTTGACCACTAAACAAAGTGACCATTCCTGAAGCAAAAGTTCCCGCAAATCCACTGGAGACAATAAATGAATATGTATTATAATCGACTATTGTCAATCCATTCATGATTATGGAACTATTATACAGGTTCGAAAGTGGGTATTTCAAATATAATTGACTCATTTGACTTTGACTGCTAGTTAAATAGCTATAGTAAGGGTCTTCTTCCAAAATTGAGAAATAAAGAAAACCATATGAGAAAAAGCATGCTTCAAAGTCAACATTTTCCAAATTTATTATAAAACCCAACGTCCCAAAATTTATGAGACTCAGCCATCCATCATTATTACTTATCATAGAATAGAAAGAATTGAACGAAACATTATTCAAATTCAAAATTGGTGTCGGGGTTTCCAAAATATCTGCCTGTGAAGTAAAATCCTCGTCATAAAGTAATCTCAAATTAAATAAACCATATATTTTAGAAAGCGAATTTTTTGGTGCAAGATCAATTGTTCTATTTAAGAGTCCACATTCATTATTATTGATAGATTGATTGAATGCATTGTTGTCACAACAGATGCTTTGGGTTCCATAGCAAGATAATCCACTGGATGAGGATAACACTATATCGTTTCCAAATACATTTAAATTCATCAAAGTGAAATTTTTATAAATTTCAAAATAAAGGAGATCAGTCTTAAAAATAATATCAGCCCTTTCTGATTGACTTCTATCAAAACAACCATTCAGATTTTCGAGATCACAATACCAAGGAGAAATAACTATCGTTGCATTCATTCGACGGAAAAATCTTATAGACTGTCCATTGGGAATTTCATTGTTAAGAATGTAATGTGGTGTCCCCAAAAGATAAAGTGCAATGTTCTGAGACATGAATTTTCCAGCCAAATCTACATCATGAATTTGAGTCAAAGCTTGTATAATTGAGTTAAAAGGATCATTTTTTGTCCCTAAACATGTTGTGGGATCTGAACAAGTTATGTTGCTGATGAAATAAGACATATTGTATTGGACATCTGAAGCTTCCTTCAGAATGCAAACTGAAGCCTCAATAAAAGTGTCATTCGTTGATAAAGGATTCGACATATAATAATCCAAATTGCATTCTTGGCATAGCGTTGTATTAGGATTAAAGCCTTGAAGAAAATAAATTATGAAAAAGACAAAAAAGAATAAAACGAACCGATGCAGGTTTGCGCATTTAAGAATGAGCTTAAAAGAAAAAGGGGAATGAAAATGATGATCATGAATCTAATTTTTAGAAGAAAATATTGAAAAATTATTATTACAAATTTACTTGCCAAAATGGATTTTGTCAATAATTTTTATTATTATTTTTGTTCTTTGTTTTAATTAAAAGAAGAAAAATGAAAAAAAAATTACAATATTTTTTGCCAAATCCTTTCAATTTTTTTTCAAACAAAATCAAGATTTACACCAAAAACATTTTACAAAATTAATGTTTTATAAATTAAAAAAAATTAAAAAAAATTAAAAAAAATTAAAAAAAATTTCGGAGCAATTTAAAATTATTATTCAGTTAGAAAAAAATTCCAAATGTACTGCCCTTTATGAAATTAATATTAGGTAAATATTTTGGAAATCAAAAAAAGTAAAAAAATAGAGAAGATTTTATTGTTTTATTTTGAATTTTTTCTTAAAGCCAAGAGAACGCAAGAAATTTAATGAAATCTTTTATTTATGAACTTAAAACTTCTTGATTTAATCTACTCTAGAATCGCTTCAGACCCATAACCCAACAATTTTGCTTTTAATGAATGATTGAATTAGTTTTTTCTAGTTTTATAAGAAATTCTTCGTTTGGCAAATGGTCAAAATTTTTCTTTAAAACATTATTGTTTTGTGATATGGTGATGAATTTTAATTAAAAAGCAAGACGACATTTATAAGTCTTTATTTTAAGTTTATTTGCTCCAAAATAATGTTAAAAACTCCCATTTTATTACAAAAATCCCCATTTTGTCAAGTAATTTATAGTTGGAATATTATTAATATGTTTTTCAAAACAAGCTAAGATAGAAAGTCCTAATATAAAATCTTGTTTTCGAAAAAAAATTTTGTTTCAAAATCAAAATATGAAAAATATTTTACTATTTTTATTCCTTTGCACCTTTTTCTTTTTTTCATTACAACAAAGTTGTTATGATTTGAACCCCCAATCATCTAGTTGTCATCTTTGTTCATATGACTACTATGAAAACACAACTTTTAATTGGACTTCTAACGAATTTGATCCTCAATTATGCATTCTTCGTTCTCCAGATTCAGAAGTGTATAATTTATTTATTGACTCTTCTCGTGATTGCATTGCTAACATTTGTGATGGGTCTCCATCTTTTCCATATAATGATCTTTTTGCAGCATTTGAAAATATAATGACTAACATGATATCCTACTCAAATCCAACTGTCAATGTTTATCTTTTTGGCTTAAATCCTCATTTTCTCTATACAAATGAAACTAATAATAACATTCCATTTTATGTTTTTAGAAGGATGAACATTACCATTACCATTCAACCATTGTTATGTAAAATCCAAAATATATTTGGATGTTTTGCGGATGAATCAACTATAATTGAAATTTTGATAAAAAGAAGCGATATTTTATTTTTTATTAGTCAATATATGATTCTCAAAAACTTGAGATTTAATGGAGTTGATATGTTTCTTTATAGCTCAATCCAAGATGAATCAATAAAACAACAAAATCAAAACATCACTGTTTGTTCTGAAAATGATTTACTGATTCAGAGCAACGATGTAGTGAGAGTTTTTTGCTATATTAACAATAATTTTGTTGTCTTTTCGGATCAAACGATTTATGGATTATTTAATCTAGAAATCTTATATGATTGCAACTCTTGTTCAGGACCGACTTTAGAAATTGATAATTGCGAATTTATTAACATTCCTGCTTATAATGCTTCTTCACAAAATATGAATTCTCTCATAAATATTTTAGGTCCCTCCAACATTGAAATTTTGATAAAAAATACCACATTTAGCCAATTTCTTTTATATAGAGGAATTATAAATGTCAATCAATTATATGACGACTATTATATTTATGTGAATCCAATTAATAGTCTAAATACATTAATCAAAAATTGGAATGCATCCATAGAAAATTGCTCATTCTCAAATTTTAATTTTTTTAATGAGACAATAATTCCATTGGGAAACACAGTTGGATACCTTTTATTATTTAATTTTCAAAGCAACCAAACGGCTTCAAACAACTTGATAAATTTGACTTTAACAATCAATGGCAGTTCATTTTTTAATTTTAATAATCAGAACCTTTCATCTTATTATGATTTTTATTTTCTGATAATCTCTGGATTTACAACAACTTCCCAATTGGTTTTTCAGAATACTTTAATTTTCAACAATTTATGTGGATATTTTACTTATTTTTATGGAAATTATGCAATTATTTCTTTTTCTATGATGAAGTTTTTGAATAATTCTAATATTTCGATGTTCTTTGGTTCAAACAACGTTGAATTTTCTCAGAATATTGTAGATTTTTTAATACTTGGACCAAGATGTTTTTTTGAGGTCAATGAAACTATTTTGACTATATCCGATTCAAATTTCACTAATATTTGTTCTTCAAATTATTATTCTTTGATTTTAAATTCTGTCTACTATGGATACACTCCTCAAAACCAATTACAGTCGACTCCTTACGCATTGACAAAAATATTTTTCCAAAGATGCATTTTTTATCAAATGAATACAACCATTATTAATACAGATCAAATGATTTACCAAATGTTGATAGAAAACAGCAATTTTGATTCGATCAATATAATGTTCAATTCCTTTTTCTTGTTAGATGTGGATTATTTATTTTCAGTTTCTCAATCGAACTTCTCTAACATTGTATCAGGTGTTATATTTTGTTTTTCTTATTGTCGAGATAAATATTTTTCAGAAGTCAGTTTGACTAATAGTTTGGCTGTTTTTTTCAGGGCAAAAACTTTAGATTACGGTTTTAATGTTACTAACATTTTTGACAATCTTTTTGTTAGAAATATCACATTAACCTTGCAGTATTTCTTTGATCTCTCCCTTTATTTTGGTAATAATGCTTATTCAACGATCATGGTAATGAATAGTGTTTTTGATACAATTGATATGAGCTCTCAGACTTATCCCAACATTTTTTATTTTATAAATCCAATGTTAATTAGTTTCCAAAATTTAGAATTCAAAAATATTAATACGATGCAGTTCTCCATGACAGCTGATAATGGTTATTACAGTAATTTCAGCAATTGCATTTTCGATCATGGTGAAATTTATTTGGGGTCGTTTTATATAGTTTATTTATATAACTGCTCATTTCATTCAACTATTAATGTTGATTATTCCACCTCAATCCTCGCGATTAATTCTTTATTTCATGACAATGAGATTAATACAATAACAATGAATAGAGGAATTTTGATTATCAGTGAGTTTTGGGACATTCAAGATGTTCTTATTTTTAACTGCACTTTCCGAAATAATACAGCAGACATTTATATGGAAATTTGGGATTATGTAGTTTTAAGTAATACTTCTCCAGAAGATTATCTGACACAAATCTATGTGTTTTGTGTGTGTTATTGGTCAGATATGCCTTATGCATACATTGAATGGGCATACAATGGTTGTTGGTGGTGTGGCAACCCTAATTTGTATATTAAAGGAGAATTTGCTTTCAACTTTACTGAGATAAATAATTATTATACAATGTTTGGGTTTGGTGTTATAAATTGCACTTTTTCGGGCACTTTGACAACAGGTTTTAATTTAGAACAAAGAACTGGTTCTCCAACCGTTTTCTTGCAAAATAGCACGATCCAAAATATTCAAACTGATGTTTTGTTCTTCAACACCGAAGATTGCCAAGCTTGTGCAATTCTTAACACCATTTTTAGAAATATTTCAAGTTCTGGGGCTCAATTAGGTCTATTTCTTTCTTCTACAATATATATACAAAACTCAACATTTCAATCTATTAATGTGAAAAATCAAATCCAAGCACTTTTTTATTTTCAAGACTCCATTGTGAGTATTACTGACATATTTTGTGAAAATGTTTCAACAAGGAAAGGGGGACTTTTTTATGGAAAAAATAGTTCATTCGATGTCAATGGGTTGATAATGAATGAATCATTTAGTACTTCAGGATGTTCCGGATTGTTTATGTTAAAAGGTCAAATAAATATTACAAACTCCCAGTTTTATAAAATTTCTTCAAATTCTCAAGGTGCATTATGCTTCCAAAATGTTGTCACAACCAATGTTTCTAATATATCTATTGAACAGGGAAATGTTGGGGTTTGGATTTATCAAGGAAATACCTCTCAAATATATTATTTGGAAAATTTTAGTTGTGTGAATCAATCAGGAGATGAAGGAGTTTGTGTTTATGTTGATGAAGCCAATGTGATCATAAATGAATCTCAATTTTATAATAATACACCTCTATCATCCGCAATTTATTCGACATCATCAAATGCCCCTAGTAACATAAGTTTATTTTCAGTAGTATTTTTAAATAATGATCCAGCCTTTTCCTGTGTAACGATAGAAAACACAAATATGATCATGAAAAACTTAAATTTTAGCTTCAACACCTATCAAAATCTCATAATGTCAAGCGAATCTATTCTCAGTATTAGTTTTTGTATATTTTTATCGAGTCTCAACAACAATCCAAATTCAGACAAAGAGACAATATCTTTGATTAATTCAAATATTACTGCCTTAAATACCAGTTTTGAAATGAGTTATTTTTCAGGTTGTCTTGAAGCAAAACAAAACAGTTTTTTGTTTCTCGAATATATAAATTTTTATCAATGTGTTATTTCAATACAAATTAATACAAATTCATTTCTCAATATTTCTACAAGCATTTTCTCAGAAAACATCGCCTTAGGAGAAGCTGGTGCAGCAATTTCCTGTATAGATTCAATTATATATAGCTTTGGGAATATCTTTAATAATAATTCATTGATTATGAATGGTGCAACAATGAAGGGTTCTGATATATATGCCGAAAATTCGCAGGAAAATGAAATAATAGATTTAAACATTTTAAACTCAATTTTCACATTTATTAATGGAGCCTCAATTTATGTCTGGGGGTCATTCAATGTGCTGATAAATACTATGGAATATTTGAACATGTCAAATCAACCTTCTCAATGTTTATATGTTTTAAATGCCATTAACATCGTTATTCAAAATCTGTCTCTTTCTAATTTTTCAGGATATTCTGCAGTGGAGATACTTTCGAATTATGATTACCAAATGAACATTTTGATAAATTCGTCGATTTTTCTGAATTGTTCTACAGATTCTTCAGGGGGAGCTATAAGCATTAACGGAAATCAAATCACAGTAAAACTTTTCAACTCTCATTTTGAAAAAAATAAAGCAACAATTCACGGAGGTGCATTGTTTTATATGTGTTCTTCTTGTACTTTGGAAAACTATGTGGAAAATCTTTATTTGCAAAACAACACATTTTTAGAAAATGAAGCCAAATTAAATGGAGGAGGACTTAAATTATTTGGTTTTGATTTTCTTTATATTATGAACAATCAAAATATTTTTGATAAAAATGTTGCTTTGGTAGGAAATAATTTAGCAGGGGAAGTAAATAAATTGAAAATTGTTTCGAATCTTGCAGAAAATCTGACAAATATGGAAATTACAGACAATATTACAGGGGTAAGTGGAAATTATAGTGAATTTTTAGTGTTACTTTTCGATCAATTAGATAATTTCTTAATAACCGAAAATGTTGAAGAAATAATAATAAATCCATCAGATGAAACTACATTAAAACTTCTTCAGAATATACAACCAATACAAGATGGCTTGAGCAACTTTTTTCTTTATACCTACGCTTCTGGCTCCCCAAACGGTTCCTATTCTCTATTAGTCTCTCATTCATTATATAGCACAGTGAATACAACTTTGAATTTAGTTTTGCGTTATTGTCAAAGAGGAGAAAATATAATAAATTTTCAATGTGTAGAATGTGCGTTTGGATTTTATTCATTGGATGTAAATGTCCAATGTACTTTGTGTCCTGCCGATGGAGCTTTTTGTCCAGGAAGAGATTTATTGATTCCTGTGGAGGGTTATTGGAGATCCAATGAAAACTCATCATTAATCGTCAAATGTTCTAATAGTTTGTCCTGTCCCGATCAAACACCTTATTATTGGCTTTATTCTGGAATTAGTTCCTCTGTCACTCAATATAATTTTTCAAAGAAATTCGAATATGTTTGCGGTGAAGGGAGCTATGGTAATTTGTGCTTTAGGTGTAAGAAAAATTATGGCTTATCATCAGCAAAAGCCTGTGCTTTATGTGGAATCAATGTTGAAATTATTCTTTTGATTATTTTTAATTTTCTGGTCCTTCTTTACCAAACAACAACAGCTTTTGCTGCAAAAGAAAATATTTCGAGGTCATTGATGAAAATCTTGATTAATCATAACAATTATCTCAACCTTTTGACAGTTTTCAAAAGTCAAATTTATAATCCACAACTTGATTCAGTCTTATCATTTAATCAGCAAATTAGTGTTGTCGGAACCATAACGGATGCTACTATTTTAGATTGCATAATTCAAAATTTTGTAGATGTTGAGGATATGGTTATGATGCGTATTGCCATTTTTTCTTTTATTCCTTTAATTATTATTGTCGCTTTGGTGATTGTTAGATTTTTAGTCTTAATAATTCCTTATATTAGAACAAAAATTAAGGAAAAGAACAAATTCTCCATATTTTTTTCTTGTCTAATTTTAGTCATTTATAGTTTCTATCCTAAACTTGTCAGCAATGCCTTCAGTTTGTTAAAATGCATTTCATTGGACAATTCAAGCAGAACATTTTTAGAAGTTGATCCAAATATTGAATGTTGGGGAAATACTCATAAATATTACATTCTAATTATTTTTTTGCCTAATTTATTGATTTGGTGTCTCGGATGGCCTATTGTTTACGGACTTGCTCTTATTATCAAAAGAAAATTTGAAGAAAGATCTTTCAGAGAAAAAAAACAAAAAAATATGATGTTGAATTCAAAATCAAAATCTTTATATACTCAAACAAATACCCCAAAAATCGAAATGGAAGAAAGCAGTAATCAAATGTCTAGCTCATCAATCAGAAAAAGAAAAGATATTCCAAAAGTTCTTTTATCTGATGAGCAAAAGGATGAGATTTTCCAGAAAAATAAAATTTATAGGTTTCTCACCATGGAATATCATTTTTCAACTTATGCTTGGGATGAATTTTTTTTCGGAACGAATCTTCTTTTATTAGCTATTGCTTTAGAATCTGAGAATATGGACGAAATAATTTTTTCTGGACTCTTAATGATAGTTTTTTTTTTAATGATTATTGTAACCACAAAAACACAGCCTTTTAGATTCTTGGAAAACAATCGAACTTGTGCTGTTTCCTATCTTGCTTTATTATGCACCTTTTATTGCGTAACTAATTTAATTATTTTGGGTGAGGATGATCAAGTTAAAGAGCAATTTTATTTTTCATTGATCTTTATTGTGAATGGGATGTTTTATCTTTTTTGGCTTTATTATTTTTTGCTTAACAATTGGGTTCAGATCAAAACGATTATATTAACTGTACTGAAAAAAAAATAATCAATCCTAAAATGAAGAGAATTAAAAGATCTATCGTCAAAGATAGAAGTTTAAAAAAGAATTTAATTTAAGCTGAAAAAAAATTAATTTTAGTTAATTCAAACGTTTTTTATGACAAGAATTCGAAAATAAAATTGGAACTATTATTTTTTTCAAAATTTATTTAAAAAAACAATTGAACCCTAATTGACGAAATATAGACTTTATGTCCACAAAAAAAAAATAATTACGGTATAAAAAAAATGTTTCATAGATCAAACAAAATTAATTAATGACAAAAATCCCAAAATTTTATTAACAAATTTTCAAAATCGAAGAAAATTCAAAACATCCACATGATCTATCCTTTTTTTTCGCAACCTCAGTTTGAGATTGAGTTAGAAGAACTTCACAACTTTGCATCGTCTTTTCATGGCTGGGAAATATCTCAACAATGGTATTATTATTATGATCTCTAATTTCTTCTTCAAAACATGAGATCTTTTTCAACCCTTTTGGTGTTTTATCAAAGATCTCAATTTTATTAGAACTCTCTTTAAAGCTCCTTTCAGTTTCTGAATCATCAGGAGTTGCGATTTTAGCTCTATAAATTCGAAAATTATTAATTATTTAAGAACATATTGGTTATTTACTTAAAAAAGAAATTGTCACTTTTATCAGAAATTATTATATTGGTTTTATTTGGAGTGATCGAGGCTCGGAAACTATTGCTTCTAGTCAAGAAACTCCAACGTTTATCTTTGTTTATTTGATCCATTTCTTTGATTTTATCTTGGCAAAGTTTTTCCATTGTTTCGTTTCCTTCTTTAGTTTTTCTATATAATACAAATATTATATATAAATTATATCGGAAAAAAAATTACTTTATTTCATCTTGAATGTTTTGGAAATTCTGTGCGAGTTCCTTATTGATTTTTTGTAGGTATAAGTTCTTAGCAATATTTAATATTAAAATTTAAAGAAAAAATCTCACAATATAAAGAAAAAACCTTATGATGTGCAAAACTCAGCTTTTCTGAATCCTTCTTTAAAAGATTTTCAATTTCCTCTTTTTTTAATTGAAACGTGACACTTTGAGTATTATTCTCATCTAATTGCTTTCTCAACTTCGCATTATCATCGAAAAATTGCTTAAGTTCTGCTTCTATACTTATGCATTTTTTCTCCATTTCCTTTATTTTTTCGCACTTTTGAGCCTTATCAAACTCCATTTTGACGATTTCTTCCTCCAAAGCCTTAATTTCATTCAAAATCAATCTATATTCATTTTCGGCCACGAAATGGGCTTCCTCAAAGTCTATCAAATCCTTTTTAGTTGAAATTTCTGTAAGCACTGCCTCCATCCTTTTCGCCTTTGAGTTCATTTTGGCTTTCTTTTCGGATCTGTGTCTCGGAGTCTTATCATTTTCACTCATCGAATTTTTCTTCTCAGGACGAAGAGATTCTCGTTCGTTTTCTAATTTTTCCAGCTTTAAAAAAAAAATTCATGTTGAAATAGGATAGCTTGGAAATACCGCTTGTAATGCAGTGAAATATTTAGCCTCATAATAGGTTTTCACATCCTCAGATTTCAACATTTTATTGAAATTTTCGTTCTCTGAGATTTTGTAGATCAATTCCTACATTTTTTTAGAAAACGCATTTAATTTCATTGAATCAATAAGAAATTAGTTCACCTTCAAAATTATAGCATGATGTTTGATGGTTTGAGCGTTGATGGAATTGTTAAAAATGTCAGTTTTGCTACAATTTTGGAATTTTTCGAAAACTACATTCAGGTTTTCATGAATGTCTTCCATGTAATTTTGAGGGAAAATATGAAGAAATAGTAAAAGAAAAGTATTTATTTTTTAACGTTCTTATTTTTCGTTAAATTTCTGAATTTCCTTGTCAAAAAATCAAAAAAAACCCAAACATCAAATTAATTTCATAATTAATTAAAAACTTGTTTCTTCAAGGCTTACTATTTTTGTCGACTAACACTTTTATTTTCCCATTAGGCAATTCGCTACAAATGTTGATTTTACACATTTTTGGTGCTATGATTTCATAATACTCACCATCAATTTGGAAATACGTTTTTAAAGGTAGATCATTATTATCCGCCTTTTTAAAATTCAATTGGAAAGGACCGGCACCCTGTCCAACTCTTTTAGCTTGTCCTTTAAAGATTCGTTCTTGGGCAAGGCCTAATGATGAGGAAAATGTTAAAAATTCTAATTTTCCATCACTAAAATTCTGGCTTTCGAAATTTATGACCGACTCTTTCTCCACTCCGATTTTTCCTATTAATTAAATTAACTAAATTTTTTTTTTCTGTATTACCTCGACATTCACGCCAAACATCTGAGCCTCCTCCCATATAACTGTTGATATTAAGGCATAAGAGACTGACTGGATTGCCTTGTATTTTGGGTAATTTTTTGAGTTTTTTAGGCAGTTTCTGGTTTTCATTTAATTCTATGATTCCGTCAGATTTTTGCTCCGGGTTTTTAATATCGATTTCTTGAAAAACTGATTTTGTGCTAAACATGATATCTCTTTTATTGACGAGGTCTTCAATGTTGATATCCATGTGATTTAACTGAAAATATGAATATGTCTATTGAATTATACATGTTTTAATTACTTCATCATTTAAAATATTATCCTGATGCATTATTTCAAGAGTATCAAGGACGGAATTAACTCTTGAAGTCTTTATGCACATTTTTTTCATGCCTTCACAACAATAAACCATCAAATTACAAAATCTATTTGTTGTTCGATGTCTTTCAAATCCTTTTCTAAAATTTTAATAAATTAAAAGGGAGTTTTATTATACCTAAACCAATTCTAGCATCTATTCCAATGCTGAAATAATTCGACATTTTTTTGTTGAAAACAGTTGAAGCTTTTTTCGCGTCCTTTTTATCAAAAATCACTTGTTTCACAGCTTGATTATTGACTCTATTGATAGTTCTAAAACATCCATTCTTTCAAATTTTTATTTTAGATCATCAATATTTTCGTTTACCTCATGGGTTTGAAATTCTATTTCCCAAATATCAAATTCCTGCACTTCCGCGTTAATCCATTTCACCACCAAAGTTTTCAAATTATCCAAATTTTTCCCGACAATCTCACTCGGGGCATCTCCTATTCTCATATTTTAAAAGAATTTTCAATAAAATGTTGACCTCCCCATCCCAAAACCCTTGAGAAATCGTTCCCCGTCCCAAAAGGCAAAATCCCAATCGGGCATTTTTCAGGATCAATCTTATAATGTATCATTTCCTCAACCACCCACATCACGCTTCCATCTCCTCCACAGACTATAACTCGGAAATGATTGCTTGCAGTTAAGGTTTCAGGCTTCAATAATTCAGATTTCAAGGTCATGAAACCTCGCATTCTGTTGGTGTTATCTCGCAAATTATAAATAAACACCTCTGTCTCGTAATCTTTTTTCGGATCAATTGAAAAAAATTTGATTCTCTCGGTCTGCAAATTTGTGAAATCAGCTGCTTTGTTGCCTCCACTGGAAGGGTTTACAAACAGAAAAATTGAATATGTTGGCTTGAGAGAAACCGCAGATGAATTTCGAACTTAAGTTTTATTTTATAAGAGAATTGTTAATTTTTGATAAAATCAACAATGAGAATATTCATCATGATGTTGATTGGTCTTTCGATTGAGAGCGGGTTTAGCTGCTGTTAAATTGGATTCATTCAAATCAGGGAAACAATTGCTGTCATTGATTAAATCTAGATGAAAAGAAATAGTTATTAATAGGAATTTTGGATGCAAACTTTCTTTGAGATCATTCTCGCTATTTTCAGGGTTCATGGAATAAATTATTAGAAAATTAATAATTAATTAGAAAATCAGAATATAAGTCGCACACTATGAATTTAATTTAAACTTAAGGCCTGTTTTATTTAATATATCAACAATATGTAATTTTCTTCATATAAAGGAAGAAATATAACATTTTTTTTATTTATAGATTTTTATA
>Ga0302186_10002042_pt1 | contig 15952 bp, 14 predicted proteins | sample II_Bog_E1_2_FD_198782 | JGI IMG/M metagenome (GOLD analysis project Ga0302186, IMG submission 198782) | Peat permafrost microbial communities from Stordalen Mire near Abisko, Sweden - II_Bog_E1_1 | ecosystem: Environmental > Terrestrial > Soil > Wetlands > Peat | place: Sweden: Abisko... | reverse complement strand
CAGCTGACTGTTGGAGGCAATTTCTGAGCATCTTTAAACAGCCTTTGAGTAAAAAAGAGAATATGACCATAGAGGCTGGTGAAGCTGAAGAATGGGATAGTCATTACGGAGATATCTGGCATGTGGGGGATAAGGTTAAGGATAAGATAACAGGCAAGATTGGTATAATTAAGTCTATAAATGGTACTGAAGTAGAATTAGAGGAAGTTGGTCATGACTAAGATAGGTATTTATCGTATTCTTTGTTTAGTTAATGACAAAGGATATATTGGGCAATCAACTCATTTAAGAAAGAGAAAAGGAGCCCATTTTTTAGCCTTAAAGAAGAATATTCATATTAATGGGCATCTTCAAAGAGCTTTTAATAAATATGGTAAAAATAATTTTAAATTTGAAATTTTAGAGGAATGCTCTATTGAAAAATTGGACGAAAGAGAGAAGTATTATATTTCTCTGTATGATACTATCAATGAAGATAAAGGTTATAATATTCGTCCTGAAACAACTACAAATTTAGGTTTTCATCATTCTGAAGAAACAAAACAAAAAATGAGAGAGCTTTTAACTGGTAGAATAGTTCCTGAAGAAGAAAAGAAAGCTATGAGTGAGGGTAGAAAGAAATTGTTTGCTAGTGGGTATAAGCCCCCCTATAAACCAATGGGTCCTATTGTTAAAGCAAAATTTGATGCTTTTAGAGAAGCAAGAAAGAAACCATTAATTGAGAAAATTTGTACTTGCGGATGTGGTGGAACCTTTTTTGTTAAAGTATATAATTCTCAAAGACAATATGTTAATAAAGAGCATTGGCTTAGAGTATCTGGTGTAGCAAAAGAAGAACGAATATGCTTATGCGGTTGTGGAATAACTTTTATGGCTAGAATAACTTCTAAGAAAAGATTTTTAAATAAGGAACATGGGTATAAAAGCACTAAGCATAAAAATAATAATGGGAATATAAGGCATTTAAATGTCTAATACATGGAAGACAACAGTTAATGATATTGTGCAGGTAGATCAATCCACTTTTGATTTTCCAAGAAATACAACATGGCTAAACACAACTTACCAGGACCAGGAGCCGAGTAAGCCCCTTCCTGTAACGTATTCCCCAGAATCTAATGAAGATAATTTAGATCAAAATTCTCCAGGTGGTTATCCCCGTAGATTTATGGGTAAGCCTAAAGGTGAATGGAGTAGTACAGATGGTGAGATTATTCCAGCACTTGAGAATATGCTTAAGAATAAAAAGGCTTCTTTAGAATTTCCTTTAGCAGGTAGTGTTGTAGATGGTAGAACTGTTGGACAAGGAGTTCCAAATCAATCTTCAATTGGAGCTAGTTTGGATGATTACACTATTCTAAAAGGAATTAGAGAAGTTCCTTTTTCAGCATTCACACAGATGCCAGCACTATCTTATTATTCTACTGATGAAGAAAAAAGGACAAAAGAACTTGCAGAGCAGATTAAACAGACTGGAGAAATAACACCATTAATTATTGCTGTTGACAATCAAGGCCCATATATTTTAGAAGGTGGTCATAGATTTGATGCTCTTAGAGAACTTGGAGCTAATTCATTTCCCGCTATGGTAGTATTGGATAATGAATCTTTGAATAGAGAAGCAGCTATTAATAGTTTAACAAGGGAGATAACGGCATCAAATCAGGATGGTGGTTGGATAAATCCTAGTGGCAAATATGTTGAAACAAAGGATCATTTTGGCTATGTATCGGCTCATCCAGAAGTCTTTGGACTTCCGGGAATAGCTGAGATAACAACTAAGTTCGAAAGAGATTCAGCTGCAGTAAGAGCCTTTGGTCTTATATTAGACAAAGGCTGGATTAGAGTCCGAGTATGGGGTGATGCAATAATGGTTCAGTCAAACACTCTTTCAAATGCTAAAGCTCACGCTGAAGAGTTTATTTATAATAATTTGAATGCTACTAAGAGGATTAGAATTGAAACAGATAATGAGCAAGCATATACTTGTACTACAGATGAGTTTAAACAAGATGGATGGAATGCATTCTTAAAACAACCAGTAATGGCTAAGCAAGCAGCAACTCTTCCTCCTCAACAATATATTCCAGAGAATCTAAATGCTCAAACAGCTATTATGACGGATGATGGGTCTATTTATTGGAGTGATGAGCCTCGCATGATTCATGTTCAATTTATTAGGCAATTAGGTATTCCTGTGGAACGTATTGTTAGTGGAGGCAGGATTGTAGATGGAGATTATCATGATTTAGGTCCTCGCTCTGATACTATGCGATATGTAGAACAGATGCTTGCTAAGAAGAGAGTTGAAGAAAGGTATAATTTAAAGAGGCAAGCAGGTTCTCAAAGTGCCTCAGTTCCAGACTATTTATGTGATGAATGGAAGACAGAACAGATTAATAATGACACAGATGAAGAGCCTTATGTAAACCATGATCAAAGGGATTATCCATACGGAATGCACGATTCACCCGAAAATACAGATTCGGGCATAGGTTGGAATAAAGATGAGACCCGTTCCGTTTGCCTGTTGGATCAGCTTCAAAATCCCTCGGAGAGAAATTTTCCTCCAGGTATGATGGATTACGAAGTTATTAATTATTATAATTCAGCACCGATGTCTGATGCTTTAGAAGCTACAAACCCAGATTAGCATAGGTAGATAACAATCCTAGTAGATAATAAAAGTATAATAAAAAACAATAGTATTAGGAGTCCTACGCTCCCACTAAAATTTTGCCCAAAAATGCCCTTTAAAAGGAATACTCCCATGACAAATAACAATTTTAATGCTTATATAAATGATCTGATTAAAACCGCAGATCTATTAAAAGAGGTGGCACCTAATATGACCCTTAATACTAAGAATGTTAATGTTGATCCAGAAAAAGAAATTGAGTCTAAAATTGTTGAGGCACTAAATGCAGAATCAGAACATTCTGATACTGTAGTAGCCTCTTTGGATTCTTTTAAACTTACTGATAATGGGAATGATTATCTAGTTTCCCATCCAGCATTTCAAGATGCTATTATGGGTAAAGTAGCTAAGCTAGAGTATAGCAAATCTCCAAATAAAGCAGAACTTCTTAAAACAGTTCTATCAGATAGTATTGCTCGTACAGCATCATTTAATACCACACTCTCTTTCACTGGTGAATTTAAGGAACCAGTAGTTGAGAAACAAGCAGCTGTTCATGAGCACCAATATCAAAAAGGTAAATCAGGTTCAGTTGAAGTGTGTCCTTGTGGAAAGTTTAAATTTACTGAAGAGCATCTTGAAAAAAATCCACCAATTACTGAAATAAAAGCTGAAGAATCTTGGCTTGGTGATTTAGATGAAACTGAAATAGAGATTCCTGCAGATTATCCAGTGCAACCTTTGGATGAAGATCAAGAAGCAGGGGATAGAGCTACATGTGGAACTTGTGGTCTTAGTTGGGATGATGCAGTGATTACTGGCATGACTCCTGCACCTTCTGCTCGTTGCCCATTTGAGGCATTTCATAATAGTGATTCTCAACATATTGCAATAAAAGAAAATATGCCACGAGCTTCTATGACAGATCATTTGGCTCAATCTATTCAGGCTGAAGAGCAGGTCATCACTGCAGCTAATGATAAAGTAAAAGATATGGCAGTGAATGCTTTAGTGAGTATGCTTAAGGCCCAAGGATATGGAACGGCTAAGATTGCTGAAGTATCAATGAGTGGCAATAAAGTTGACACCATGATTACTCTCGACGATGCAGGAACTATTAAGGCAGTTAGTATTCCAGTTGAGATTAAAGCCAATCAAGTAGTACTACCCAAGAAGGCATTGGTCGCTGAGCTTATTTCTAAAGGTTTGGATCTGAATGCAAAACTTTCTGAAGAATTTGGTAAGCAAGTTCTTGAACGAATTGCTGCAGCAGATGAGAAGGCTGAATTTGAAAAGGCTGAAGCAGAATCTATTATAAATGAGAAAGTTGCAAGTTTAGAAAAAGTTGCTGGAGACGAACCGAAGACCCAGTTCGAGGGAACTAATGAAACCGTTTTTATGAACAAGCACCTCATTCCAAATGGATTAGATCTAGAGACTGGAGACGTTGTACACGTAGATGGAGTTTCATACAAACTAGTTTCTAAGTCTAAAGACCAACTATCTAAGGGCGAAGGGGATGCTTCGACTTGGATCTTTGAAAAAGTTACTCCTGTTGTAAAGTAAATAATAAAAGAAAAGGACAGGTATGAGTAAAGTATTTTGGAATTCTAAAGATTTGGTTGGAGAAGAATTTAATAGATTATTAATTATAAAATTTTTATATATTAAAAAGAGTAAAAGATATTGGCTTTGTGAATGCTCTTGTGGTAGTGGCAAAAGAGTTAAAGCTGATACATATACTTTAGTATTAGGAAATATTGCATCGTGTGGTAAATGCCCTGATAGAAAAGCACATAATTTTGTTGATCTGACTGGAAAAAGTTTTAATAGACTAATTGTGACTAAGTATCTTAAAAGAAATGAATTTGGTCAATCCTTATGGGAATGCTTGTGTAGTTGTGGAAATAAGAATCCAGTAATTGCTTGTACTCAGTATCTTGTTAGTGGTCATACTAAATCTTGTGGTTGTTATAAAATTGAAAAATTTATAGATAGATCAACTACCCACGGTCTTTCAAAAATAGATGATTATCATCTTTGGTCTACAATGATACAACGTTGTACTAATCCTAATTGTACTGAATATTTTAGATATGGTGGACGAGGTATTACTGTTTGTGAACGTTGGCAGGGAGAAGATGGCTTTATTCATTTCTTTGAGGATATGGGTCCTAGACCAAGTAGAAAATATTCTATAAATCGTATTGATAATGATTTACTAGTTGATAGTTATTCCAAAGCTAACTGTGAATGGGTAACAAAATCAACTCAAACCAGAAATACTAGGGTTTCAGCCAAAACAGAAAATTATGATGAGCATTTAAAATGGAAAGGGTATTATACACAAACTCTTTCTCATTTTTTAGCAAGTGAAAAAGATAGTCCATTATTTAAAAGATTATTCGGTATTACACTTCCTGAATTTAAAGCATATATTGAATCTTTGTGGCTACCAGATATGACTTGGGAAAATAGAGGTATAAATAAAAAAGGTGTAAAGGTTTGGCAGCTTGATCATATAGTTGGTTGTAATAATTTTGATTTATCTAAAGAAGAAGATAGAAAGAAATGTAATTATTATACAAATTTTCAACCCAAATGGTGGGAAGATCACGCAAAGAAAAGTAAATTTTTAGTTAATGCCTAGGAGATATACATGAATTTCTTTAAAGAAGTAATTGCATCTTTATTAAAACAATCAGATGATGGATCTACCCATTCTTCTTTTAAGGTTTGTGATCCAACTGCCGTAGGTTCTTCTCCTGTTAGGGAATTAGTGTTAGATGTTGTTTCTCTTGGTGATGAATCAAGAAATTCAATTGTTACTCTGGCATGGAAAGATTCTGCCGAAAAGATTTTAGAAAAAACAACTTCTTCTGAAGAAGCCAGCCACGAAGCACAACTTTTAGCCACTGACTTAGCACAGCTTGTTAAACTCACCGATGAAAATAAATATGACGAAGCTAAAGAAGTAATGAAAAATATGCTTAAGACATATAACCAGGATTCTAGTACTCCCGTTGCCACAAATATGCCTGTGCTTAATAACACACAAGCTGAATTAGATATTGATGCAAACCTGTGGAAGCAAGCTGCTCAAGTAAAAGTGCAGAATGTTTTCCCAAGTGGAACTATTCAGAATTTAACTTTTGAAAACCAAGAAGACCTTAATGCATACATGGGAAAACAGAATAAAGCAGAAGGCAATGTTCCACTATGGGAACAAGAGGGTAAGGGAAAGTCACCTGAGTCTAAGGATACCCTCGTTCCAAGTTCACTTTCCTACGAAGATGTGGAGAAACAGAAAGAGGAAGAACACGAAAGTTTAAAGGATCATATGGATGAGACAATTAAGAAAGAGCTTGAATCGGCACTCCAGGAAAAAGCTGCCTCTGTATTTGGTCCAGAGCAAGTTGAACTAGTTAAAGTGCTTAGAAAGAATGGGCGCAATTGGGACGAGATCACCAAAATGCTAACGAAAGATTTTCATTATGATAAAGACGCTACCACTATATTTGTAGATCAACAGAGACAGGCAGCAGGTGATGAAGGAATAGAGATTAAGAAAGAAGAGATTGATCCTCTTCGCCCCCCAAAGGACCTTGTGACCGATGAGACTCATGATAAATTACTCGAAGATCTTAAGAAATCCAAAGAGCCAGTAGAAGAAACTAAAGAAATTGAAAAAGTTGATGAAACCCCTATTGTAGAGGAATCAGCTCTGGATGAGAAATGCCCTTCTTGTGGACATACAAAGCCTGTTAAAGGTGAATGTCCATCTTGTAAGAGATGCGATTGTGAGCAGGGTCATGTAGAATCATCTAAGAAATCTATTTGCCCTGAATGCGATGGGGAAGGGGATGTCCCAGCAGTTCGTGGAGGTCGTGTAACAGTTATACCATGCCCTTCTTGTAGTGGAGATAAACATATTGAACATGTTCCTAAAGAGCTAGAATCAGCTATTGAAGAAATTAGTAGGGCTGATAATTCAGATATTAGAAAGGTTGCTACAGTTATTCCTGCTCCTGTTGCTAAAGAGATCAAGGAAGAAATTGTAAATAGCATGTATCGTATGAATGCTCCAGGAGCTAAGTTTTATCGATTTAGTTTAGATGGGGATAAGATTCATCGTGGTGAATTTAATAGTGATGAAGAGTTTGGTCCTTATCAGTTTATCTATGATATGGAACAGGGAATTTTTACAGAAAATCCTAATTATAAACCTACTGCCTATGCTTCCTTAAAACGAGCAGCTTCTTACATGAATATCTCTGAAACAGATTCTATTGAGAAGACAGCTGCAGATGATCTCAACCCCTTACAAGAGCCAATTCGTGAAGAACCCACTATGGAAACTCCTGAACAGGATAAAGTTCCATTTGGTAAAGATCCTTCTCATAGATTGCCAAAGCCAGAAAGTTGGGTTATCGTTGGAGCAGATCTTAAAGGTGAAATGCCAGCATTTCGTGGTAAATTTGTCAGTGAAGAGACAGAGAGTGATGGCACAAAATGGGGTATTGTAGATAAAGATGGAGAACTATTAAAAGTTGAAATGCACCGTATTACCCCAGAAACAGAGGGTGCCCAAACTGCTGATCCGATAGCCACTCCTGAGATTGAGAAGCCTCAAGAAGCTGAAGTACCTGTTACACCTTCTCTAGATAGTTTGCATAGTGCTAGTAGTTTGAAAGAAGAAGCAGCTACACATACTAAATGTATAAAATGTGATAAATCTCTTCCAGTATCCGATATGGTTAGTAATGAACATGGTGCTGGTTATTTGTGCAAAGAACATGCTGCTGAATGGAATAAGGATGCTTCCCTTAAGGAATTAAAGAAGGTTGCTGAAAAATGTGAAGTTTGTAGTCGTCCAATGAACGATAAAAATCCTGATTCTAAAAAAGGAGTTTGTCAAGACTGCAAGGAAGATAAAGAATCTTCCCAAGATGACTTACTCTCTATTAAAGCTGAAGCAGAACAACTTTTGAAAGATGTAGAAGGTATGAGTAAAACCTCCTATCTATTTATTAAAAAGGGTCTAGAGAAACATGCTAATGATTCAGCCTTTGAAGGCAATGGATGGTGTAGAGTATGGGTTCAGGAAGATGAAATTGCAGTAGATCCTAAATATCAAGAAGCTTTAAAATTACCAGATGAAGGTGCTCGTATTGTTGCATTAAAAGAGATTGCATTAAATTTGGCGCATGAATCACTTAGGCTTGCAGATAGTGCAGGGGCTAAGGTTGGAGTACAATCTTGGTTTGAATCTTTGCAGCCTTCTGATCATGATAGGATTGATTGGGTTGCTTTGGCTAGTCCTGTAAATGAAGAGGAAGAGGATGCTAAATTTGAACAAGGCATGGCTGATAAATATGGTCCAGATGCTGCTATTCCACCACAGGCTAAATCTTCTCTAAAATCCAAGATAGAAAAGAAAGCTGTTAAAGTTGAATTTGTTGAGGAAGAAGGAACACAAGGCTCTTTAGAGAGTTTAACAAAATTCCTCAACTCTAAGTTTAGAAATCAAGAACAAATGGAGATGCAATTAGAATCCCTAGCTACTGAGTGGGCTATGGCTAATGGTTATACTATGAGTTGGGCAGATTCTGAAAGCTCTGATGGTGGAGCACTTCGTTTCACGAAGAATTCTACCCATGTTAGCCCAGATTGGAAACCCAAACAAGCTTCCTTAAAATTAAAAGCATCTGATTTTGAAAAAGGAATTTCTCAGAATAAGACTTCTTTCCTTTGTGGGCATTGTGGATTGAATAAATCTGAAGATGGGAAAAAACCTTATCTAAATAAGGATGTCTGTAAGGATTGTGCAGCAAAGATTTGGCACAAGGATGATATGGGTAAACTTCCCGAACCAGAGAATATACAGAATAAGACAGCAGATGAACCAACAATAGAGCCTAAGACCCAGTTTAAAGATTATAAGATTACACCTAAATATACCCCTAAAGAAGAAGCTCAACCAGTAAATTTAGAGCTAGATCAGGTTCTAAGTAAAATGGATGCCTTAGAACAGAATCTAGGGGCCTTGGATGGGGCTAAGAAAGAGATTCAGGCTAAACTCCAGGAGGAAATGAAGAAGATTGATCAAGCTGGAGAAAGAGTTCAAATGGAAGAGGAACTTCAAGCTTCCATTGAGAAAGCTTCAGTCCTGATCCAAGCAACCTCCTCAAAGGTAGTTCAATGGAGAGATAAACTTCTGACTGTAAAAAATGAAGAAGTCCAGTATGTTCCCAAGCTTACACAAAAAGAACTTTTGGAAAAAATCTATGCCAAGTTTGAAAAGGCAGAGGCTTTCGTTACCTCCGTATTAAATGGCATGTTGAGCCAAGCAAAGACAGTGACGGAGAAGACGCTTATCCGTTGGCCAAATAAGAAATCCTCTCTTAATAAAGAAGCTTCAGTCATTGATCAATGGAATGATGAACTATTAGCTGCCCTTAAAGAATTATCTAGCCCTTTATAAGGAATTAATATGGAATTACTAGCAGATCTAATTACGAATCCGCGCCTGTGGTCCATAATTACCCCCGCAGGATTAGTTACAGCTATCTTGGGATATGCTCTTTATAAAATGTTTGTTAAGTATGATAGACTCCAGAATCTTCGCATTGAAGACATTAAGAAATTTAATGATGAATACCAAACCTTGACAAAAGATGTTAATCAGACTTTAGATACACTTTTGAAAGTTATTGGTAATAGAAATGGGAATGGTGGAAAATAACATGAGTATTAATAAACAACAAAAGATTGATTTTGAGATTAAAAAAATACATACAGAAGTGAAAAGAGCTAGTCATATCCTTAGAAAAAGAATTCAGGATATTCAGACGGAGCTTTCCGAATGGGACAATGTGGGTGGCTACGATGAGGACGGAAACAACCTTTTGCAATAATGATAAAGAGCATGAATTTGCTGAAATTTATAGTCTTCTTGTTGGCTCCACTTCTGAAATTGGGGCTTACTGGAAGATATTTAAATGCTCTTCCTGTGGGGATTTAAGACTGTTAACCAATAAAAAATAAAGACTAAAAAGGATACCATGTTAGAAATTAAATGTTCTACGTGTGGTCATTTGAAAGTTTTTCATCATAAAGCTAATTCAGAATGTTCCAAAGAAGAGAAGTATGGGTGTCATTTTACAATAAAGACAGACAAAAAAGAATATATTGAATGTGAGTGCAGGGAATCATACTCAAAAGATTAGTAAAGAGGTAAGAAGAATATGTCTCGATTTACTGACGCTATCCGTAATGAAATAGGTCCTAATGTAGCATCGTTATCCAAAGCAGCCACTGACCCTTCTTACTGGTCATTGTCTAATTTGGATATTGATTTATATGACAACCAAGTTGCCATGATTGATGCTGTCTGTGACTTGAATAAACCTTATATTGGGATACTTGCTTCTCGTGGATCTGGAAAAACTTTTTGTGCTGCTATTGGGTTAGTTAAACTTTGTCTGGATAATCCTGGTTTTCGTATTGGCATATTTGGTCCAAAGATGGAGACAGCTAAACGATTAGTTAAAGAAGACATTATCGGTCGTATTCTTACTCCCTCCTCCAAAGTGTATACCCAGATTGACTGGGAACATTCCTCCAACTCATTTATCCATTTTAAAAATGGTTCCACTATAAAAGCATTGTCAGCCTCTCCTACTGCAACACAAGAATCGGAGCACTTTCATTGTGTTTTGGGTTCTACTGAAGTAAAAACTCGATTGCAAAATAAGCAAATATGCGATATCCTTATAGGTGAGGAAGTATTATCTTTTAATTTAGATTCAAATCAGGAAGAATTTAAACCAGTAGTAGCTATTTCTAAAAAGCCTACTATTAAAAAGATATATAGAATTAGAACTGAAAATGGTAAAGAATTGACTTGCACAGAAGATCATAGAATTTATACGAAAAATAGAGGCTATATAGAAGCAAAAGATTTGACTCTAGAAGATACGGTGATTACTATTGGGGCATTAACAAATATAAAATCCATAGAGATTGTTGATGAGAAAGTTGACTATGTTTATGATATTCAAGTAGAGAGCAACAATAACTTTTTTGCCAACGATATTTTGATTCATAATTGTGTTGTTCTTGATGAGTGTTTAACTGAAGAGTCTATAATTACTCTTGCAGATGGAACTAAAAAGACTATTGGAGAAATTGTTAAAAGTAAGACACCCGTTAAAGTTCTTTCTTTTGATGAAAAACAGAATAAACTTGTGGAAGCTGATGTTATAGATTTCAAGAAGATCCCACTAAAAAAGCAATTACTAGAGATCAAATTGGAAGATGGAAAGACTATTAAATGCACAGAAGATCACAAATTCTATACTAGAAATCGCGGATGGGTAGAGGCTAAGAATTTGACTGAAAAAGATGATTTAATAAATATTAAGATATGTGAAGGTTGTGGTATTACATTTATTCCTTTAAAGAATGCCAGATTCTGCACCAATAAGTGCTATGTTAAATGGTTTGAGAAGAACAAGAGAAAGGAAGAAAGAATCTGCCAGCAATGCAAAAAACCTTTTCAGGCTGTAACTAGAGCTAATGCTAAATTTTGTAGTTATAATTGTGAGAAAACTAGAATTTGCCTGTATTGTCAGAAACCCTATGTTCGTATTGGTCAAGAAAAATATTGTTCTCCAGAATGCAAGAAAACAGTTAGAGTATCTAGAATTAAACCACGAACTGGGTGTGTAGTTTGTGGGAAACTCTCAAGAGATAGAGATACTACCCATTGCATGAAGCATAATAATTGGACTGATACTACAGGTGTTCCTGTTATCACAAAATGTATTATATGTAATAATGAATTTACTATTGTAGAGAACAGGAAATTAACTTGTTCCGATGTATGTCTATCTAAATCTCGTAGTGATAGGATGACTCTGAATAATCCTACTAGTAATCCAGAAACTGTAGAAAAGATTAAAGAAAGTCTTAAAATTTTCTTCGAAGAGCATCCTGATAAATTGTCTGAGCGTTTAAAGAATTTTAAAAATGCTCCTGTATATACCAGGGGCAAAATGACTCGCCCAGAGCAAGCCATTATAGCTATGAATATTCCTAATCTTAGATATACTGGGGATGGTACTAAATGGATAACTTTCTCCAATAAGAAACATAAGAATCCAGATTTTTGGTTTGATGGAACAGCAAAGGTTGTTGAAGTTGGAGATTTCCAATTTTGGCATACAAAAGAAGAAGCTGCTGAAGTAGTTAGACTTTATAAAGAAAAGAATACGGAATGCCTATACCTTGACGCAGATAATGTTATGAAGAATCCTATTGAAGCTGAAAAGCAGATAAGGAGTTTTCTATGCATATAAAATCTATCAAAAAGATTGAGAAGACTGATTATGTTTACGATTTAACAGTCAAGGATACCCATTGCTATTTTGCCAATGACATTCTTGTGCATAATTGTCACCGTACTAGTGATTTTGTAATAAAAGAAAAAATTGTACCCATGCTCGGTAGTTTTTCCATTGCAAAAACTATTAAGATTGGAATTTCTTTGTATAAAAATAATTTTTGGCATAGCTGCAATGATAATGGGACTAAATATTATGTTATTCGTAAACCATGGAATGAGTGTGATATTTATTGGCTTCAGGGTTCAATTGAATATGAGGGAAGAAGTTATCCAAAACGTATTGTCGATCTGATGCCTAAGACGGTCAAAGAAAGACTTTTCCCCCATGATCTTTCTCTTCAGTATGACTCCGTGGAAGGGTATTCTGAAATTGAGTGGAATACTCAATATGAAATGATCTGGATGGAAGACATCAATTTAGTTCTATCAGGTGAGCAACAGAAGAAACTTGCCTCTGGTCTATTTGATATTCTACCCAAGGGTCGTCCTGAGATGACAGAAAAGTATTATTTTGGTTTGGATACTGCTTCTGGCACATTGATGCCTGGGCAAAAAGACCTAGACTGGACTGTTTTAACAATTCTTAGGAAGAATGGTGATAATACCAAGGATATTGTAGCAAAATACCAATGGCAGGGTGACGTAGTAGAGCAGATGCAGGAGATTAAGGATATTGTTCATCCTGTAAATGGTATTTTCCAGTGTGTGATGGGTCTAGCTGATTATTCAAATATCGCTATTGGCATTGTTGAAATGTTTAAACGAGAAGGTATTCCAATAGCTGGAGTTACTTTTGGAGCTTCAGAGCCTATTACCAAAAAGAATTATAAAAACGCCATGTTTGATCAATTTGTCTTTGAGCTGGATAGTGGAAGAGTACAGTACCCTAGTTTAGAGAAAATTAAGAAGAATAAGGCTTTCAAAGATGGGTATGAACAGTGGGGAATGGTAGAAAGACATCGTAAACTCGGTATAAATGATAAAATCTTTGTAGATCCGAGTGCAGGACACGACGATCACACTTCCGCAGACGTACTCGCAATCTGGTGTGCAGATCAGGAGAAGTCTTACGCAGGTAAGGTTGTGCGAACGATGAAGGGCATTCCAGCCCCTATCGCAGGGCCAAGCAACCTCAGCGGCCTAGGTTCTCCGATGCCTGGACAACCGGGAGATCCGAACCAGGGACGCTTTCTTAAGGATAGGTTAACATGATAAGCGAAAAAGAACTTAAAAAAGAGATCAAAGCTACTAGATACTTTATTAAATCCTTGCAAAAAACTCATGCAGATAAGGATCTTTTTCCAGAAATATATGGGTATTTAGATGGATTAGTTTATGTCCTCACTGGTAAGTTAAATTAGTATAGAATAAAAGGTAGTTGCAGATTAAACTGAAATATGGTATAGTTATATTAGTAGTAGTTCTTCTTCCGCATAAACTAATCACCGGGTAATCATTAATATGAAAGCCATTAAAACACTTGATGAGGCACATAAATATTTGCTGTATGTAGCAGATGCTCTATATAATGTTGGATCTAGTTTCCACATTGATAAACAAGATAGAGTTATATTGGAAAAGTGTGCAAATGATTTAGCAGAATATGCAAAGGGAATTGCACAAGTAAAGAATAATATGGTGACGAAAGAAGAGATGAGAAAGAAAGAGATGGAAGAAGATAAATGATTTGTAAGTGTGGTCATAGGCAGGAAGATCACGATATAAATAGAAAAACTAAGAATACAACGGGCATGTGCTGTGTTGCTGCTCAACCTCCATGTGGAAAATATGCAGACGAGTGCATGAGCTTTATTCCCGATAATTTAAAATTTTTAGAGTTGATGAGTGATAAGAGGAGTTAATTATGAGTAGACCAAAAGGAAGCAAGAATAAAAGCATAGAAAAGACTGGTAAGATGCTAAAGGATGGAAGTACTCCATTTACACTTGGGACAGAAAAAACTGCCTCACTTGCTAAAGAAGCTACCGGAGAGTATTCCGTTACACAAACCCAGTCATTTTTCTATTCACCTGAGCTTAACATAATGGGCTCCTTATCCTGAAAGGGATTTGAAATAAGTTGGCCATATCGGTGAAACTCCTACTCGATAGAGAGGACAATACCGAGGGAAGATTGGAAAGAAGTTTTCCAAAACCCGTAGAGACTAAACGCCAACCTCCTTGCAAAAGGATGAAGTTATAGTCCAGACTCATTAGAGATAATGAGAGTTGATTAGAAATAATCAGCCGCCTTCGTAAGAAGGTCTTAAAAGTAATAGACAGCACTTCGGATAGCTGGGTTCTCCCAAAGTCACGTCAGGAGATCCTTAAATGGCCATTGTTATCTACTTCAAAAGTATTGACATTCAATGGTTTTAAACAGATTTCTGATATTGTTATTGGAGATTTAGTTCTTTCTTCAACTGGAAAATGGCAAAAAGTTTTAGATACTCAGCGAAAGAAAGCTGATGCTGAAGCTGTTAAACTTACTATTAAATACTGCCCTCCTGTGGAGATGGCAGCGTATCACCCTGTATTGGGTATTCAATCTAAAGGTCAACATAGAACTCTACGTGATGCTATTAGATTTGGTTTTGTTAACCCCAAAGAAAAATTGACTTGGATTGACGCAAATCTTCTGCAAGAAGGGGATCTTGTTGCTTGTCCTAAAGTTAAAGTATCTTCAACAGGTATTGTTGACTTTTATATTCCTGAACCTTTTAAAAATAGATTATGTAATAAATCAGGCGGCCAAGTTCCAGTAGCTGAAAGAAATTCTCAAACTATTACAGTTTCTAATAGAGATGTAGTATATGATATGCCAGCATTTTTACCTATGACTAACTCTATGTTTGAATTTATGGGGTGGTATGCTGCTGAAGGTCATACCAATAGTGATAATGCAACTAATCATCATATGAGTGTTGTTTTGACTCTTTCCAATGATGAGTTGGAAGTTGCAAAAAAATTAAAAAACTTCTTAGTGTCAGAACTTAATATTCCAGAGCATAAGATTTCTATACAACCACATAATGGTAGTCTACGATTGGTTATTAATAACACTGTTCTTGCAGAATTTTTAGCTAAGTATTTTAAATCCGGTGCTGAAAATAAAGATATTCCAAATTGGTTATTGGGTGCAGAGGATTCACTTGTCCTATCTTTTCTGCGTGGTTGGGTAAAGGGAGATGGAACAATTCAAAAGGTAACAAGTACAAGAACAGCTTTTTCAGCTTCTACAGTTTCACAAGACTTAGCCTATAAGGGCCATTTACTTTTTAATAAAGTTGGAATTCCTGTATGGTTTAGAGAAAAGGTTCAAGATTTAGATTATATTAATAAGCATTCAAAAATACAAATGAAGTCAGTTGCTCCAGTTTGTTATAGTTTGGGAGTATCTGGTTCTAGTATTAATAAGTTGTTTCCAGGATTATATAATCATGCAAAATCTGAGACAATGTATTTTGAAGATGACCAGTATTTCTATTTTCCAGTAACTGATGTAGAGGTCTTTAATACAAGTAAAGATTTCTGTTGTGTAACCACGGAAGACCATACAATCAATGTCCCATTTACCACTCACAACTGCCGAATTTTCTTTAATCTGGAGCCTTACATCCAACAGATTACGGTGATGCATTCTCTTTACCCATTTTCCAAATTTGATATGGTCGTAGCCGATCCCTCCATTAAAAAGTTCTACGAAGAAATGTCCTCTAATGGGAATTTTAACCTTTTTGAATTTATTCTTCAAGCTTCTCTTTCACGAGAGAAATTTGGGGAAGCTATTTGTTTTGGTAACTTGACTCAAGATGAAACAGCAAATAAATCAGGTAAGAAGCTTTGGAGATGGTCTAATTTTATTTTGTTAGAGCCTGAACTTGTAGAGATTAAGACAGACATGCT
>Ga0302186_10002041_pt1 | contig 15962 bp, 16 predicted proteins | sample II_Bog_E1_2_FD_198782 | JGI IMG/M metagenome (GOLD analysis project Ga0302186, IMG submission 198782) | Peat permafrost microbial communities from Stordalen Mire near Abisko, Sweden - II_Bog_E1_1 | ecosystem: Environmental > Terrestrial > Soil > Wetlands > Peat | place: Sweden: Abisko... | reverse complement strand
TTTTTTTTAAAAAGAAAAAATGAATTTATATGATTTTTTTTCATTTTAGTTAGCGAATATTTAATGCGGAAACTAATTTAAAAATAAATCAAATTAATTCTTGAAATAACAATCAAAGCGAATTCATATGACTGAATTATCCAATTACATAAGCATCTTTGAAGCTATAATTCAATCAAAAGATGATAGTGATATTCAGATTCAGAGTCTTCTTTATATTGCAGAAGGAATCTCCCTGAAACCATTGGATCCTTATTCAAATCGCCCTTTACTATTTTTATTCGATCAGATTATATCACCAAATATGAAAAGGCAACAATTAGCTTTGATATGTTTGCGACAACTTTTAACACTGAAAGATGAAAGCAAAGAATGGTTCTTTGATAACCAAAGATTGATCGATTTTAAGCAATGGGTGGTTCAAAGTGATTGATGTTCGTTTAATTCCAAAATTGTTCGCTTATTTCGCAAAAGATGATCTTCCTCAGTTGCAAATGGAAAGTGCGAAACTTTTGGATGTTATGCTTCTAAAAGGCACTAATGCACAGTTAGAAACTATCCTTGATTCCAAAGTCTATTTGAAAATTCTGAACCTTTTAAAATCAAGTAATGGTTGTTCTGGATTTTGTAAAATATTGTTTTTAATGACTTTTATAAAAAATAATAATTAGGCTATTCGAGCTTTAAATGTTTTGATATCCAAGAGTGATGATTCTGAATTTTTCCTGCAGAATGGAGGAATATCTCTTTTACTTGAAATTCTCCAAAACGCCAAAAATAGATCAATTATTAAAAATGGAACAAGCACCTTAGTTTCTTTCTGTTCCAAACTCCTTTTTGCACTGAAGATGGATCCAGATTTGGTGAAGAAAATCATCTTCTTGTTCGCCAAAGTGATGTCAAACGAAGATGATGAAGAAGTATCAGGGTTTGCAATACAAGCAGTGAATCATTTATTATTTGCATATAAATCTCATATTCATGAAATAAAAAAATGGACCATTGATTCAGGGCTCCTCCACCAATTACTCATGACTTTAAAACGGTTATTTTCCCATTTTCATTTTATATATTCTTATATTTGTATATAGCTCAAAAAATCTGTTCATTTTGCCTCAATGCCTATCCTTTTTTTTGAATATAAACTTAATGGATTCAAATAAAATTTTGAGAAATGAGGCCCTGGATAATTTTATCAAATTATTTGATTCTTCAGAACAAATCCTCGTCCAAATCCTCACTTCCAACAACATTTTGAAGATCATGATAGAAAGCAATGAACCAGTTTCACCAATTCTTAATAATTCATTTTATATTGAAAAATTGGTATGCATGCTGCATTTTGGTAAAAATGAAGTAAATTTTTTTCTTTTTGAAAAATGTTAAGTTTTTTTATATTGTGAGATTAAAAATAAAGCTCTTCAGATAATTAAAAAAGCTATAGAATGTGGAACGATTAATCATGAAATATTAATAGAATAATGAAATTTGCCAAATAATTGATAATGAAGATTTTTATGGGAAACAAGAAATAATGATTGTGGCTCTAGAAATAATTGCGAAAATGCTATCAAGTCCTTTTGAAACATTGAAGTCAATGAAAGAAAAATTATTGATATTTGCAAATTTTGAAAAATTTGACAGCATTTTTTTTTTGGAATTGTGGCAAAATCACCCAAATGAACAAATTCAAGAACTGACCAACTTGATATTTGACAAAGAGAATGAATTTATTTTGAGATAGGAGATCTTGCAATCTAAAAAATTGTAATTATAAAAAATAATAATGACATTTTTTTTTTCTAAATACCATTTTTAATGAACAAAGTTGTATTTTAATGGAAAAAAACAATTTTTTTATAAAAAAGTTTTGCAAAGTTAAAAAAAAATATATTACTTAAAATCTGAAGTAAAAAAAACAACAAATAAATTCTTATTTTTTAGCAAAATATTTCTTGATGAGCTCCTCCTTTAAGGAAATTGAAACGGAACCACGTTCTCTTTTCAAACGATATGTCACAACAATAATGAGTGGCAAAGCTTTAGGAAAATCCACAGCCTTTCGGCCAGATTCCCCTCGGACCAAGGAAGCAATCCGCCTATTAGGATTAAAGCCCAATTTTCATGAAATAAAGTAGAAATAGGTTTTTTTTTTCTGATAAATAGATGTTTTTTTTAGAGATATCAGTCATTTTGGTGGTCCTGATATATCAGAAGAGATTTGCAAAATTCGATTAGATCGACATACTGCAAAAGTCAAAAGTAATATTTGATTTTAAGCTAAAATATTGAAGAAAATTATACAAAGAGCTAATTACTGAGGTCATCGAAACTAGAAAGGACATTATTAGTATAGAAATAAAAGTTTTCATGTATTTTATTAGAATTTTGAATAGGAAGAAAAAAATTCATGTCGGAACCAAATGAAGAATATGACTTGAACAAATCTAAATCAAGAATAAAATCCATCCATACTCTCAATAAATCCGTGAACACCTCGAAAATTTTAAATTCCTCTGCCTATTTGAAGACTTTGTACAAGACAACATTTATTTTTAATGAAAATTTACTACTTGTTTTTAGAGATAACAACAACCCTTTTCTTGAAACATACAACAAAACGATTTCCTATTTGCGTGGCAGTCATGGCAGTCCTCATGTAGAATCAAGCAAGATACTTTTGCAAACCGAAGACCCTGATGTTTCAATGTTTAATGAGAAATTGGAAGAAGAATTGGATAAATTCAACAAATTGAAAAGCCAGAAACAAAAAGAGGCGCAAACAATTTATAAAGAAGAAATTAAAAGAATGAAGACTTTGCAGGACATAAAGGAGAAAGAAGAAAGAATTGTGAAAATGCATTCGAAATTAAAACAAGAAAAAGTAGAAAAAAAGAAAGAAAAATATGGGTTTTTATTTTTTTTTATTTTAGAAACAACAAAAAGAAAAAGCAAAAGAAATGGCAAAAGAAAAGTTGGAAAAATTGCGTGGTTTGGAGAGGAAATTTATAGATAAAAAAAGACAAGAGAATGAAAGTATGAGAAAAAAGTTGGAGGAACTCAAAGAAAGACAAATGCAATTGATAGAAGAAAAAGAAAGCCAAAGAAAAGAAATGGAATCCAAGATGCAAATTAAACAAAGCAAAATAGAAACCATGAAACAAGATAAAGAAAAAGTAGATTTTTTTCATAAATTTAGTTAAAAGTCAAATTCCAGAGGGAATTGGAATTTTGTCTTCAACAAATGGAACGATTAGAGCAAAAAATGAATGTTTCTAAGGAACTGCATGAAAGCTTGTTACATGAAAAAGTGCGAAAAATCAAAGGAAAATTGGATCAGGAAATAGAATTGAGCTCTAAACATAAAGACGATGAATCCCAAGCCAGATTGAATAAATTGGTGGAAAAAATGGTCAATAAAACAAAAGCTCTGAAAGGTTTAACTTTTTTTTCAGGAATATATTTTAAGAACTATTTTTTTTTTTGGGTATCATGTCGATGGTTGATATTATCAAAAGTTTACGAGAATAACAGAAAACAAGAAGAGCTCAAAAGGAAGCAAATGATTGAGGAAAAGGAAATGGGCATTCAAAGTTCTCAAGCTAGACTAAATAACCAAAAGAAGTTTTTTTTTTTCAGATAAATTAAAAATTTTTATTTCGAATTTTAGGCAGAGGATAGATGAGATTTTAAAGAAGGAAAAGAAAATAGAAGATGCATTAAAATTGAAAAAGGTTTTATATAAAATTAACAACATTAAAAATCATAAAAGAAATTGGAAGAGGATGCAATTTCCAAAAAGCAGCAACTTCGCAAAATTCAACAGGAAGACAAACTCGAGAATTATGATATACAAAAACGAAGAAAAGTAGAAAAAATTAAAGAATTTTTGATAAGTTTTTCAGGAATATCAATTGGTGAAAATGCTTGGCAAAGACCGAAAAAACGAGGAGAAATTGAATTTGATGAAAAGTCAACAGGAAATTTTGAAATTGGCGCGGATGTTTGGAATTGTCCAAAAATGATTAAAAATTTAAATTTTAAGCGAAGTGTCAGTGCAATCAAGAGTGGAGAGGAATAGGATTAATCAAGGAATTGAACAAGTAAAGAAGGTTCTGAATTCACAAAAACCAAATAAAAATGATTTGGTGGGGAGTATTTCAGATCGAGAGAAAAGCAAGACCATGAAGTTTTTGTTTTGTGGATAAATTAGAATTATTATATTTTTTTTTATAGAATCCTTCGAACTATGTTCAAAGAAGATCAGATTGATACTTCAATTTTCCAGGTGAAGCCAAAAGATAAAAAGAATCAGAGCGTCACAAATATACCTACACCTGTGGAACCTGAAAAAAAACCATCATAAGCAACAAAATTAAGATTAATTTAAAAAAAAACATAAATGTTTGTCACTTTTTTTATTTCATATAAAATAATATATTCTGAAAAGTTTTCAGAAAACCAAAATTTATTTGGAATTCCGATTACAAATTGTTGCATTTTGATTAGAAACTTTCTTTTAATTTTTTTTTTTAAACATTCTAAAAAAAACTTATTAATGCAAAACTTTTCTAATTCAAAATAAAAGAGTGATCTTGTCTTTAAAAAAAAAAAATACTCTATGGAAAGTTCAAATACTGAAGACAATCTCCTTTCCGAAGGTCCAAACCTTTACGAATTTGAAAAGCAATGTGTTTTCCAACATTCCAAAACTCGTCAGCCTTCCTTTAAATTAACCTCATCAGATATTCCAGAGCCCCGTCTTCGGAGCAAATCCAGCTCCATCCAAAATTCTCCCCTCTTAAAAACTCAACATAATCTAGGAGATTCCTCTCAATATATGGAAGAATCCTCAATGATGTCTCATAATTTGCCCAACATAACAAATGAAAGATTGATTTCAACGGATCAATCAAATCCAGTATTTCTTGAAGAAATAGAGAATCTTTCAAACCCAACGAAGGAAGATGATGAAGAAGAGTCATATAGCGAAATTTCCAGCGTGATTATGGAGGAAGAAGATGAGGAGGAAAAAACAGAAGAAGAAGCACTGAAGGGCAATGAGATTGACAAAGAAAATGAAAACAATAAATCAGAACAAGTCAATAATGATAATGACTTAGAGAAGCAAGATAAAGATGAGAATAAAGATAAAGATTTTGAAACGATTTTGGAAGAAGGGGTACAAAAAGAAAAAGAGCTGTTTAAAAATACTGACAATCTAACAGAAAATGATTCAAAAGACCAATTAGAACTCGAAATGGCGATGAATTATGCCGATCAGAACTCAGCTGGTTTATTTACTTCGAAAAAGTTGCGGTATTCAGAAAAATATCAACATGTTCAAATGATTTTATATCCAGATGATTATTTCAAGAGTTGTTGGGATGTAGTTTTGGTGTTGATTTTGGCGTACACATGCACTGTTATGCCTTTTAGAATCGCTTTTCTTTCCTCTAATGATAATACCACGGATTGGGTAATCGTGGATTGGAGCACTGACTCTGTGTTTTATGGAGACATCATAGTGAATTTCTTATCTGCATATTATGATAAAGAGGAAGAACTTGTGAATTCGAGAAAAGCGATAGCATGGAATTATTTGACAGGATGGTTTTTTTTGGATTTTGTGGGGACATTTCCTATTGATGAAATTGTTGATGTGAATAATTATGGGAATTTAGTGAGGGTGTCTCGTTTGCCTCGATTATATAGACTTTTGAAACTGACAAGATTATTGAGATTATTGAAACTAGTGAAGGAGAGGAATAAAATCATGAAGAAAATGTTGGAGGTTTTTCGAATAAGTGCTGGTTTCGAGCGTCTCTTTTTCTCCTTTTTGTCTGTTTTTCTTTTTTGTCATCTGATGTCTTGTTTTTGGTATATGGTGGGGGATCTAAATGATAGTCCGGATAATTGGATTATGAGATTTGATTTTCTCGATCAACCAAATTTCGATTGTTATATCGCATCCATTTATTATGTAGTGCAAACTGTAGTTACTGTCGGTTATGGGGATATAAGTTCAGGTAATACCTTAGAAAGGACCTTTTCATGTTTCTTAATGTTTATTGGAGTGTTTTTGTATTCCTTCACGATCGGATCTTTAAGTTCTTTGCTTAGTAATTTAGATAGTAAAAGTGCTCAGTTGGATACTCAATTGAATACATTAATTCAGCTGAAATCTCAATACAATTTGGATGAGGAACTATACAGTAGGTTGAAGGTTGGGGTCAAATATGGCCTCACTAGATATAATTTTGATAAAGTCGAATTTTTGAACAATTTACCTTTGAATCTTCGTGTGGAATTATCAGTGATCATGCATCGAAAATTGGTGGAAGGCATTGATTTCTTCGAAAAGAAGCCAGCAAGATTCATTGCGTTCATCGGACCTTATTTAAAAGCTTTGAAACATGGTACAGATGAATATATATATAGTGATGGTGAATATGCGGATTGCATGTATTTCATTAAACAAGGCAGTGTGTCTCTCGTTCTGAAGGACCATCATAATTTCGAATACCTAAAAATCGAAAAGGGATATTATTTCGGAGAGGTTTTCATTAGAAAAAAATAGTTTTTTAAGTAAAAATTAGGTGGATCTTTTGTTCGGAGACACCAGAAAAACCACGGTGATGTCAAATGGAGATGTGGAAATTCTAGCGTTGAATAAGAAGAATTTCACAAGAATCTTCTTCCATGAATTCAAGGAAATTGGAAGCGAAATCTTCAAAAACGCGTTGAAACGAAAGCTCCGCAGTATGAAAATTCAAAAGGAGGCTTTGGAATATTGTTCAAAAGAAAAAATCGGGTCCTTCGCTCAAAGGAGCAGTTTGTTGAGAAAGAACAAAAGTAACCCAACTTTTCTGCCACAAATTTCCCTTGCAAAGCCAGACTATAACAACTCTTTAAAGGAAAGTGAAGTCTTCACGGCTTCTTATAAGCCTTTTCAGAAGGAATCGTTTTATATGGCCAGACATACGAAGGAGATTACGCATCAGATTGATAAACATTTGAATTTGAATGGGCAGACGAGCTTTTTACAAAGGAAGAAAATGGAAAAGGCTTTGGAAAATAAAACGTCGTTTAATTCGATGTTTAATATTCATAAGGTTTTATCGAATGACATCAATGATGCGCATTCTCCAAAAGATGCCACTAGTCAGGAGAACGTCAAAGAAAACAGTCAAAATAAAGAAAGTAATAAAGAAAGCGGTTTGAAAGATAATAGAATGGAAAATAAGAAGAACTATGATCTCATCATAAATAATGAGAATATTAAAAATAAAAAAGGGAGCTATTATGAAAAATTCGCATCTATGCTGGCGACTCCATTGATAGCGAAGAATTATATTCCATTTGATGTGGATTTGGAGAATGAGAAAAAAATGAAGGATATGGATGAATCGATTAAGAAAGTCGATGAATTGCAGAAGAAGATCACGAGGATGGACAAAAATATGGAAGAGATCCTAAATGTATTTAAGGAAATGGGCGTCGCTCTGTCATGATTTGCAAGAAATTTGTATTTTTATTATTTATGTATGTATATTTACGAAAGGATGGATTTATAATTTTAAATTTGGATAATTTTTTTTTTGAAATATATTTCAAATTATCATTGAAAACTGAATAAAGCTTTTATAAAAAAAATTTAAATAAAATTATTTTATTATAATACATGTATATGTATGTATGTAAAACTTTTTTAATGAAAAAAGAATTTAAAACTTAAAATAACTAAAATATATTTTCTTTTGTTCTTAAAATCCATGGAAAAAAAGAAAGTCGAAATCCTCGCCAACTCCAAGCAAGTTTCCGTGAATGCATCCCCGACATTAGTCGAAAAGAAAAAATTCGAAGAAAAACCAATAACTAGAGAGCACAAGTCCTTCACTATTTTTTTCCTTCAAAAGCATTTTTTTTTAGGGTGATGACTCTTGATAAATATTCCATAGCAGTTGATAGGAATTGTGTTTTAGGAGAGTCAGACTGTAAAATCTATTCTGCTAAATATGATTGGGATGATAAATACATCGCTGCGGGTTTATTTTTCATCCAAAATTAAATGAAAATTTTATTTTAGCTTGCGACAATGGTGAGATCAGGGTTTACAACGTCAATAAAAAGCAGCTGTCATACACGATGTACTCTACACGTGAGGGGGTCCCCTTCAGTTCCGTCAAATGGCGTCCCAAGTCAAGTTACAAGGCTAAAAACGTTTTTGTATCAGTTAATGCGGAAGGTGAAATCCAGCATTGGCATCTGACTTCTGGTACATCTTTCATAATTTTTCCTTTAAAACATTTCCACTCTTTACAAGGGAAATGCCTTAGTACTATGAAACATGAAGCATTCGACCCCCAGCTCTACTGTTTAGATTTCAATTATGATGCCACAAAGATCGCAGTTTCAGGCAGCGAGCCGAAAATCCGTATTTATGATGAAGAGAAACGTGTCCTTGATTTGGAGCTCTCAGGAGAAGGCACGAACACTCCGGGACATAGTTCCAGAGTATATTGCGTAAAATATACCAAAAACGATCCAGACAATCCGGATAACAACCCAAACCTTTTGTTGTCAGGGGGGTGGGATTATAGAGTGATCATATGGGATGTGAGAGAGGGAAAACCTGTGAGGAGCTACTTTGGACCTATGATTTGTGGGGATGGCATCGATGTTTGTGACAACATAATTTTAACAGCGAGTTGGACCCAAACGAACCAATTGCAAACATGGGATTTAAGGGAAGGCGATGAAAAGAGAAACAAACCAGTTACCACTATTGATTGGGACACTTCGATGAAAAATAGCAACGAACCGATCTTTTTATATGCGGGACAATTTAGTAAGGTGGATGGAGCATTGATTCTTGCAGGGGGTAGCAATGCCAATGAGGCAAAACTGTTCGATCGAGACAATTTCTATAAATGTATTTGCAATATTACTGATCTACCGAGGGAAGTAGACACTGTGGACTTCGCGAACAATAGCAATGATTTCCTTGTGGCTGGAGGGGATGGATTGATCAGGGTGCACTCTACAACTTTTATGGGATAAGGGTGATGATAATCAATATAATATATATTAAAAATTATAACATCAAATAATTTTTATTTTTTTTTTAATTTTTATTTTTTAATTATACTAGATGAAAATTCATAACGTGGGGAACCCAAAGCTTGAAACAAGGCAGGTCTTTGAAGAGAAATTCAAATTTGAATTTTTAAATTTTATTTTCAGGAAATTTTAAACTGGTTTTACTTTATATCAAGTAAACTTTTCGCTTCTATGGAAAAAAACCTAATCTGTTTTAAATTTGCAGCCAAAACTAAGCTGTTCCTCAGACAAAAATTCGAGTTTAGTACGTTGGATTACGAAATCAGGAAACAACGAAATATCTTATTCAAAAATTTTTTACAATATATAATAAAATTTTATAATATTTAAAAAACAAGCAATTTGTTTAGAACAAATTCCCCAAAACAGGCAGCAGTGCCCCATTTCGCGTGTATTCCTCTTGCCTTATTCACATGGGCAGCAACCATCTAGCGAATTTCCTCAAAGGTGTCAACGACAAGCGTTACATTTCGGATTTCGAAGAGATCACCAAGATCGGGAGCGGCGGTTTTTCCTCGGTTTTCAAGGTGAAAAACAAGCTAGACGACAATTTTTACGCCGTTAAAAAGATCCAACTTCGCATCAAAGACATTAAAAATGATATCAATGCGGAGTTGGAACGTGTATTGCGGGAGGCAAAGTTCCTGGCCAAGGTGTTCCATCCAAATGTCATCAGATATTATAACAGTTGGATTGAATTGAAGCTTGATGACAATAAGTTGAATATGAGTGAGGAGAACCTCAACATGAAGAAGAACTTCCTTTTGGAGCAAGCGAACTCCTTAGAACATGAACATCATGAACACGATATGTTTGAGTTTTGTTTGGATGAGCATAAACAAAAAAAAGAAAAAGGGAAGAAAGATGAATCAATAGCAAATGATCAATCAGAGTTTGTTTTGGAAATTGAATCCAACAACAATTCGGACATAGAATTCGAAGATCTAGAGGAGAAAGAGAACATCCCAAATAATTCCAAGAAAACTAAAAAAGGAATGGTTCTCAAATCCTCTTCTGTAATTAATCATGACACATTGGATTTCGAATCCAATTACGATTGTGATGTTGATTTTGATCGTTCGAACAATTCACCTGAAATCATTCAAAAACCCAAGGAGAAAGAAATGATTCTCTGTCCCCAGCCACAGAAGAACCCCATCTTCAAAATATTAGACAAGAAAGCAGCTGTTCAAAAACTTGAGAACGCCAGAACTCCCCCACCAAAAAACGCAAAGCTGGACTATCTTGAAAATATCAAAGCCATTTTAATATATATCCAGACTGAACTATGTGAGCGGACACTTGAAAAATACATCAATGAACGCAATCATAAGCTCGCTGGCATTTCAAATAACCATATCGCCTACAAAGACCTCAAAACCAAGTACTTCCAAGAAGCCAAAGTGATCCTGGAACAAGTGATTTCAGCCTTGGCCTACATACATAAAAACTGCCAATTGGTCCATCGCGATCTCAAGCCCAGCAACATTTTCCTCAACAAAGATCTAAATGTAAAGATAGGCGATTTTGGACTTGTTAAAAAACTTGAAAACCTGACACCTTTGGAACCACCTCCTTTTTTCCTGACCCCGACTATTTCTCAGGAAAGCAGCCCGTTAATGAAACGTGCGAATACCAAAGAAGTGAACAATATGCAAAAGGCTGCGGAAGAAATATTGATGCTGAGAATGAAAGCCCAGACCCCAGATATTGATCAGAAGGCAGAAATTTATTCTGATACCTTTTTAAAGGAAAAGGCATCATTTAAAACCAGAAATTGTGGAACCAAAGTTTATGCGTCTCCTGAACAAATGGCCCAAAATTGTTATTTTGACTTCCGGGCGGATATCTATTCGTTGGGAATCATCATGATCCAATTGTTCTATCCCATGAAAACAGAGATGGAACTCATTCAAACGATTAACAATGGAAAGAAACATGTGTACCCGAAGGAACTCAGCAAAGAGTTGCCTCAAATAACCAAATTGATCAACAAAATGTTGGATGAAAATCCAGAAGGAAGACCTTCTTTAAAGGTAAGGGATGTTAAATTAGGGGATGTAAGTGGTTTTTTTAGGTCATCGCTGAGGAGTTGAAAACAGTGTTCGTAGGAAACCTTGGGAAGTTCCTTTTCAAATCAGAGAATGCAGATGTTTGGATCATAAAGTAAATGAGTTTTTTATTTTTATAGAAAAAAAATCAAATTGAATGGTTTTATTGTTAAAAATGGATTTTATTATTATAAAATAATACGGTTTCATCAATTTTTTTCAGTTTATTTTAACGATTTTTTCAAAAATTAATTAGAAATTTATTTATAATATTTTTTTATAAACAGGTGGTTCAAAATCATCAGAAAACAATTGTATTGCTACGCGAATGAAACCGACCCCAAGGCAGAAATTGTATATAATTTAGCTGAATGCACCATCTCTTTGAAAAACGATTTGGACGATGCGTTGAAGGAGGAAAAGAATCTGAAACATGACAAAAGCACGCGCAACTTCATTTCGGTGGATCACACAATTCAAATCAGTTGCTTTTTGCAGGGAACATCTGATGAAGAGACTTACCTTTTGTTCGAGGAGATTAAGAGGTGTTTGACTTTAACAAACAACAACGAGACTTATTAAATAAAAATGAAGTATTGTTATTGGATTAGTGATCATACTTAATTAATTAAAATTATTTATTAATTTGAATTTGTTGGCCCGGTAAAAAACCCAAATACCAAAAAATCAAATTTCATTATTAAACGAAATAAAAAATTGGAATTCAGATAAAAAACGCAAAAATCTTCCAATAAAAGTCGAATTATTTCTGAAATTGTATTTATAATAAACTATCCTATCGTTTTTTCGTTTTTACTACAACTTCTAACAAATAAATTTGTATAACTACTTCCAAATAAATTTCAAAATCGGAATATAGCTTTGTCATAATTTAAAACCTAAAATTAGATTTTACCTTAAAGGCTCATCTCCTTTTTTTCTTTTTTTTTCCGATTTTTTCATCCTCCAATGGATTATTATTTCTCATTGGAAGATCCTCAAAACCTCGTCCAACTCGATTTCACTGAATCTGAAGCCAATATAATCAAAACCCATGATACCAAAGACCCTAAAAATGTTTATATGTCTGAAAATGTAAGCTCAGCAGCCATCTTCGCATCCAATCCCTCAGAAGTCATCCCTAAAAACACTGACTTTAATTGCCAATCATCCAACCTTGAAGAAAGCACCGCTTCCAATTATCCACAACCACATTTGCTGCAAAAAAGACCCTCAGAAACAGATGAACGCTTATATGAAGATAGCCTGCTCGCCGCCAAAAAATCAAAGAAGGGTATGATAATGTGTGAATATCCAAATTGCGGTAAAAAATTTCCTTATTTGTCTGATTTAAAACGACATTCAAATATTCATTGCAAGGCCCCCAGCTTTATTTGTGAAATTTGCAAGAAAACCTTCACTCGAGCGGATAATCTCAAGGCTCATGAACGGTTGCATTCCGAACCGACCTTTGCTTGTGAGTTCCCTGGATGTGCAGAACGATTTAAAACCCGTGGTTCCAGAACTAGCCATATGACAGTACATATCTATGTCGGATACATGTGTCAGTTTAAAGGATGTTTGAAGAAATTCAAGGCTCAAAAGGAATTGGATAAACATTATATGTTTTCTCATCAGATGTACCCTGAAGAAGTGGAGAAAATGATTAGAGAACAAGACAAAAATGAGGGCCTGGCAAAAAAGGAAGAGGAGAAAAATTCGACCGACAAAAACGAGAATTTAAATTCAGATTTGAATGATTTTATGGACGCGGTGCTAGTCGAAGGAAACCATTTGGATGAAAAACAAAAAAGTCTGGATGTGATCTTCGATGATTTACTATTCAAAGAACCTCAAAGATAAATGTGGGAATTTTGTCGATTGGCTATATATGCTTGCTGAAACTTAAAAATTGGCTGAAATTTTCTAATGTTTTTTAACAAACAACCAAAATCAAAGAGAAGAATGCGATTTTGATTGGATTTAGACCTATATTCTTCAAAAAGTAGAACCTGTTGGGCCTTGGAAATCAGAGTTATTTATTTTTAAATAATCATTTCTCATTCATATTTATTTATATACATACAAATAACATTTTACGTCTTGAATGAAAATTTTATAAAAATATGAAAGAAATACTCAAAAATCAAATTTTATTTGTATTCTTGAAATCCAATAAGAAATAAGATTTTTATTGAGTGGTGCTTTTGTGATGTGGTTGAGCTTAGTGGTTTTTAAGATTTTCAAAAACAAAATGAATTTGGTCTTTAAAATCATGATTTAAACATTGAGAGTGTGTGAGTCGTTTCATTAGATTCATTATAAAATTATGAAAAGAATCTCAATTTATTTTATTTTTATTTTTAAAATACGAATTTTTTTCAAAATTTAAAGAAACTTTTCCATCATTTTTAAATTTTTAAAAAATATATTTTTTTTTATTAACATTAAAATTAGGAAAATGAAAATTATTCATAAAAAATATATATATTTGATTTTAGCCCATTTATTAATCATCTTCTTCGGGGTCATACCCAACATAATGAGCCCTTGCAATTTTTTTCTTTTCCAAGAGATCATTTTGCAATTTGGACACAAAATTAAATTTATTTCTCGTTTCCTCTATAAAAACATCCAAATTCTTCAATACTCTCGTTTCTCGATTACCTCTTTTTTCTTGTTTTTTCTGCTCTTTTTCATTTATTTTCACATTCAAAAAACTACCGTTTTTATTATAATAATTTAAAAAAGTCAAAAATTACTTTTTTATAGTTTTGTTCTCTTTTTTTTCCTCATCGCAACTTTTTATCAATTCTGCAGCTTTTATCTTCGTATTCATCTGCCTCTTCTTGAACACCTCCCCCAAAAATGACCTGTCTCCATTTTTTGTTTTAAATATTGAAGCCCCTGCCCCTTTTTGTCTATTTTCATTATTTCCACTCACATTAGAAACATCCAAAGTGGCTCTTCTATGTAATGATAGAGTTTTAGAGAGCGTTTTCTCATCACGACTGAACTTCTTCTCTTTGATGCTATACAACAATCTATTACGAAACACCCGTATATTCTCCAGGTTTCTTTGATTATCTATATCACAAACACCAATTTTTTGCTCGATCAGAGCTTTAAATTTCTCAGTTTCAGCTTTATTTTGCATATTGGAGAATTCTTGGATTTTTTGCGATAAATTGTCTAAAAAACTTGGTTTTTCGTTGTTTTTATCCACATTTTCTTCTTTTTCATCAGTTGTTTGGCTGAAAATGGAGCTTATTATGGCTTTTTGTTCTTTTCTATTGAATTTGCTGTTTTTAGAATATGCAGAATTGAGTTCCCTCATGATTTCATTGAATAGTTTGATTTTCTGATTAAGTTTGATATAATCTATTTTCGGCTTTAAATCGGAGTTGTTCACAATACGTTTATAGACATTTTCACTCCATAACTCATTAGTGAACATCAGGCCTTTTTTCTTAATTGGAGTAAAGGTTTTCTGATGCAAATTCTTCATCAATAGGTAATTGTTAATATGAGTGTTTTGCCTCAATTCAAAGAAAAAGTTCTTTCTTGAGGCATTTGAATCTTCCAAATGCTGCATTTCGTTCTTGAGGAAAGTATTAAAAGTATGTTTTCTTTGAGAAAGTTCCACATCCTTGAAAATTGATTTCACATTGAGAAAATCGGCAAAATTATGAGACTCTGAGGTGAATTTCGCTGATGAGTTGATGGGTTGCTGGGTCTTTGATAATTTCAAAGAGGTGTCAATTTTGAGGGTTTTTAATTGAACATTGGGGATTGTTTTCGGGTTTAATAGATTATTGAGTTTTTTCTTGGTTTTTGACATTTAAAAAACGAAATACTTGAATTTTTGATAATTTTCTGCTGAGGAATTTATCAAAGCGAGCATTTAAGTTTTTGCTCTTCTATAAATAGATTAAGTTTTATTTTTATTTACAAAGACTCGCTTCAAGATCAATTCAATTTTTGAAGAGGTCCCATTTGAAAAAAAATTCACATGTTGTCCAATGCACTTAACCCAAAGTCCGATGAAATCCTATACATGACATTTAATCAGGATAAAAGTTCTCATAATTTCTTTATAAATCATAAATCTTTTTGAATTAAAAGGTTGTTTTGCATGCGGAACTGAAAATGGATTTAAAATCTACAACACCCAGCCTTGCATTGAGACTTTTTCTAGAGGTTTTCTGTTGAAAAAACGACTGGTTTTAATATTTCTTTTTGTAGATTTGGGGGGAGGCATCGGAATCATTGAAATGCTCTATAGATGCAATATTTTGGGGTTAGTTGGAGGGGGGAAAAACCCTAAATATCCATCTAATAAGTTGGTTCTATGGGATGATGCGCAATATAAAAGCATTGGCGAAATAAGTTTCAGATCTGACATTAAAGCCGTAAGACTTCGAACTAACAGGTGAGCCTTTGGATTTAATTTGGAATGTATTTGATTTATTTCATCAAGGATTATCATCATTTTGGAAACCAAAATTTATGTTTACAACCTGGTGGATTTTAAGCTCCTCGACAATTTGGAAACCTGCATGAACCAAAAAGGTGAAGATTTCCAGTATTTTTTATTAATCAAATTTTATTTAGGGTTATGCTCAATCAACCTGGAAAGTGATTCTATAATTTTAGCTTGTCCTGCTAAATCTGAGGGTTATGTCACTATTCAATCATATGGTATAATGGGGGGGGGGGGGGGGGGGGGGGAAAATTTAAAAAATGGGGGGGGGGGGGGGACCATTTTGGGGTTTATAGGTTTGTGGG
>Ga0302186_10002040_pt1 | contig 15963 bp, 18 predicted proteins | sample II_Bog_E1_2_FD_198782 | JGI IMG/M metagenome (GOLD analysis project Ga0302186, IMG submission 198782) | Peat permafrost microbial communities from Stordalen Mire near Abisko, Sweden - II_Bog_E1_1 | ecosystem: Environmental > Terrestrial > Soil > Wetlands > Peat | place: Sweden: Abisko... | reverse complement strand
CCCACCCCCCACCAATTTGCGCTAAAATATTCAAAAATAAGCACTTAACTTCAAAATATTCAAAAATAAGGACTTAGCTGCCGTCGATGCTGTTTTTGGCTGAATTCTGGGCCGAGCCACCGAAGGGGTGTCATTTTTGTTGTCAAAGAGCGTCGATGATGGCCCTTGATCGTGCGCATCAAAGTCCGCCTTTGGAGACGGAGATAGTTTTGCCGTGACCAATCGGATTCATTTTCGGGCATGGCGAGGGGGATGTCTATGATGGCGATCACAGGCCGAATGTGATGATATGGATAAATCAAGATTTATATTGATTTATCAGACAGCAAAGATAAAATAGTAATCAAATTGGGAGATGCCAACCATGCCGCCCACAACAACCAAGAAGTTCACTCCTGAGATCGACGCCCAGCTCTACGATGAGTTCGTGGCGGTTGCCGAGCGGAATGGGCAAACGAAGCGGCATGTTCTGGAAGAGGCGCTCCGGTTTTACCTGCACAATGTGGTTCCGTCCCAGCACCTGGTCCGGCCGGAAGTAATGGAAGAGTTCGAAAAGTTCGCGGCCAGGAACCACGATCTTCTTCAGCGTCTAGCCCGGTAAATGACGGACTATCTGACCGTCGCGGAAGTCTATCGGATACAACATCGGTTGATTGAACTGTTCGGCGGCGTCCACGGTGTCCGCGACAAGGGAGCGGTTGAGGCCGCCGTTTTTCGTCCGCAAACTGGATACTATAACTCCATCGAAGAAGAAGCCGCCGCGCTGATGGAATCGCTCGGTAATAACCATGGCTTCCTCGACGGCAACAAGCGTATTGCCCTCGCGGCTTGCGGCGTTTTTCTGCAGCGTAACGGATATTATCTAGCCATCGAGGCTGAGTCCGGATACGCGTTCATCGTCGGCTCGATGGAGCGCCACGAATTTCGCTTTGCCCAGATCCTCGCGTGGATTCGCCAGCACATCAAGCCCGTCGTTTCGCAGTAGGGGAACCCAGAGTTCGGAATGCTCGCAGCTTTTCGCGGACAGGAGTTTCCGCCTGCACTTGGCGCGCATCCGGGCAAATTGCCGCCCTATTGCAAGCCCAGCTCGCCATCGTACTGTCGGATCACCCGGTAGCACTCGCAGGCGGAGTGTTCAAGCTTCTTGCGGTTTACGATCTTCACTGCGCCACGGGTGTATTCGATGATCTTCTCCTTCTGCAAAACGCCAGCTGCCAAGCTCACGCTAGGTCGATCGGTCCCGAGCATGGTCGCGAGAAAATCATGAGTGATGCGCAGCGATCCTGAATCCACTCGATCCTGAGTCATCAGCAACCAGCGCGCCAGCCGCTGCTCAATACCGTGCAGCCGATTGCACGCGGCGGTTTGCGCAATCTGCATGCCCCGAACGACCGCATAGCGGGCTAACATCAATTGCAATTGGGGAGCGGATTCCAAAGTGTTGCGCAAAGCACCGACCTCGACCCGAAACCCATCCCCCGTGACTTGCACTACCGCCCGCAGAGGACCCCGGTTCAAGCCAACCGCCGCCGGAGTGCCGGTAAACCCCTCCTTGCCAACGATGCCAGCTTCGGCGGTTTTTCCATCTTTCATCACGACTACAAGCGAAATCAAACCTCGATTCGGGAAATACGCAAATTCCAGTTTTCCACCCGGCTCGTGCAGGACGAGATGGTTGGGCAGGCTGACGTATTCGAGATGAGGACGAAGTGCGCTGTAGTCGTTATCGGAGATCGATAGAAGTATTATGTTGCTGACGGGCTTCCCTGCGGCATTCGTGCGCTCCCGGGACTGCGCAAGTCGGAGGTTCTTGTTCGCCACCATCGGAACTGAAAAGCCTTTCGGACGCAGGGGTTGAACTCACCCGTCATCGTGTGCGAACAAGAAACTCTTTGGATCCGCACTGTCGGCGAGATTATACAGATCCAAGCACGACGCTTCTGTCGGGCATCCTACATAGCCTCGCTGCGATCAGCGGGCATCGCGGCCCACGAACAAAACTCCTCCCCCTGTATGTAGGATGTCCTACAGACCATCCAAATTGGCGCATGTAAACTTTTCCCATTCTTCTATTTATGCATCTTCCGTTGCGCCGAAAAGTTGCTGTTGCCATCGGACACGCCGCCGCGAAAGAAGACGACATGGCGAACCAATACGTCCCGTTCCTTGAAGGTAAGTGGTTACCGGGCGTGAGGCCGGACGGCGATGTGGCGCTGCGACAGAGGCGGCCATGAGCCGGGAACTGGTATGGATTGAGCAAGAGCACTTTGGAGGTTTCGGCTGTTCCGCATGTGGATGGCGCTTCAAACCTTCCGGTGTGGCCGCCGGTACGTCTTTCGATGAGATGATGCGCAAATTCGAGTTGCAGCGCGACAAAGAATTCAAATCCCACGTTTGCGCCGATCACTCCAAAAGAGGCAAGTAGTGTGGTCTGGGCGCCTATTGCGCCGGATCCTGGATTGGTCGGAAATTGATCTGCAAGATCGTTCACCGCCTTAGAACTTCCCCCGCTCGGAGTAAAATAACCGGGAGTCCCTATGACAAATTCCGCCATGTCCCGCCCGCTCTGCGAAGTCGATCCCGAAATTTCGAATGCCATCGACAACGAAGCTCGCCGCCAGCACGAAGGCCTTGAACTCATCGCCTCCGAGAACTTCGTCAGCGAAGCCGTGCTCGAAGCCGCCGGTTCCGTCTTCACCAACAAGTATGCGGAGGGGTATCCCGGCAAGCGGTATTACGGCGGATGCGAATTCACCGACGTAGTCGAAACGATCGCCCGCGAGCGGGCTAAGAGACTCTTCGGCGCCGAGAACGCGAACGTCCAGCCGCACTCCGGATCGCAGGCCAATCAAGCCGCTTACGCTGCCATCCTGCAGCCCGGCGACACGATTCTCGGACTGAATCTCGCTCACGGCGGGCACCTCACCCACGGACATCCTCTGAATTTTTCGGGCAAGACCTACAAGATCGTTCCCTATGGCGTGACCAAGGAAACGGAGACCATCGACTATGACGAACTGGAACGGCTAGCCACGGCGGAGCACCCAAAACTGATCATCGGTGGCGGCAGTGCCTATCCGCGCATCATCGACTTCGCCCGCATGCGCCAGATCGCCGACAAGGTCGGCGCATTCTATCTAGTCGATATGGCGCACTTCTCAGGTCTGGTCGCCGGAGGAGCGCATCCATCGCCCGTTCCGCACGCGCACATCGTGACTTCAACCACGCATAAGACGCTGCGTGGCCCGCGCTCGGGCATGATTTTAAGCAAACAGGAATTTGCCGCGGCAATTGATAAGACGGTTTTCCCCGGCATGCAAGGCGGTCCGCTCGTCCACATCATCGCCGCCAAGGCCGTGTGCTTCCTCGAAGCGTCGCAGCCCAGTTTCCGCGACTACGCGCGGCAGGTCGTAGCTAATGCAAAGGTGATGGCCGCGACGCTCGCAGCCGATGGCTATCGCATCGTCTCCGGTGGAACGGATACGCATCTCATGCTGGTCGACGTTTTCGCAAAAGGCATGTTCGGGAGCGAGGCGGAGAAAGCTCTCGGCGAAGCCGGAATTACGGTCAACAAGAACGCGATTCCGTTCGATACGAATCCGCCGATGAAGCCAAGCGGCGTTCGCATCGGCACTCCCGCGGTAACCACGCGCGGCATGAAGGAAGCGGAGATGAAGCAGATCGCGCACTGGATCTCGGAGGCGCTCGATCATCGGACCGACGCCATAGTGCTGGCGAAGATCCGCAAGCAGGTGCTGGGGATGGCGGAGCAGTTCCCGCTGTACGCCGAGCGGCGTGCCAAGGCGCAGGCGGAGGCCAGAGTCTAACGCTCTCATGCACTCCTGCAGTTCACTCTGAGTGACCGAAGAATGACAAGGTCTTGTTATGGCTGTTTTCACTGTGTCCCGCCGCGTCGGTGTGGTTAAATTCACTCTGTGAAAGTAGCCATCGACATCCGTCGAATGACGGAATTCGGCGTTGGAACCTACATCCGGAACGTGGTGCGGACGCTCGCGCGCCTGGATCACGACAGCAACTATTTCCTCATTGGATCGCCGGAGAAGGTGGCGGAATTTGGCGCCCTGCCGCCGAACTTTCACTTGGAAGTGCTGGTCGGGAGCGATGACACGCTCAAAGGAACTCTCGATTTCCGCGCCATCGTGCGCCGTTTGCAATGCGACGTGGTTCACATCCCGCATCTGTTCTGGATTCCACGCGGACTGAACTGCCCCTATATTGTGACCGTGCACGATCTGTTGGAGCACATGTATGGATCGCGCAACACCTCCGGTCTACGGCGCAGCGTGCACTTTTATCTGACGCGGCGCGTGTTGCGCAAGGCAGCGCGGGTGCTCGCGGTTTCGCAGTTCACCAAAAACGAAATCGAAAAGCTGCTCGCTATTCCCGACCGGCGCATCGAGGTGGTGTACAACGCAATCGACGAGCGTTTTCTGCACGGCCACGCCACCAACGCGGACCACGCCCTCATCGCCGAGCGCTACCAGGTGAACCATCCCTTCCTTTTGTATGCGGGCGCGATCCGGCCGCACAAGAATGTGGTGCGCATCATCGAAGCGTTTTCGGCCCTGAAGAACGAACTGCGAAAAGAAGGGCAATTCCCGGATCTGAAGCTCATCATCATCGGCGACGATCTTTCGAGCCATCCGCGCCTGCGTCGCACGGTGGTGCGCGGAGGAGTGCAGCACGATGTCCGTTTTCTCGGATTCGTGCCCATCGAAGTGCTGCGTATTTTCTACGATGTCGCCAAGGTTTTTGTGTTTCCGTCGCTCTACGAGGGATTCGGATTGCCTCCGCTCGAAGCCATGGCCCATGGAACCCCCGTCGTCACCTCGAACACGTCGAGCTTGCCGGAAGTGGCGGGCAACGCGGCGTTGCTGGTGAACCCGGAGAACGTATTTGAGATTCAGCGCGGATTGCAGCGCGTGCTGCTCGATCCGGCGCTGCGCGCGCAGATGAAACAACGCGGCTATGAGCAGGCGCAGCGTTTTTCCTGGACCACTTCCGTATCGAGAATCCTAGAGATCTACCGCGAAGTAGCCGATGACCGTGTTTCCCGCGGAGTCGCGGCGGACTGAAGTTGTGTGGCGGCGGGGCTTGGCCCTGCCGGGACCGCTCAGAGCTCCGTCCCCGTACTCCCGTATAATGAGAAATTCCGCGATGAATGCCGGCGCTGTGCCCAATCCCGAACGTACGACAATTAAGAGAACAACATCCCCGATAACGATGGCACCGAACCGGCTGCTCGCGGATTGGCGGATTTGCTTGCTGCTGTTGCTTGGCCTGTGGGCAGTCATCTATATGACCGGACTCGCGCGTCCGGCCCTGCTCGACGATGCCGACACCGTGCATGCCGAAGCGGCCAAGGAAATGCTCCAGCGCCACGACTGGGTGACGCTCTACGTCAACGGCATCCGCTATTTGGAAAAAGCTCCGCTGATGTATTGGGGCGTGGCAACGAGTTACACGCTGTTCGGAATCAGCGAATGGAGCACGCGCCTTCCGCTCATGCTTGGCGTGCTGGCGATGATTCTCGCCACGTATGGGCTGGGACGCTGGACGTTCGGCAGCGAAGGCGGATTCGATTCCGCCCTGGTGTTGGCGACCGCTCTTGGCCCGTTTCTTTTTACGCGATTTCTGATTCCAGACGTTCCCGTCGGCCTTTGGCTGACTCTGACGTTTTGGCTTTTTTTGGTATCGCTGGAGCAAACGAAGCCCTCGCGCTGGATTTGTTGGGGACTCGCTGCCGTCTGCGCTCTCAACGTCCTCACCAAGGGACTGATCGGACTCGTGTTTCCGGCAGGAGCGATCGGACTTTATTTGCTGCTGACGGGAAATCTGCGGCTTTTGTTCAAGCTGCGCCTGTTTTCGAGCTCGCTCGTATTTTTGGCAATCGCCGCGCCATGGCATATTCTGGCCGCACTGCGCAATCCCCCGCAGGGGAACGTTCGGGGATTTCTCTGGTTCTACTTCGTCAATGAGCACATCCTGCGTTTCCTGAATAGACGTGTTCCACGCGACTACGACACGGTTCCGCTGCTGCTGTTCTGGGTGTTGCTGGTTCTGTGGCTGATTCCGTGGACCGTGTTTCTTCCGCAATCGCTGCAGGAAGTGCCGCGGCGCTGGCGCGAATTTCGCTCGCAGATGACGCGCCGCCAGCGTGCCTATCTATTATTTTTCCTATGGAACGTGGTGATCGTAGGGTTCTTCAGCCTCTCCACGCGGCAGGAGTACTACACGATTCCGGCGATTCCAGGCATGGCGCTGCTGGTCGGCGGATGGCTGCAACGGGAACGTGCGTCCGACGCGGATAGCCGCGAACGGCGCAACGGACGGATTTCGTCGGCAATCCTTCTGGCTGTTGGCGCCATCATCGCCGTGGCTGGCTTCGCCCTTCTGTTTTTTTCGAAGGCACCGGCTCCGGGTACCGACCTGTCGGATCTGCTGCGGAAAAATCCGCAAGACTACGCGCTCTCGTTCGGCCATTTTCTGGATTTGACGCCGCAGGCGATGGGCGCATTTCGCGTTCCGCTGTTCGGCTTTTCACTCGCCTTTTTGCTAGGCACGCTTGTCAACTTTATTCTCCGCCGGCGCAATCGGGCGGGAGCGGGCAACGTTGCGCTGGCTGCAATGATGGTCGTTGTGCTGGCATGTGTGCGGATTGCGTTCGGCATCTTCTCACCGATCATTTCGTCGAAGGATCTGGCGTTGGCGATTCGCGAGCAATACCAGCCAGGCGACCAAATCGTTGTGGGCGGATTGTATGAAAACGCGTCCACGCTGAATTTTTATTCCGGGCTGCCGTTGCACAGCCTGCACGCGCGTGGCGGAAACATGTGGTACGGCACGCAATTTCCCGGAGCGCCGCGGGTTTGGGAAACACAGGCATCGTTCGCCGAAATGTGGACCGGCCCGCAACGCGTTTTCTTCTGGACCGATCAGGAGGACCCGGCGGCGTTGCACGGATTGACAAGCTACGTCGTCGCGCGCCGCGGGGGAAAGACAATTTTTTCCAACCAGCCTAAGGCTCCGGCCCAGCGATCGTCACTTCACGGCAATTAGCCGTCCGTCTTTCAGTTCGAACACATCGCCGCGCCAGTGGATACGGCTGCCCATAAAACTCGCTGCCCAGACGATTGGCGCAATCAAGTCTCGCAGTGGCAGCAGAACAAGGTCGCGGAAGAATTGCGGGTCGCCGAGCACGAGCGCCGCGGCCGTGAATGCGACCGCTAGTCGGGCGAAGAACGTCAGCGCCAGCAGTATCCACGCCCACACCGCACCCTGAGCGGCCAGCAGCGTCGCGCACGCCCAAGGCAAGCCAAACGTGAAGACTAGTCCTGCGTATCCCCAGCGCCGGGCGGCGCGAATGGTCCGCGACCAGCGCACTTGATGGCGGAAAAACTCACGCATCGAGTAAGCGGGCAGAAAGGTGCTGACGATGGAGGCGCTGAGTTCAACTCGCTTTCCGGCGGCGGCGATGCGGCGGCCGAGTTCATAGTCGTCGGCCAGATAGTCCAGCAGCGCTTCGAAACCGCCGATGGCTTCGAGGTCGCGGCGGCGGAACGCCAGCGTGGAACCCAGCCCGAAGCGCAATCCCTTTTCCAGAAACCTCGCGCTCAGAACGCCCGGCACAAAGTCAGTGCTAATGCCCAAGGCTTCGAGGCGCGAGCCCAGAGTCGGGCCGGCGATACCGCGGTAAAGACTAGTCACCAGTCCGACGGAAGCGTCCGCGAGCGGCGCGACTACTTGGCGCAAATAATCCGGAGGAACCCGGATATCGCTGTCGTTCACCAGCAAGAGTTCGTGGCGCGCTGCCGGCAGCATCTGCGCCAGATTGCTGACTTTGATATTCGTTCCCAGAATGCGCTCGCAAACAATCAGTTCAATCGCAAGCGCGGGATATTTCGCTTGCAGCTTGCCCACCACATCGACGGCAGGATCGGCGGCATCGCTGACCCCGAAGATCAATTGAAATTGCGGGTAGTCCTGTTCGCAATGGCTGCAAAAACTCTCCCAAGCCTCGGGATCGAGACCTTTCAGCGGCTTGAGAATCGAAACGGGCGGAAGTTGGCTTTCCAGCGGCGGAACCTGGCTCCGCCAGTTGCGAGCGTACCGAAGAAAACTGGCCGCCGAGAGCACGGAGAGAAAGTAAAAACCAAGACTGCAGACCGTCCCAATCGCGGCCACGGCTTCGAGCACAGCTCTCGTGGTGAGTGGCGGCATCAATCCATATTACTCATAGCGATGTGCGCCCTAACAACGTTACTCGTAGCGCAGCGACTCGATCGGGTCGAGGTTGGCTGCTTTCCACGCGGGATAAATGCCAAAGATCAGCCCCTCGGCTGCTGCGGCAAAAAACCCGAAACTGGCCCAGAACACCGACATGGTCGCGGGCAGCGAGTCCCACACCATGCGGATCGCATAAGTGATGATTGCGCCCACGAGAACACCCATGATCCCGCCGATGGCCGTGAGCGTGATCGCTTCGAGCGTGAATTGCAGCAAAATATCGGACTTGCGGGCGCCAATCGCCTTGCGGACGCCGATTTCCCGTGTGCGCTCGGTCACCGACACCAGCATGATGTTCATCACGCCCACCCCACCCACGATCAACGCCACGCTTGAAACGGCAAACATGAATATGAAGACCGCGCCGGTGATCTGGTTCCATACGTCCGACAGGGAATCCTGGGTGAAGACGGAGAAATTGTCCGGCTTGTCCGGAGGCACACGCCGCCGCCGGCGCAGCAGTTCGCGCATTTCATCTTCGGCTTTGGGCATGTCCGCGTGCGATGTTGCCTTGACACTGATGAAGTGCTGCTTAAGTTCGGGATGCATTTTGCGCAGCGTGGCCAGTGGAAAATATACCTTATTGTCGTCCGGATTTTTGCCGCCGCCGAACGCGCTTTTGACCTTCTCTGCGACCCCGATCACTTCAAACAATTGCCCCTCGATATTGATTTCCTTCCCCTGCGGGTCGCTACTACCAAACAGCTCTTCCGCGGTATCCGCACCGACAATGATCACATTCGCCCGCCGGTCGTCGTCGACATCGCTGAACCAGCGTCCCGATCTCATGTTCAGATCGAAGACGTCCTTCGCCGACGCCGTATCGCCTTCCAAAATCGTCTGTTTGGCCTTCCGGTCGCCATATTTAACGACGTAGGTGCCGCTGCCAAACTGTGGCTCAACGTAGCGGACACCGGCGCTGACGGCCTTCACGTGCGGCAGATCCTTCATGGCCTCCGCATCTTCAAACGTCAGCTCTTTGCGGATCCGCAATTCCTCGGTCGGCGGCCCGAAGGTAATCGGCAGGTGGAAGGCAAAAATAATGTTCGACCCCATGCTGCTGATCATGCTGCTGACGTTGTCGTTCAATCCGCGCACGATCGACGAAATGCCGATGACCACGGCGACGCCGATCACGATCCCCAGCACGGTGAGCCCGGAGCGCAGCTTATTCGTGCGGATGGTGGCCAGCGCCATCGTGATGATTTCACCGAATTCGCTTCGACCGAGCATGATATGAAAACCGAATCCCTATGTTTCAAACCGCAGCGCCACGATGGGGTCGAGCGTTGCCGCTCGCCGCGCGGGATACACGCCGAAGAAAACGCCCACGCTGGCGGCGACGATCAGCCCCGCAAACACCGCCCACAGCTTGATCACCGAAGGCATTCCCACCGCGAGCGTCACGCCCTTGGCCACCGCGATTCCGAGCAGCACTCCAACCACGCCGCCCAACAGCGATAAAATCACCGCCTCGATCAGAAATTGCAACAGCACGTCGGATCGCCTTGCGCCCATCGCTTTGCGAATCCCCACTTCCCGCGTGCGTTCCGTCACCGAGACCAGCATGATGTTCATAATTACGATCCCGCCCACAACCATAGAGATGGCCGCAATGCCGATCATGGCCGCAAAAAATGTCCCCGTCAGGTCGGCGAAGATGCTCATCAGGTTGCTGTTATTTTCCATGTCAAAGGAGTCGGCTTTGCCCGGAGAATCGTGCCGCCGCGCGCGCAGAATCACCCGCGCTTCGTCCATGGTCGCGTCCATCGCAGCTCCCTCGCCCGCGGTCTTCGCCGAGATTCGCATATTCATGTCGCGAGTGCCATACTGTTTCATCCACGAGGTCATGGGCAAGAACACATAATTGTCCAGGCTTTGCCCTAGCGTCGAGCCCTTCTTTTTCCCAATCCCGACGATTCGGTACACCCATCCATCCACCCGTATTTCCTTTCCCATGGGATCGACGCCCGGCATCAGGTTGTCCACAATGTCGGAGCCGACTACGGCCACGGGCGCGTCATGTTCCAGATCCGATTCTCCGAACATGCGGCCCGCATCGATATCGATGTCCCGCGTCACCGCAACCGCCGGAGTCATCCCCCACACCATCGTGTCGCTAAGCGACTTCTCGCCGTATTTCACATGGCCAGTGAGTTTGAAGGCGTATGCTCCCACGTACGAGCAGAGCTTGCACCCCTCGCGCACCGCGCGGTAATCGTCCATGTTCAAGTCTTTGCGCTTCATGGCTTCCAGATAGTGATCGATGTTCGTGGTTGCAGGCGAAACCTTGCACATGATGAACGCGTCCGCACCCAGGTTGAGGATCTTCTCCGCCACGTAGCCATTGATACCGTTGACGAACGTGACCACCGCAATCACGGCCGCCACTCCGATGACCACGCCGAGGAGAGTAAGGGCCGAGCGCAGCTTGTTCGCCCACAACGACAGGAACGCGATCTTCATCGCCTCGGTGATATGCATGAGGGCACGTCTCCGGAGTAGGTCTCAGGCTTCGTGACAGAGACCTCGCAACCGGGTGCTTGAATTGGTTATCAGTTTAGCAGCCGGGGCGGCGCCTTTTCAGACTTAGCGCGAGAATTCCACCATTCACAAGGCGAGAGTGTTATGTGGAGAATGGTGGAGCGAAGAAACCGCCTCACAGCCTTCCGGAAGCAAGGCGCATCGAGAGTTTCACCGACACCAGCGTTGCCAGCAGCGCCATCACGGTCCAACTGGCCGCACTCTCCAGGTTCCGGTGCAATCCGAAGCTGGGCGTTAGCACGGACGGCAAGGACATGGAAAACTGCGCGGTCATTGACGCTCGAATCCCCTGCGCGATGGCCACAACTACGGTCACGAAAACGAGTGCCAACACGAATCCCGCAACCACCAGGCCGGGCAGAGCACGCTTCCATGGGAACGCAATTGGCGGCGGTGCCGCAGCTTCGCGCCGAACCGCGTCCATGACGGAGACGGCGAAGCCCGACGACGGAAGGATTTCCTCTTCGCTGGAGAGAATGCGGTTAATTTCATCATCGTCGTGCCCGGTCAATTGTTGCATTAAGCCTCCTTCAAGTGCGGCAGAGCCAACAGCTGTGGAAGTTTGCTGCGCAAAATTTCCCGCCCGCGAGACAATCTCGCCTTGACCGTACCTTCGGGCAGGCCGAGACTCCGCGCTGCAGTGCTGACGTCCATGTCGTGAAAGTAAAAGAGAGTCAATGCCTCGCGATACTTCGCCGGCAAATTGCAAACCGCGCGCCGCACCGCTAAATCCCGATTCTTGTCGTCGAGACTTCCATCCGAGGCGCGCGCGTCCCAAGGCTCGGCAATGTCCTCGAGCGAAACCGCTTGCGCCGGGATGCGGCGCAGTTCCGAACGATAGAGGTTCGTCGCCAGCGCGAAAAGCCAGGTGGAAAAGACCGCATCCTTGCGCCACTGGCCGAGTGCGCGGTAAGCACGAAGAAAAGCTTCTTGCGCCATCTCCTCGGCGCGGCCGCGATCATGGCAAAAACGGTAGGCCAGATTCACCAGTGGCCCCTGCCATCGGCGGACAATCCCCTCAAAGGCCGCGATCTCGCCAGACAGAACTCTCTCGACATCGGTCTGGTCGTCGTGGGCGCTCACGCTGGACTCTGCCTCAATGGTATGACACGACGCGGTCACGCACGGTTGCATTATTTCAAAAATGGCCCCGCAATAAGAAAATGCAACCGGAAGTGCGGAAGGCCGGTCCTACCCGATGCAAGCGGATAAACCGCCTAGCGGAGGACACATGGAACCCAATATCGGAGATACCCTCGTAGCCGTTTCTGTTTTTCTAGTCCCTATCGTCGGCAGCATAGCGCTGTTCTCGTTCCTGGCGGTGGCCTCGTGGTCGGAGGCGCGCCGCAAAGAGAGAGAAGCCCACTACAAGAGTGAAACCCTGAAGAAAATTGCGGAGAGCTCAGGCGAGGGAGCCCAGGGCGCGCTGGAATTGATGCGTGAGCAGGAAAAGAACTCTGTAAAACGCCGTCTCGAAGGCATGAAAATCGGCGGTTTGGTGACGTCGGCCATCGGCATCGGTGTCATGGTGCTTCTGCGTGGACTTGTACGCGAGGAGCCGGTTTATCTTGTCGGGCTGATTCCGCTGTTGATCGGCGTGGCCCTGCTGCTGTATCCGCTGCTGCTTGCACCGAAACCGCAGGAGTAAGAGCAAAGCTGCCTTCCGGCCAGACTCTCTGCCTGCACTTCTGCGTGCACTATAATGAAGTAGTTGGCAGCCGGACCGGACGGTCGCTGTTGCAAGACACAAGACAGAGGAAAGTCCGAACTCCGCAGAGCAGTGTGCCGGATAACGTCCGGGACGGCCGGTTGAAGCCGGTTGGACGGAAAGTGCCACAGAAAACATACCGCCCGGGCCGCAAGGCTCAGGTAAGGGTGAAAAGGTGCGGTAAGAGCGCACCGCCGCCGCAGTAATGCGGCGGGCAGGGCAAACCCCACACGGAGCAAGACCAAATAGGGAGGGATTCCGGCGCAAGCTGGAAGCGTGCCGGCTCGGCGCGCCACAACCTCCGGGTAGGTCGCTTGAGCCCCGCAGTAATGCGTGGCCCAGAGGAATGACCGTCCCGCAGCATTCATGTTGCGGACAGAATTCGGCTTACAGGTCCGGCTGCCATCAAGTCTTTTGTCAGTTCTTTCCGCACCCTTGGGTCCGATCCTTGATTAGGAACCAGCGATTGGGAACCAGTCTCCGCATGTCCTCAACTGCCGACGACACGCCGATCCGCACCGACCCCGGCCTCTGCCGCGACTGTCAGCATGCGCGGCAGATGGAATCCGATCGCGGTTCGATTTTCATGCTCTGCAAGCTTTCGTTCCAGGATTCGCGCTTCGCAAAGTATCCGCGCCTGCCGGTATTGGTTTGCCAGGGCCATCTTCCGCGTTAGCCGCTTTGCCAGCCGTGCCGATCGACCCTATAATTGACATTCGGCATGAGTCCGCGGCTGCGACCGTGGTTCCGACTCGTGATTTCGCCGGTCACTTTCCGGTTACTGCATCAATCATCTGAGGAGAAAGTTATGTCCGCACCCAGCCGTCGTCCCGAAATTCGCCGCCGCCGTACCCGCGCGGAAAAAATCACAAAACTCCGCAAGCGCCTCGCCGCCGCCTCCACTTCCGGCGACAAAGACCGCTTCATCGCAAAGCTCCATCGCATAGCTTTTGTTTCTCCGGGGAACCCGTTGGTCAAGAGCGAGTAGCCAGCTCGATCTAGAATTCCACCGTCACGAGTCTTGCGGGGCTCTTCCCGACATTGGTCACCGTGTGGGTATAGCCGCCCGGCAGCCACTTGATTTCGCCGGACTTGAATTTTGCCAGCGTCGGCGCCCTCCTTTCCACGTCGCTGCGCAAATCGAGATCGCTGACCGCAACCAGCAAGTGCGGACCGTTGTGATGATGACTGGGCACGACCGCTCCCGGCTCGAGCGTGGTTTCCGACACTCGAACTCCATCTTTCACGAACAGAGTCTTGATGCGCCCGCCGGGGAAGGTCTTTTCCCCAGCTTCTTCCGGCCAATGCGAATCTGCGTGCCGCAACTTTTCATCCTGCAACAACTCGATCGTCACATTGCGAAACGGCTGGTCTGACAGATTCCTGGCGACGTGGGCAAAATCTCCCGGCACAAATCGCGTATCGCCGTCGGCGAGCTTAACCTCCACCGGCGGCTTGCCCTCGACTTCATTGGAGAGGTGCGCATCGCCGAGCGTGACGTAGACATAGTCGTGGCGATGGCGATGCATCAGCGTCGCAGCATGCGCCGGAACCTCGACCTTGAAGACGCGCACATACTCGTTTTCAAGCGCAAGATGGTGCGAGGGTTCCGCAGTGATCTCGACTTCAGTCGCAGTCTGGGCAGTCAGGAATGGAATCAGCAGGAAGAAAAACAGTGTGCGCGTCGTTGCGAATGAACTCATGGCGATTGGCCTCATGGCGATGGATTGTAGCACCCAGCCGCCATCAGCCCGGCTTGCGTCTTGGCTCTGCGCGGGCCGGCGCCCGAATTGCTTCTACTTTCGCGGCCCCTCGATCTCATCGACGATGCGGTCGAGGTGGTATACCCTTCGCATTCCCTCGAGCAGGGCGCGACTGTCCACGCACACCGAGCGGTTCTTCGCTGCGTCGTAGCCGTAGTCGCCGCCCAGGGAGAAAATGTTGCCGTCAAAAAGCAGGCCAACTACGTTCGCGTCCTTGTCGATCAGCGGGCTGCCAGAATTGCCGCCGGTGGTATCGTTCGTTGTCGACAGATTCATGGGTACAGACAAATTCAGCGAAGATTTCGTTTTCAGCCAGCTCTCAGGCAGCTTGTACGGATCTGCTCCTGTTGCCCGCTCGAACAGGCCTCCGATGTTCGTGTAAGGCGCTACAAACTTGCCCTCGGCGTTGTCGAAGCCTTTCACTGTTCCATAGCTCAGACGCAGCGTGAAGGGTCGCGTCGGGATCGACGCTGGTTCCATAGACGGCGAAGCGCGCCTTTGCAATCTTCTCCGCTGCCTCTCGTGTTGGAGCGTCCACCCGCGCCTCGTAATTTTTGCGTACTGCCAGCAGTTCGTCGTTCAGCGAAGCAGCGAAGCGAATCATCGGATCGGTCGAGGCGTCGATTGCGCTTTGGCCTCCCTTGTACAACTCTTCCCGAACCTTCGCGTCTTCCAAATGTGTCCCGTTCACGAGCTTGTGCGCCAATTGTTCGGGCGAATCCTTACCCAGCATCTTGCGCACGAACGCATCGTCGGTTCCCAGGTCCCGCCGGATCACGGTGAACGACAATGCCAGACTCAATTCTTCCAGATCCTTATAAACCGGGGCCGCAGCCGACAACTGCTGCTGCACGTTGACCAATGCTTGATCCGTATACCCGGGCAGGCGTTCCCGGTTGGGCTTAGTGCGCTCGGAGGCAGCCCGCACCAGTGTGACTGCATCGCCAAGCAGACCCGATCGGAAGGTGCTGCCGTTCAACAAACTGTTGCGCACAAAGAGCTGCGAACGCACTTGCTGAACTTGTGCGATCTCGTCCCAAGCCGGGAGATACGCGGCCAGCTTCGCGTCCGCTGCCGTGGCGGCGCGCAGGTGTTGCTCTTCCTTTACCTTGGTGCCAAAGAACTGCGGATCGAGTAAGGCCTGCTGCCGGCCAAAGTAAACCTTGAAACCGTTTTCCAGGAAAAACAGATCATCGCTGGCCTCGCGCGCCTGTTGTGGCCCGCGAGCGATGAATGCTTCCAGTTCTCCGCGGCGCTCGGAGATTTCCGGAATCCGGTTGGGATAGAGAACGTCGCGCTCGAAAGCCAGTTGCGCTTCTGTCAGTTCACGGAACGTGCCGCCGGGGTTCCCGGAGACAAAAACCAGATCGCCGTCTTTGGTCCCGTTCGCGCTCCAGTGCAAGTAATCCTTGGTGATCGCAGGCTTGTCTCCCTCATACGCACGCAGCACGCCGATGTCGTAATCAAAGCGCGGAAAATTGAAATTGTCCGGATCGCCACCGAATTGCGCCACTGAAAACTCCGGCGCAAACACCAGGCGCACGTCGTTGTAGCGTTTGTACCGGTACAGATCGTAGACTCCGCCGTGGTACAACGAAACCACGTCGCAACGCACACTCCGATCCGATCCGCAGCTTTGCT
>Ga0302186_10002038_pt1 | contig 15971 bp, 9 predicted proteins | sample II_Bog_E1_2_FD_198782 | JGI IMG/M metagenome (GOLD analysis project Ga0302186, IMG submission 198782) | Peat permafrost microbial communities from Stordalen Mire near Abisko, Sweden - II_Bog_E1_1 | ecosystem: Environmental > Terrestrial > Soil > Wetlands > Peat | place: Sweden: Abisko, Stordalen... | reverse complement strand
ACCCCAACCCCAACCCCTATCTAAAGTATTTCTGAATATACAATTGAATTAAATGTTAATTCTTTCAATTCATTAAAAACATGGATTTAAGATTCAATTTTGACTGATTTATCACAGTTATCAATGTATTTCTGATTTATATGATATCTGCAAGATGAAACTTCACCATTGATCTCATTTTCAGTCCTATCCACCCACAATTATTTGCAATTATCAAAACCCCTTTTCAAATAAATTGAAATCATAAGGTTTCACTGGAATGATAAGAATTAAATAGATAAGTCATTAGTAGTTACGCAAGGAAATTTGAATTTAGATATATTGTATATTCTATCAAGTGATAGGTTTGGTTTTTGGGTCAAAAATCAATTTCCTTCAGCTATGTTTAAGATTCGTTTTTGCGAAAGAAGGGATCATCAAAAATTTTCATGATGGTTTCTGTAGATTTATCAAAATTGTCGACCATTTAGTTTTAGCTGATCATTTCACTGCCTTCATTTTTTATTGTGTTTCCTGTTTATACTTGAAACCAAGCTAAAAAATTCAGATATTGTTCTTCAGTTTCAAAGGCATAGAATATGTTAGTTTCTTAACAAAGAAAACCATAAATAGGAGATTCACTGATGCACGTTTCTGCCTGACGATTCATTACCTGAAACAATATTTTTTATTGATTTAATTATTATACAACATAATTTATGTTACGCTTAAATATAGAAAGCAAAGAAAATGACAATGAATTATTGGTAAAAGTTGAGTATTTATACTACTTCTAAAATATATGGGGATTCAGATTCCCCTATAGAATAAATATAGTTCTCTAAGTAACTATCAAAAATATATAAATCTCATGAAATTATGAACTGGTCTGCGTTTTTTTGACAATTTAACATTTAAAACTTAACAAATAAATTCCTGAATTAAATTATTATCTGCTTTTTCAATTAGTTGACTATTTGCTGCCTGAATCATTTTGATATTTTTTGTTTGCTCAGTATTTTAACATAAATCCATAACTTTAGTCATAATTCAGTCAGTTTAAGCCAATAACCTTCCCTTCCTGCTCATCTACATTAATTTTAACTTTAAATAGTTAGTTCTGCGAAAATGTCAGGTAAATGTTGACAAATATTTTCAAAGCATCTCTATAGCTCTATATTTGTATTTTGTGATGAAAAGATAATTATTTGAAATGCTATTAAACTCATTTCAATAACTTTCATCCTCATTTGATGCTTATTTTTATTATTCATTTTGTTAAACCATTTTGATTTAATTAAAACGCCATCATAAAAGCTATCAATCAATATTGACTGCAAATTTAAATTATTACACAAATCAATCTGCTGATCAATATTTTATTTATTAGTGGACACCATCAAAAATCAAATTAAAATATTGATTAATATAATAATCTTTTGGTGATTTTTATCATCTTTTTATCTGTCAATGACAGCATCTATGATTCTTTGTTATTTGTGATTCATGGGATTGACTCAGAGTATTATATTAATAATGACTAATTGCAATGCAGAAATATTTATCTATAAAGGAGATGCTGCAGTACTTTATCTCATCATTGCACTCGATTTACTACTCATGATTTTTCTGCTCTATAAAATGTGTAAGCTGTGCTCATCAGCTTTCTCGTACAGCAATTTCCACATTCATGAAGCGTATAAATTTTATACCATCACTATTATATCGGTATCTCTCATGGCTCTTTCTCGCAAAACTCAATCCGACTATCAAAATGAATAGCAGTAATCATCTTTATGAGATAGATTAGATCCTAATGAAATTGTACTATAAGGCTATTAGATCATGAATTAAATTATCGGAGTTCTTAGCTCTTACGCCAGTAATATGATGTACGCCCTTGTGGGATTTACTTGGTTATTAATCAGTCTTGGATGCGATTTTACTTTGAGTCCTTCAGGAAGTGCCTCTATGATAGGCAGTGTTAATTCTACGTATAATTTATAAGATTTACAGTTAAAGTCCTTTTCGAAACCTAACTCGCCGTCGAATTCTTTTTTTTCGTAGTCTCGCAATGTATGTGATATTACCAGCGTTATTATGCCTTTCTTTTATCGGCACTCTAAAGCGCTCAGATGGCTGGTGTTAAATAGCTTCATTATCTGTTGTGGTTTCAACAATTTTTAGCCTCCTCTTATTTATGGTTGCTGTCATAATCTTTTTAGTTAAGCGCTTTCCTGATCCAACGACAAAGCGCAGAGTATGAATTATAAATTAAGTTAGACAAAAGCAATACTCATATATTTAGCAGTTTCTATGCTTGTACGGCAAGTTTATTTTATTATCAGTGAGATTGGCGGATCCAGTCTTTTTTTAAACGAGTAGCTTTCATTATAAACAGATATTTAAGTTTGCTCGAAGTGATTGCATGTCGTTTAACGCCGATAGTGGGAATGTCATTGCTGGCTGATCTGCAGTTACAGAATGAGAGATGTGCACGTAGCATAACAGTGACTTAGTTCTAAAAAGTTCCGAGATTATGTTGTTCAAGAGTACCATAATTTGATATATGCACTTAATTGAAGCAGCCAGCTCTTATATATTATATTTGTTTATTGAATGCGCGAAAAATCATAAGGTTACTAAGGCAAACAAAAGAACTAAATCTTTAGGAAAAACATTAGGCAAAAGGAACTGGAGAGTTTTTTTGAGGAACGTAGGCGATAAATTTTAATGGAGAATAACATGGGAAGTTTAATGAAGGATTTAGGTACAACAATCAAGCAACAAGAATTTTTGGCAGATTGTGGTAGACAACTGACTGGATAACCCCAACCGATGTGGTCAAATATAATTTGCCAACTTAAAAGGACTCTTCCACTTTTTTCGGGACAGTTTGATGTATGGATATCTCAAAATATCATTTCAAGTCTCGCGTTTGCTCTCAAAATTGAATACAAATATTTAATGCTGGCTCCAGAAATATGTTCGCTCCTTACCGATATGGTGGCATTAGCTTGGGATTATGGAACAACATTTACTTAAAAATTAATGGAATATGAGCCTGTTCCTAATATAATAGCTCTTCTCGATGATAGCACGTACCCGATCCAAGGAAGGATATAAATGATAGCATTTTTGGGAAATATGGCAGCATACAGCTATAAGTATCGAGATTCAATAGTTCGCGATGGAGCTGGCCCACTTTTTATCCTTATGGGGAAATAATTACTCTAAAAATAAGAATTAGACCAGTTACTGCTTTACAAATACTTGGGTAGTTCTCAAGGTTTTCTGAGAATCTTTAACAAACCAAAAGGACATATAATTCCCAACCTCAATTTTGTAAATTCATACCTCCCCATTCTAATTTCAATTATAATAAATGAAAGATCAATCCCACGAACTCTTAAAATGGGTGTAAAATGCCTCACTTAAATTCTTCGCATTGAAAAAGAGGTATTATATTCAAACATTTTTCAATTCAAGGATTTAATCATTAAATTAATTTCTTTATTGCAAAATCCATAGATTGAATTACGTGGAAATGCATGCCTAGCTTTTAATTTTTTAACCTATTCAGAAAAATCACAAATTCCTGCCGAACTTCTGGCTCTGGGAATATTGGATAGTTTAGCTGAGGCTTACTCCAAATATTAACATTCAAACAGTGATTGTTTTATCAGAACTTTGATGGTCGTTTTGTCAAATATTGCCATTAATTCTGAAGCTATGGCTGAAACAATCTTTCAGCATCGAATATTTGGAGTCTTAATTTAACAATTTTCATCAACAAATGCCTAAAATCAAAAAGAAGCATTCTTTTCATTGAATTCAATGATTTAGAGATTAAAATTCAATAGTCTTTAAAAAGTAATAGGATAGTTTGATATCCTAAAGTATCTCATCAAAGGCCTCCTAGAATTAAGAAATGTTGACTCTAAAGCGGTTCTCTAAATTTTAACTAGCATCTCGATACTCCTCTAAAGGACACAGGAAGTCTATTACCCTAATGGCAACCCTTTAGTCGATAGACTAGAACGTTTTTATAATTTTACAATGATCTTGGAAAGTTTATCGGATAATTGTCGCAACAAACTGCTATCTGAATTGATAAACAAGGTGCACAATCAGCTTTTACAGACCCATCTCCATGATTCACCTATTCTATGATTTGCATAACATTAATTGTTTATCTATAAAGATACTAAAATAATCAAGTCAGAGAGTATAATCTGCCAATCGAGAAAGCACCAAAAAGAGTTGTTCTTCTAACCTTAGTTGCTTAACTCCAGTCCCAGTGATTCTAATGCTGCATTGAAATTTCTATAAAGCTTGGTCTAGTTGCCATTTAGACTTGTCGTCTTTCTGAATAAAAGTACTTAGATCATCAGTGCCTGAAAAAAATATAAGCAGTGATTGGTTATTCAGATCGATATTTTGGAAACTATCCACTTGAGGCAAGCCATAAGATTAGTTTGAGTGATTACAGAGCATCACATTATCGTAGGCCGTTCCATTGATCATTTCTTTTAAGTTACGAGCTATTCGGACATCGTATCCCCAATATAGTCCTTTTTATATACGAGGAGTTCGCTTTGATACTGCCTCTGCCTCATAGTATGGTGCATCTGGATCTTAAAAGTTTTTAATTCTCAAGGTCACTCGAGTTAGAGGCAATACCAAATGGTCCATTTTAGCTTGTTGCTTGAGACCAATATCAACCCAACTGCCACAACCACTTTTAGTTGGTCTTTCTAAGGCCACTCCTTCCCTAAATTAACTGGGTTCTGTTGCCTTGAGATGATGCATTGCTTATATAGGATTCATAAGTCCTACATTATTGAGGTCTGGATGCATTTTAAAGAGATGTTTGCGTAAATATTGCGGAGTTTCGAGATATTGCAAATTGCGGGCTATGTACTCTTCAGGTACAAATTTTTAGCTTTTTGATGTGTATCCGTGATCTTTCAATATGATGATTTCATCTATTTTGAAAATAGAGGCAATGCGAGCAACTTCACTGATAAAATATGCCCTCAATGCTGATGTTTGAGGAATTTACAATATTGAGTCTGGAAAGCAGATGGCGAGATGTGAAATTTTAGAAGCCACACGCTCTTCACGCTCAGCTTTATCTTCCAAGAATATTCTTTCTTCAGATTTTGGCTAATTTTCATCATAGTTATTGATTATGGATAGACTTGTCAATCGCTTGATCTCCTTCTCTTTCTCTTTCACTTTTTCTTTAAATATTGTCTTGGTTTTGGTAGTATTCAGAGATGGCTATGGCTCTTCAGTTGTAACAAACAATTTACCCTTTGGCATCAACAATTATAATATATCAAAGATCAAATTGGTAATTATAAAAATATTTAGTTCTAAATGTTATTTCTTAACAATATGAAGCATTTAGCCTTTCTCTTTTGTTTTATCTCATCAACATACACATCATCGCCATAATTTAACCATGCCTTCCCATCCACAGCTGACAACTGTTGTTGGCTAAGTCGGATGCCATTAAACGCCTATACATGTACCCCCATGTGCGTCAAGTACTCTATACGATTTAGAAGTCTTCCAGTCATAAAAATAAATTTTACCTCTTTCATCTCCAGATATAAGAAATTGCCCGTCATGACTGAAGTCTATTCCACAAGCATATCCAGCACAGTAATGACTAGCAAACTTTTTGGCTCTTAGTCGACGGAAATTTCCGCCCTTGTTCTCATAAATAACAATCTGATTATCCGAAGACTGTCCTGCAAAATATTCACCACTAGGATGCATAGCAGTTGATGTAATAGTGTGCATTTCAGGTTCTGATACATGTCTTGTGACAACAGGCACTCCATATTCCCAAATAAATAGTTTTTTATCGTCTGAACTACTAACAAATTTATGGTCTTCTATGAAGGTCAAAGTATTAACTGCAGCTAAATGCTGATTATACTACATGGTTTTACTACCAGTCAACAGATCAAATTGATAAATCTTTTTAGAATTTGAGCCACAGAAAAATACGTTTGGGTGATTTTCAGAAGGATGGAATTTGACCACAAAAGGAATATTCTTGAGAGTGAAAGTTGCTGCCACTGAATATGAATAGATATACCTTTGCCATACTCTGTATCCCAATAAAGAATTTTGTTATCAAAAGATGCACTGAGGAAATGTTTTCCATCATGAGAAAATTGGACGTCTCTGATAGCTTTTGTATGGCCCATGTAAGAGCGAGCACATGTTTTAGTTCGGACGATATCGAATAAATGCACTTTTCCTTCAGGAGTACCCAACAAGAAGAAATGTCCTACTTTTGGGAAGAATCGCACAACTTGAAATCCTTGTTTTTGACTGCCTACCCAACTATGAACTTCTTTTTTAGGTAAGAAACAAGTCTAAATAAAATTATTAATACCTCTCCCGAATTTTTTTTATTCTCAGTTGGCGGTTAGATGTACGACAAATTTTTATAATCGTGGTGCTCTTTCCAGTGAAAAATCGAATAAGGTTAAAAATTGCGTTCTTGGATACGAGCTTATTCTATTCTGGATTGTTTGGTTTCCTCAGCCTTTTTAAGGAGTTCTTTCTGTTCAATAGTGATTTCCCCGTTATAAAGGTTTTAACCATAGCCTGACCATGGTCCTTGATAGCCTAATACTCCTTCGCCTTTTTAGCGAGTCTATTTGAATCTTTACGTCATCTCTTTTTTTTTACGGCTTGTCGTAGTCTCATAAAGTGAAGAGAGGAATTGAGGGTGATTGGGATCAATGACTTCACCATCAAGCTCGCTCAAATCTTTAAGCAACTTGTGCTTACTACTAAAGAGTAATCCCTTCGATGTGGGATCAGGATTGGAGCAATGCCCCATGTTACGAAATTTATACATTTCCTCATTGAAATCGTTGAGTGGAATGGTATGTACTTCGACCTTGCCACTGAGGTATTGCTTCGATTTATCAGCTTCTTAAAAAGAGATAAAGTGATGCTGTTGTTTAATCTCTTCATAACGAGCTAGAGCTAGATTTGTGATATCAGTGGATGGATTAATGTTAACTTTGACTTCTTCTCTTTTTAGTTTTTTCCGCAAACGCTCAGCATAGTCTTCACTTGGCTCTGAGTCTTATTAGTCTGACATTATCTATTATAAAATATCAATCCTTACTAAATTATTGATTCAAACTATTATAATTGACGATATATAAATTATCTTTTGTTCACGTTTATTTGATTAGAACGAGATGAAAATTAATCAGATAATGTTAATCTCATGCATAATCTCGTCTCTTGTGTTTAAATATTGATTAGTCACTGTTGGCAAATATGTCAACAATGGTATTTATTGGCGCTCTAATGCTCTATAATGCAGTCATTATATAAATTCAATACATCACTTCAGATGTTCGAACAAAACAAAGGTAAATCCTTGAGATTTGAAGAAAAGATTGAAATATTCGCATATTCCGCTAATAAGGACAGACCTAGTGAGGACAATTTACTTCTTTTGACCCCATAGTCTGACAGTAATGATAGATAGGAACAATACAAAATCAACCAAAGGAGAAAGAAAAACATGGAAGATGAGATAAATGATCAATTGGCAAACTAAGCCTAAGATTTTTTGAGACAGATAGAACTAGCTCAAATGCAGGAAGAAAATAAATTCAAAAAACCCGCTTAAATCATTATTCAAAAGGATGGAGGAAAAAATAAAGAAGACCCAATTTCCTTAAAGAGAACAAAGGAAGAAATACATTCTAGGCCTGAACCTAAAACAGTTGTGATGAATGAGTAAATACCTATGGAAATATAAGTTAGCAACATTTCAACCAAATCAACTTTAGCATAAAAATAGTTCAAAAAAGCAGACAATCCAGGCCTCGTAAATATTCAATAAGAATCCAGCCTTTCTCAAAAAGAAGAACAAATGGCTGTTCTTTCTATCCAAAAAAATCAAAGAAAAGAAAAGGATCGAGCGACTCTTGAACCTAATTCTTGGATGAAATTTATCGTTCTTTCTCCTAACACTAAAACTGAATCTTAGAAAGAGGTAGATCCTCCCGAAATAGAAATCCCTTCTCAACAATAAAAAAAACCAGCATAGGAGTTTTCCTTTCACTAACCAGGAAAATAAGAAAAGAAATAGCCTGTTATTATAGAATAAAATCGGAGAATTACCATGGACTTGAGAGCTCTTTCTCAATTGCCTTGGGATAATTTTCAATTTTACTAAAGAATGAGCACAGCAAAAAGAGATGAAGAAGGCAATCAATCATCACAATAGCAAAAAGACAAAGACTTTGTTCTTCAATATGTCAAAAACCTTCCAGCACGAAAATAAGCTCGAAGAATACGAATCGAGAGATTACAGAAACTGTTGCCTACCCTTTAGCTGAGACTTCAGAAAACTAAAGAAAGGAAAAACCAAATTTAAGAAAATATTGCAAAGAAGCAAATTATTATAGACCAAAAATTGGCTGAAAGGTAATCACGGAGGAAAAATACTGTCTTGAGTTTTACAGAATATGAAAAGCATTAAAGATTTTTGCATTTCTTGACCATTCACCATAACTTTAAGATATTAAAGTTTTAGGTTGCTGAGGTCAGAGAAGGGGATATCTTTGCAGGATAATTCATCCTTGACTAATATATTTATATCAAAATAAAAAAATAAAAATCAGATGGAAAAACTGAAGCCAAGCTCGCCTATAGTCCAATCCTCGATTATCGTCCCACAGAATGGTTAATTTCAATAAAGATAAGGATGGAATTGCTTAGGTTATACTTTCATTTATGTCTTGAACAGTATGGCAATTATTTTGACACTATCGTTGGATTAGCTAACTATTACAAAGAATTGGAATTTTTCGATGCAGCATTGAATCAAGTATCCGCCATTTTTTAAATGCAAAAATTGGATTTTACCCATGAGGGAGCTCTACTAACGTTTAAAATGCAACTTAAGCCTGAAGTCAATTTCATTGTGTCTGTAAATATGTTGCGTATCTGCGAGTCTAACTACTGTGATTTCTTCCACATTGAAACAAAAGAATCTATTGAGATAGCGAATCCGAGTAAAACCAACAAATTCCTTCTGAGGCTTATGGAACTAGTGAAGCATTTCAGTTAATGATGTTTGAGATTATATTCAAATTTAAATTGATGATCAATCTTTATCAGTAGCGAATTTATCAACATTACCAGGGAATGCAGATAGCAAATCGTAGGATACTGTCTCTCTTCAGAAGCGAACTTCGAAGGCTAGAGTCCACGATTGCTGATGTAGACTCAAAAGATGGGAAATTATCGACTTGCTTTGAAACTAATGAGCATTCTCATGATGGAGACCGAAATAGCAAAAGTGAAGATAAAAAAGATGATTTACACGAACTGTTTGAAGATGAGCAATCAGCCTAATTTGAAAGCCATCATAAAAAGCAATTATAACTGGATCGATTTAAAAGTTCGAAGAGTGGATGGACGATAACTTAAAATCGAGTTAATTTTGCGATGGTTGAGGGGCAGCTACCTCAATGCACTGAATTTATGCATGATTGATTGATTTGTAACTATAAATTATATCAATAAAATTTAGGACGGTGGATATAAAATTTAATTTATCATGGAAAACGGAAAACGGAAAAGAGGAATTAGTCTTATAAGGAACGTCAGACAATAGGTGGAGATGAGAAGCGAACCTAAAATAAATTTAAGACCTGAAAAGAGCCAGGAAACCGCGATTGTTACAACTAGGTTCTCTTATAGCAGGTATCCAACCGGGCAGTCTATTTCACGACATGCCTCTGCTCCTAAACCTAAAATCACTTTTGCTTATCCCATCAACTACTAAGCTGAGTCTTGCATAAGAAATTCTTCTTATAACTCTTACATTTCTCAGCAACCAAGAGAGTTGCCACAGCCCAAACAAGTTTCTTTAATGTATTCCCAATAAACCCTTGGTTATTCCAGTTAAAATTTTACTCATTAAAGATATCCAAGCTTTTAGGAATGCAAATAATCTATTGGGAGAAAATTATTTGGAGGATCTCGAACATACATCATGGAAAATTCCTAATTTACGGAAAGAAGCAATAAATGTTTGCAAAGTTAGAGAGGTAGTGAGGCTAAAGCCACAGATAGGTCACCGTTGGAGGAATGCAAGGAAAAGAGAAAGAATTTATAAATTCAAAGGGAAGTATTTTCGATTAAGCCTGATATAACGACCATTAAGCCCGTGATTCAAACAAGATAAATTAGTGTTTCAACTGAAGAATTAATCAAGATAAGTACTAAATAAAACATTGTCCCCTCTATTCCTCAACCAAAACCCGAGCCAAAGAAGAAAAACCTGAACCCTCTAAAGTTGAAAGAAATGTAGCAAAGACTTCTGTAAATAATAAAAATATGCGACTAGAATATATGATCTTTATAAGTGTAAAAGTAGGTTATTTTTAAATAATAAATATTTAAACAAATCTTATGTAATTGAGAAGAAAAATACCTGCTGGACAGTTTACTATTCCAGACTGCAAGTACGTCATTATTGATACTGATGCCGGAGGAGATGATTCTCAGGCCATCATTCTTGCAATCAATGAAGCCAAACGCACGGGTAAGATCATTCTGGGTATTACTTGCGTTGATGGCAATGCTTCGCTTGATGACGTAGCCATCAATGCTCTTATTTGTGTATGCCTCTGTGATGCCAAAATCCCTGTCTTAAAGGGTACTTTTAATTTTATTTAGGTTCGAAAATAGCGATGATGGGACCGACCCACAAGGATTACTACTTCAGCACTGATGGAATTGGACTCAAGCAAAAAGATTATGTGGCTAAACTAAGACGATAAAATCGTTGGAACGAAGAATTACTGAAGGAGGATAGTGCAGTGGATTTTATTGTGAAAAGTGCGAACTAATACCCAAACAACGTCGCTATCATTGCTATTGGTCCACTCACAAATCTTGCTTTAGCTTATCATATCGATAACTCAATAACCGAAAAGGTTGGATTAATCAGTCTTATGGGAGGTTCAATTTCAGCATTTGGAATTCGTCAGTTTTTCGCAGCTGAGTTCAACTTCTTCTGCGATCCAGAGGCTGCAAGGATCGTTACTAGTGTAAGAATATTGAAATTTAGGTCTTTCATAATATTTTCATTAATTCGTTCGATCTTTCGTTTGATTTGGGAACTAAACGTACCCTTCATCTTTTTATCGAGGAAAAGCGTGAAAAGGCAAAGTTCATTCACGATATTCATTCGGTCATCCTTTCAACACACCGCCCAGCCATATGCGATCCATTGGCATGTATTCCTGTGTTCAGCCCTGAAGATATTCTTAGCATAAACGAAGCATACGCGAATGTTGAGCTGACTGGCATGCGAACTCGCGGCTTATTGGTCTTCGATTGGTTGTGTAAAGAATAAAAACCCAATGAATTCAAGATCCACTCAGTGGCAGATATTAATTTGGATAAGTTTATCTCACGCATCGATGACTCCTATAACTGATTATATGATGAAAAATTCAAATAATTTATTTCATTTCTAAGATCATCTAACGATATTTAATTTCTTCACTTATGATTGTAGTAGTCTTGCCATTTCTGAACATTAAATTTTGTTCTATAGTTTCAATGCTGAATCAAAAAGATATTTTTGGCCTTCCTCACTTAGTAAAAAGGTCAACATGCTATAATCAAATCTACGTCTCGAGATTCGTTTCACTTCATTTGGCTTCTATAATATTTCGTTCATCTTTTGGAGTATCTCCACATATTCCTCTTCAATTTACAACAGTCTTTGCCTCGTTCTCGCTGTCAAAAGGAGAGAATCAAAAAGCTGAGAGATGATCGTAAAATTAAGACTGATCTATGAAAAATATGGAACAAGAATCTACCGAATGAAATCTTAAGAAATAGCGCCAACAGCAATGCCATTGTCAATTAATTTGTAAACATAATTTTCGAGAGGTAAGGCCAAAGAAAATATCATTGCTTCCTCGAATAGTGAACACTTTTGTAGAATGTCAATGGCCTTCAAGAAAAGATTGTTTAAAATGTTAGTCTCTTCCAAACTCAATGATTTACTTTGGCAATTGTCTTTCATGAAGAATATTTTTTTGAGAATTAAGATTAGATTATTTGGTGTGTAGGTGAGGATTAAAATTTATTGGACAGAAGTTAACCTATGTAAACCCAAATTCGATGATTAATTACAATATTCGCTTATCTTTGGTTTATTAGGATACTTTTGCAAAGATTTTTTTGTTTACTGCATGCTTGCCAACAATTTTCTATTCTTTATCTACCCATAGCATGGTATTGTTTCAATTACCTCTCGTCCTTCTCCGAAAGAAAGGTCAGGTTTTTGTTGTAGTAATAATTCACGGAATCTTTAATTTTTAATGGCCATTTGCCTGCCTTCAGATGATTAAACTATTTGGATGATGAGATCATTTTCGTTGGCAAACTCTGTGAAATGTTTAAATGCTTAAATAATGCCTTATGACCCAATGCATTTTAGGAGTTCATCAGATATTGATTAAATTCGTATTTATTCAATAGTTTGGAGCGTCAATAGAATGTATTTGAAGGTGAGCATTATTTTTTCAAGCAGCTATTTGCAGATTTGACTGGGTTCATCAACCAAGTTCTGCAGTACATTTACAATTTTATTCATATTACTCTCAAAAAATGAAGCCATCTTTTCCTCGGGAGGGTAAAACTTTTAGACCAAACCAATATACTGTTGTGTCTTCTCCAAAATAATTTTTTAATCAGCTTTAAATCTCATCATTGAAAGATCTCCAACAGGTATTTTCGGTAATTCATCTAGAAGACTGTTCACTATATCATCGATGTTGAACTATTCCTTCAGGCAGTTTGATAAAATATCCTTATACTGATACTTCACTAACAGCAAAACATACTCTATTAGACTTGGCAAGCTTTATTAAATTATATGAATTATCCCAACCACTGTCAAGACGTACTCTTCAGTATCTTCTTCGCCTGCGATTGTTTCAAAATATTTGCTGGATAGTAATTTTTCAGGGATTTAATTGATTTCATAAAATTAGTTTTCTTCAATAATCTGCTTTCTTAAGGCCTCCCCTTCTTAAAGAACTGGCTCTCTGTTGTAAAATTGATAAATATGAGATTTCTGTAGAGTCTATAAAGCGCTCTTCATTTTCTTCATTTTCTGCTTATCCATTTGACCCTATTCTTGTAATTGTTCGATATACTAAGCTTATATCTCCTTCAGCTGAGACTAAAATTTTTATAAATCTCCCTCCTCTTCGATTTTAGTGAGTATTAAGCTTAAACATTTCTATTGACTTAAAAATTATTATTTTAAAAGGAGGCATGATTTTTATAGTGACGTTATGAGCCCTTCTCCCTCAGAAGATTCATAAGGAATGATGATGCTAATATGAACTGATTTTAATTTTCGGATAGTTTATCGAATGATGTAAATATTTAGTAAGCGATAAAACGGTCTTGTATCGTTAAAACCTGCATTAATTCATAGTTACCTGGCATATCGATTATTAGCACATTGTCTTCGCCAACTTCCGTCGGGATGTTAGGGTAAACAGTCATTGAATCATAATTGCTACCGATCTCTGCGTTAAAGAACAAAGCTTAAGGTTTCATTTGATTGATTTCTAAATTATCATTGTATTCCCATATCAATTTTTTGCGTAACAGATAATACAACAAAGTTGTTTTTCCTGCTTTAGTATCTCCAAGCAGCAATATAACTTTTTATGGAATATTTTCAATGGCTAAGTTTGCGTCAACTTGCTTGAGAGAATTTAAAAACTAGTTCAGATCAGTCATCAGCTGCGGCGAATATGCTTCCGTACTCATAAATGAAGTATTAATATTAATATCAAGTATTCAATTTAACTTACGAAAATTAAAGAACGACTTATGAAAGCGACTTAATTTATTTGATGAATAAATGATCATAACAGTAAATATGTTTTAACTTCCAAATGTAATTAATTAGAACAAATAATAAAATGAGCAATGATTGAGATAATGAATCACTCCGTAAGTCCACAAGCTTCTTGCATTTCGAACATAAGCTTGCCTCCTCCCCTTTCGTTAGCGTAGTTGAATGCGCTCATGATTTGATACTTGCATTTGAAAATTTATTATTCTATAGTCTTGACTTCTTTTTATAGAATAGCTTGTTTCTTAATTCCCTGTTGTAATTTTTATAACTCTTTCCTTCCATTTTCAATCTTATTCTTGATATCGTTGATTGAGTCGTACTCCTCGTTCTTAATCTTTCGCTTCAATTCTTAATTTTCTTTCATTAGTTTCTATTTGTTTTTCAGTTGCTATCTAATCTTTTTGTTCTCCATTTACAGAGCTTTGCTGAGATCACCCACGTTCTCTTTTTGTGGAGGTTATGGGATATCGTTATTTGGAACTTCAATTGAAGTAGTAGACTGTATTCTTTTCTCTTTTTGCTCTTTTGCCGGAGGTGGCCGTGGAGGTTCTTTCATGGCCACCTTTGGAGTTTAGACACTCTTGGGGATGGGATTAAGAGGAGTATTGTTGTTGTTGACCATTGTCTCCACATTAATGGTATTAATTGAACTATTACTGTATTACGGCTAATTTACCTGATCATATCTGGAGAAATTTATTGTTCTATATTTGCACTTAGTTTAAAGGCCAGTTTTGCGTTTTTATCTGGGCATTTTTATAACATAGGCTCGTACTCCTTTGGAATCTTAAGACGCTCATTGAGATAGCTTGAAACATCAAAGTGGATTTCACCCACTTTTTTGTTTCCTTTTTCAGTGTAAAGAATTATTTAGAATTTGGTCTAAATTATCTCAATCTTACCATCTTTTGCTTAAAGCTTTTAGCTTGTACATCAAAGATCATATTGCAATTAATATTGAGTGTCTCATTGAAATAAGAAGCGGCATTGGTAAATGGAACTTTTGATGATTGAGCAATCTTTTCACCTACTTTACTTATAGAATACCTTTCTTCCAAAAGAGATCAATCTGACAATCTGCCTTGAAGGCAAGGGAGAATTTTAGCAATTGAGCTTTGAAGGCGACTCTATAGTATTTTTCCATCTGCTATTAACGTTTAATTATCAGCCTAATAAACCCTCAGAAATTAATATTCTAGAAATGATAGCTTATTTTACCGAATTCATATAATTATTGATTCTGGTAATAATTTTCACATTTTTATGAAAGCTTGCAAATTACATATGTTATTTGCATTAAATAATTTTTATGAACTCATATTTGCTTTTTATGCCTGCCAAAATAATTTTTATTCTTGGTTTTATCAACATCAATTATGAAGTTAATTTAATGATTTGTCGAAACTATATTAATTAAAATATTATAATAAGGAAACCAAAATCATATTTTGTACATCGTTATCATATTCATATGATAAGATTTCTTGCATCAAAAAACAATCGGTCGTAATAGGGATGCATTTATATTTCAGGTACAAACTAAATTAAGATCTTATATCTTCATGAGCACAAATATAGAATATCATGCTGGTCCTATATAACTCATAAAAACATTAAAAAAGTAATCATAGTCAGTTATTGAGTGATAGGAAATTCAATTCAATTTACTAATCTATATTTTTTGCATTTTTAGGCATCACCATCTCTATTTACATTTCCATCTCTGAAGCTAAAAATGATTAATTTCGACAAAACATTACTATTAATAATGTTCATGTTCAGAATTTTAGCCAACAAAACTTATTACATCCGAAAATTCCACATAATTATTTCACCAAATGCTATGAGATAAATTAAAAAAGTACTCCTAAAAATGATAATTTCGGTGCAACTTGAATGTTATCCTAATAACGAGCTCAAAATAAAATATTTTAATGGGAATTAGCTTCAAAATACAGAAAGTGACAAAAATGTTAGCAATGACAGATGATTGAATCAATTAATCAATATATATTTATCTTATAAA
>Ga0302186_10002034_pt1 | contig 15998 bp, 23 predicted proteins | sample II_Bog_E1_2_FD_198782 | JGI IMG/M metagenome (GOLD analysis project Ga0302186, IMG submission 198782) | Peat permafrost microbial communities from Stordalen Mire near Abisko, Sweden - II_Bog_E1_1 | ecosystem: Environmental > Terrestrial > Soil > Wetlands > Peat | place: Sweden: Abisko... | reverse complement strand
CCTTAATTTAAATAAATCAAAAAAAAAATTAAAATTTTTTTTTTTAAGAATTTTTTATTTTAATTTCCTTCCTTTCCATTAAGCATAACCTTTTATTTTATTAGCATGAAAAAAAAATAATAAAATAGTAAATGATATTTTAAACAATTTTTCACCTGAATCATAGCAAAGAAATTATTGACTTTCAAAGCGTTTCTACACAGAGTGATGACCTTTTGCTTATATTGTCCGGCTAAATCATCTTTAAAAACAATTAAGGAAATATTCATAAACCTCTGAGATTTCCCGCTTTATTAATGATTTTGTTCACTTCCTTTAAAGTTCTAATTAATCCTTCTTGGTTTGAGCTTCTCTTCAACAACTCCGCAACCAAATTTCGATTTTCAATCATAATATTGCTATACATTTTCTTAAGATTTTTCCTAGAAAATTGATTAATCATTAAAACTTTTTATAATAATCTACATATCACTTAATAATCTTGAATCTTCGGCCTTTACAATAAAAGTTTTTACATTTCCAACAGCATCTGCAATATCACCAGTAATATGCAATCTTGCAGCATTATAATCTTCAACTTCTTTGATTATTTTCTTAAAATTTTCAATTTCTTCAGGAAAATCAGCAATTGATTCCAAATCCTTTAGATTCAGAAATGAAACTAAATCCTGAATGAGATCTCCTGCTGTTTCCATATCGTTGGTTTTGATCATGCATTTTTCGTTCTCATGAGTGTTGACAAAAATTTGAAGTGGCTGGTAGGAAACCAAGTCGATGAAGCTCATTTCGAGGGAATCATTTTTTTCCAATGCGGCGATCGATTTTTCATCTACAATGAAACATTGTTCAATCCACTTTGTAAACTTAAAATTTAAATTTATTTAAAAAATAAAATTAAAATTTGCACGTTAAGAAAAATTTAATTAAAAAAAGATAATTTGCACTTTAAGAAAAAATGAGACAAAATATCACGCATTTTTTTAAGAAAATATAATTATTAAAAATTAATTTACTCTCGGTATCCTTTCTTTTAAAGTGAAAGTAACAGCTGATGACGGTGCGACACCCAATGAATTTAGAGAAGATACATGCATGAATCTGACAAATTTTGGCATTCTTACAGTCATTTCAAAAGTCTGGAATTGTGAGCTGTTAGCACTGATGCCGACTAAAACTTTGATGTTTAAATCGACAGAGACACTCAAATGAGTTAAAAGAGGAACATAAATAGTCGTGGCTGGATTTTCTGGAGACCTAAAAATAATCAATTTCCTCATTCTAACTTTAATTTTTTTAAAATTACCAAACAAAGCTTTCGCTTTGGAAAATTTTTTCTGCGAAAATTACCAATGTTTTGATAATTGCATTGTTATTTGTGGAAATGGACAATTCAGCATATCTCTATAATATTTTTAACAAAAATCCTATTAAAAAAACTTACTTTTTGATGATTATGTCTGAATTCTCCTGAAAGTTTCGTGTTTGCAGGAATTATCGATGATGAATCGGAATTCGGCTTCATTGATGCTTTTCTGCTGTCACAAATCAAACTATACTCTAAGCCTAAATCCTAATAAAAATTAAAAATGAATACTCTTTAAAAAAAAAATAACATTTTTCTTCTTCAACAATTCGTTATAAATTTCATTTAAATTCTCCACATTTGACACTCCCACATTTTCGCTTTTTGTCGACTTGCTATTTTGCAGAGTATATCCCCTCACAGAGCCATCTGTGGTGACACATACGATCTGCTCAGACCCATCCATTCTATAATCGTATTTTATCAGCTTTGCAATGGGGGTATTCAACATCACTTTAAAAAGACTTTCCCCAGATACATCACTTCTCACCTTTTTTATAATTTAAAAAAATCAGATAATTTTTTTATAAAAGAAAAAAACCTCTAAACGGCCGGACTCCCAACCGATAACTATGCCAGAAAAACCATCTTTATTGGGATCAAAACCAACGATGGAAATGGCTTTAACTTTGGATTTGACTCGCCATAATCTGTTTTTCTTTTGATATACCCCCACAGAACCATTATCTAAAGCGAATCTAAATTAAGATTGAAAAAGGGAAAAAATTGGGTTTTACTTACGCAAATTTGTCAGCATAAAGTCCAATCAGACAAATGGGCTTTGATGCCTCGGTGATTTCTAGGTAGATTTCCTCGCCTTTGTACCATCGGATCGAATTATCATCACTACCAACAATCAGCATTGATTCTTCCTTTTATAAAATAAAAATTATTTAAAAAATTATCTAAATTCAAAACTTCTTCAATATTTATCAATGAAATGACCGAAACATTATCACCTGAAACGTTCCAATAGCATTCTTCTCCTGATTTATCAAATCCCTGAAGGATATATATAAATTTAACATATGATTATCTGTTTTAAAAGAAAAACTTGAATTGCACAATTTCCGCCTATATAAACTAAAGGCTTATTGTTGCACACCCCAAAATGCAGTGAACTGATTCCATCTTGAATATCCTTATAAAACAAATCCGAGTTGTTAATGACATCTTCCAAATGAAATTTTATTCTTAAAAAAATAATGGATATTCAAAAAACCATAAGCAATCAAAGTATTTTGCGCAGAGAGGATCAAAACATCGTTGGGTCGGGAAGGATCCAATCGTCCACTAGTCATGCCAATGATATTTTTGTTTATGTTGACAAATGTAATATCGGCGTTTTTTTCATCTCTTATCTTGTCATGCGGAGTGTGATAAAATACTTTACCTCCGACCGTTGCACAGATCAAACTGGGGTATTTTTCATCGACTTAATTAAAGGATAAATCATTAATTTTAATATTTTTTCACTTTTGGCAATGGTCACCAAGCCAGGTTGGATGGATTGCGAGAATTTGAAATTATATGAAAGGGACAACATTTTGAGAATCTAAGTTCGAGGCTATTTTTTTTTTTAAAAGTTCAATTTTTTTTATTTTTACGAATTTAATTAAGTTTTTCGAAATAAATTCATTTATAAAATTAGATCATATTGATAATTCCCCTTAAGAGGAAAATCAATAAATTATTAGTTAAAAAGTAGATCCTCATTTAAAGGACAGTCTGGGTTTCGACAGGAGTGGGGCTTTGTTTTGGGACAAAACAAATTTCAGTTTTTTTCCTTTTGTCATATCCATTTCTTGATGAATAAATTTTTGAATTATTATGGCCATTCTTTGAAGATTGTCTATTATTTTTGTATTTGACTTCATTAGGAAGAGTCTTTTCTTCTTCATTATGGAAATTTTGGTAAAAGTAGTTAAAATTGTTCCCACCCAAAACGTTGATCAATTCGCATGGGTTTGTTGCGAATAAAACCTGTGATGGGATTTCCTGATGAATCAAGGGACTTTCTTTAATAATTTCTTTATTAATTTTGTTCTTTTGCATTGATTCGAAAAGTCTTTGGACTACAAAATCCTCCTTTTCCTTTAAAATATCGGTTTCTTTTCGTTCAGTGGTCATATAAGACTTCAATTTCATGTGTTTTGTCACATTTAGAGAGAGTTTATTGAATTTTATTCGTTCAAATAATGAGAGCTTTTCATCTTTCTCTTTCAAATCAGCTTCTTCAATGGTTTCGTATTTCGGCTTCACACTGGTTATGAACAGTTTATAATAAAAGATCAAAATGTTGTTCTCAAAAAGCGTGAAAACCAAAGAAACCACGAAATTTAAGTCATATTCAAAGGTAAATCTATTGCCAGTCATGAAATGGCTTTGTAATGATTCATTCAGAAAATCATCATAGTTTTCTTTAGGAATTATGAGTTTTTCACCAGAACAAAATTCCGAGATGAAAAGATCAAAAACCTTGAAAATGTCTGTGAAGAAAGGCTCTTTGAGCTTGACTACTGGCTCATCGAATCGTCGTAATAAAGACAAATTCAAACAAATTGTTGGAGCTTTAGTGTCATTTTCATCTTTACAATAATCTTGTTGTGGGATTTTCTTGATAATTGATAAAAGTCCCATTTTCTCAATGAGGAGCTGGTTGCGAAGCAACATCTTGTATTTATCTAAATCGAAAATTTGGAATATGAGGTTATTTTCTTTCATGGAAAAGAATGAGTTGCTATTTTCATTGTGAATCTGTTTTATAAAAATAAGGAAAAAAAATTCGCTTTTATCTAAACCTGGAAGTAATTGCATTCAAGCATGCCAATATACGTGGAAAGACAATTATTCAATGTGGAATTAGAAATCATGAGACATTCTTCTTTTTCCTGTAGTGAAAGCTTATCCCAGAACAATTTCACGTTGAAAGGGTTGATTTTATATTTGGTGATTTTTCTGGGGAAATTGTCATAAGTGGCTTCTTTCCAAGAGTTTATTCTGGAATTTGGAACACGAGAGTCGGAGTCAAAATGCATTCTTTATGTAGAAGGTTTAATATTTTTTGAAAAAAAATTTTGAATTTTTAATTTTATTGACTCTGAGTTTTTAACAATCTTCAAGAGAAAATAAATTTATTAGATATCATATAAAGACTTCTTTTTGCAAAACAAATTTATTTTTTTAAACATTTTTAGTAAATTATAAAATTGTAAAACCAAAGAAAAATGGAAGAAAAAAAAATAAAGATCGTTTTTACTGAAAAGTCCAAATTCAATTTTTATTCATTTTCCCTGTAAAAATCAATTTGATGAGAAAAAATTCAAATTTTGAAAATTTAAATAATATGTTTTTTTTTTTGAATATTCGACATTTTTTCTCTTTGTTCCATCAAATAAGTAAAATAAGTCAAGATTCTATTTTTTCTCTCCAGCGGGTTTTTTATCTCCTTTCGGCTTATTTATCATAAATTCCTAACAAAAAACCATCGATTTTTATACCTTCTTTTCAGCAGCTGGCTTTTTCTCAGGGGCAGGCTTCTTATCCCCAGATTTCCCTGCTCCAGCCCCTCCAGCCCCTCCTTTTTTCGCAAAGGAAAATTGCACTTGATTTGACAATAAGTGAACTCTAGAACCATTAGCTAGATTCCGAGAACAAAGGGTTAAAAAGGCTTTATTGAAGGCCTGCATTTTACGAAAGATTTAAAATTATTTTTATTTTTTTATTTTAATTTCGCATTTAAAAATTTTTTTTTATTTGATCAAAGTGTTTATAATCTCGATGAAGAAGAAGAGGATGAGTTGTTTTTCACTCTGCCTAATTCTTCCATATTTTCCAAAGCCACAACGAGATTCGTGCCATTGTAGTCTCTGATTAATTTTCCCTAAAAAATTTAAAAATTTTCGTTTATTTCATAAATTCCATTACTTTGATGAAACCCAAAAGGTCATGATTGGTCAATTTGAGTTTTGATTTTAAGTTTGTATATCTAAAATCATAATACTTTCTTTAACAAATAATGACTTTTTTATTATTTACGATGATGAACTAGCATCATTGATCATTTTTATTGAATTGGCATTAGCGATTCCTTGAGCCAAAATTGCCTGGGCCTCACCAGCAGCCATATTCTAATTGTTAACTAATATAAATTTTTAAATTAAGCAAAATCTAACCAAAGTAATATTTCTTTGATAAGCAGCTGTTAAAGTGATGGTTTCAAGCTCAACAGACGTTTTGTTTTTTTCAGCATAAGCTCTTTGAATTTCCTGTTTCTTGACTTCGGTTTGTTGGATTGCTTCTTCGAATTTATCAGGCAAATCGACTAAATATTCAAAAAATGAATTCATTGGAAAATAAATCAAATGTAAATGTGAACCTGATCGAAGTTGGAAAAAATCTATTGTGGAAAAACAATTGGTCGTGAATTCTTTATTTAATGCTTCTTGCATCGAAGTTCCTATTTTCATTCTATCAACGAAGAAGTCATAGGCAGTATAATTTGTTGCCTAATTTCCAATATTAACAACAAATACCATAAAAACTCACAATTTCGGTCAAGATATCAATCGACACTTTCTCGTAAACTTTTTTATAATCTTCGTTGTATGCGAAATACATTTGATACAAATTTTCAAATATGACTCTAAAAAATTTTATTTCCTCAATTTTTTCATTTATTACTTGTATTGGAAAGAAATTTCCAGGCTCACTTCCAACCCATCTTGAGTCCTACTTTGAATCACAGGCCCATTGGCATTTCGATCCTGGCTGAATTCAATGGTTTGCACCGTTTTCGGGTATTTTATGAAACTATGTCCCACTCCCAGGAAGTGAATACCTCCTATATAGGGCTTCGAATTTACCTACATTTTTCAATTTATTATGAATTTTGATGGAAATTCATACTGTTTTGGAAATAGAACTATAATCAAGCCCATATTCGTTGATTTCCAAACTGGAGAAAGAAACTATCAAAAGAATGATCAATGTGAAGGCACTCACACCGCAACATCCTTTTTTGAAAATTATTGTGAAAATAAAGAATTAATTAAAGAATACCGCAACAGATTTTAGTGACGATTTCATCGGCCATTTCGTGAGTTTTGCGTTTGCTTTATTAGATGAGAAAATTTGAGTCGAAAATAATTGGATTATCTATAAAAAACGATAAATTTTTTTTTTATTTCGAAATTTTAAATCAAAATTTATATTTTTGTTTGCTTTTTTTTTTTTTTGATTGTGTAGAAAGAAACGATAATTTTTTTATTTAATGTTTTTTTATAAGTCTCTTTCATTCATAGAAGTTTTTTTTTCAATATTTATTAAAAAAAAATTAGCAGCATAGAAGGGTCATATTACAAGATGATTGATTTATTATTAAATTCTTTTCCCGAATCCAAACCCAATGTCCTTCTTTTCGGTGTTTGCGAAGGACCAGCCGGGAATATATTCTTTGTCAGGTTCCACAATGCTTGTGACGCTAAAAACGTCTTGATCGAATTTAGTGCAAATCCTCAATTTTCGATTCGGTTTTGGAGGTTTCAATTTCCTCAAAAAAAAATTTAACGAATTTCTCAATTTTACTTTAAAAATACATATTGACTGCATCATCCCAACTAATTGGACCAAAGAAAGGATGGGATTTCACTTCTTCAGCATCTCCTTTACCTGATCCTAGTCTTTTTGCTGGATTTCTTTGCAGAAGCTTTGTAAATAAAAAATATGAGAGGTTTTCTAAATTAAAATTACAGCTTTCAATAAAGATTTGGCCTCGTTTGATAAGGAAGAAGGCAATTTCAAAGGAGCTTTTTCTATATTTTGAAACAATTCATCTCTATTTTAAAATAGACTCTAATAATGAAAGGAAAATAACCTATTGTTAGCATAATATGGGGGAATTCCAACCAATAATTCATACATAACCACTCCTAAAAGATACCAATCAACAGCTTTTCCATGTCCGCATCTTTTCAACATCTCAGGAGCTAAATAAGCTACCGAACCACAGAATGACCTTGCTCCTTGGCTGTGATCGAGAACACCTTCTTTAGAAAGTCCGAAATCTGTTAATTTGGCATGTCCGTTTACATCGAGAACTATGTTATCGGGCTTCAGATCACGGAAGATGATGTCTCTTTTATGGAGATCTTCTAACGCCAAAATAATTTCAGCGAGATGAATTCGCACTCTTTCTTCATCAAATCTATCAAAAATAATTTTTTTGAAGTTTGTATAATATTATAAAAATAAAAAAAAAAAAAAAAAAAAAATAATTTAAGAAATAAACAAAAAAATATTAAACCAAACTTTTTTTCTTTTTGCAAATGTTCAGCCAAATCTCCACCTGGACAATAATCCAGAATCAAAAATAGTTTGTCAGGTGTTTGGAAAGCGCTATTTAATTTAACAATGAAAGGATGGTTTGTAAGACTTAAAACATTCCTTTCAGTCATAGCATATTTAACCAAATTATGTTCTTTTATGTAAAATGACATGAGAACAAAAAATTAAGTCAATTTTTACTCATTATTTTGCTTTTATGCAGGACTTTCATCGCATTCAATGTCTTAGTGTTTTTCTTCTCCACCAAATAAACCTCTCCAAAACTTCCTTTTCCAATCAATCCCAAAATTATAAAGCTATTGGGTCCTATTTTTTCTATCTCTTGTTTTTCTTCAGAAGTTGTATGAGTGGTGTTTAAGCTAGAATTACTATTTTTGTAATCAAAAGTGGTGGTCATATGATGGTTAGATGGCTTTATGAAAACATATAGAAAAAACTTTAATTTCAATAAAATTGGTACTGCCATATTCATTTTATTGGTTTGTTTTGGATAGTTAGCGTTATGGATCACGATGTCATTATTCATCTCCGAATTCTTTTTCTTTTTCGCAAGGATTTTCTCGAAAAGAGTTCTCACTTCAGATTTGCACACATCAATTGGCTTATGATTTTCTTTATTTTTCAACACCAAATTTATAGAAGGCTTCAAAATCAAATACTCCAGTAATTTTGGATACCCTAAAATCAATTACTTCCAATAAAATCTAATTAAATACCACTCATTGCGGCATAATGCAAAGGACTGTTCATATAATAATCTATATGATTTATTTCAGCTCCTGCATTTATAAGCACTTGCACTATTTCATCAAATCCTCTATAAAAAAATTAATGAAGTTCATTGTTTTATTTATTAAAAAAACCTTTGAGTTGCTATAATTAAGGGAGTCTGCTTCATGACATTTATGTTATCAATGATAGCCTCCTGATATAATAAGAGATTGATCATTTTGAGATTGCCGTTGTATGCTGCATAATGCAAAGCAGTCCAATCGTTTTCACCCTTGAAATTCACATCAGGTTTGAATCCGATTCTTTTTTTATCGAGCAATTCAATAATTCTTGGCAAATTATCATGTTTTGACAATAAAATGAACTCTTTGTTAACCCTAAATCTCTCCTCCCTTATTTATCAACGATAAAATTTTATAAACAATTTTATTAAATATCCTCAAAATTCCTACATTTGTTTGTACGTGTTGGGATCAGCATTTATTAGTTTGTCCGGTCTCGAATTTTCTCTTAAATCATAAATTTCCCCTAAAAACCGATTTGGCGTATTTCCCATAATTATTATAAAACCTGTATCTTTATTAACGATCTTAAACGCCATATTTGGACTCATTCCGTCTGAAATTGGTATTTTCGATGCCCAGATGTCTTTAGTTGATGGTAAATGTTGCACTAAATGTTTTCCTTCGATGCTATATTCAGAAATAGACCCCATATTATTTGTGAATGATTCTTTGAGATCTTGAGGATTGGCCTGTGGATTGTTTGACATTTGTTTTTGGTTGCTTTCGTAAATTGGTTTAGGTGCTTTTTCGAATTTGGTCGTTATTTTTTCAGATGAACCGTTGCTTGGTTTAAAAGGAGGATTTGTGGAATTTTGATAGCTTCCTTGACTGCTAGTTTCATTGCGAAAAGGAGAATGAGAAGAACTATGATGAGGGATGTTGGAGGGCTTGGAAATCGTCGTCACATTGTTCTTAAAGTAAGCATCACGGTTTTGCTTGTCCTTGTCTTCATTTTTGGGAGATTTTTGAAAGAACTTTTTAAACATGAGATAACCAATTTTTTATATATTTTTTTCACTTTTAAATTTTATATAAAGCTGGGTTTTATGAATAAATTCAACAAAATTTTTTTATTAAAATTTGTGTTTAATTAATTGTTGTTTATTAATGATTGATTAGGATAGAGTGCGCTTTTGGAATATCCTGGGAATTAGTTTCTTTTCTTCCAAAATGTTCTTTTTCGCTTCTTTTTCATATAATTTTCGATCACCCTTTTGATCTCCATATTCTAAAATCATAATCAAAACCAAACTTATGATCAAAATCAGCAACAAAACCCCCAAAATGTTCGTCATATCCTCTAATTGCAAATGATCGCTCTGTATTATCCGTTCTTCTATTATGCAATAGAAAACAACGATAAAAATGCTTTGGATGCATGAAAAAAACCCATAAGTGGTCATATAAAACTTCTCTTCGACCAAAACTGGAATATAAGAAAAAAAGGATGTTTGTTGAAAGGAATATCCCAAACAAACCGCACTGAGAACAATACATATAATGAAATAATTTAAATTTTGATCAAAATCCTCATTCTTGATGATCTCAGTTCCATTTTGCATCATTCTCATAGGCCCAACGAAATCAGGAATAATAGTAGAATTTGAAATATTGTGATGGATTATAATTTTTTGCGTGGTGTCGAAATAAATCGATGAAATAGCAAATGCAAAAATAAACGCAACCACTGAGATATAAAGCAAAAGATTTCTATTACCTGTTTTTTTCAAAAACTGAGGAACTAACAAGGTTATCATTGCTTTGATTGATTGAATTCCGAAATTCGCAAAAGCCACATGGGAATAGATATAAGGATCAGAAATTGGACTCTCTTGGGGGTCTTGGGATCCGTTCCAAGTTCGATAATTAATGAAGAGAAAACACATCACCAAATTTTCAAACAGAAAATAACAAACTACCACTATAGCATGAATCAAACTCAATAAAATAAGTCTGAAATTCAATAATTTATTGATGAGCACATCCCAAAGAGAAGAAGGAAGAATGTCTTCTTTTAGAACTTTTCGAACAAAGCTTTTTTTTTCCAATAATGAAAAATCTGCAGACTGGCCATATTTGTCATGGGAAATGCTATCTTTTCTTTCCATTCTGGGAAATTCACTGGCAATGCTGTCTTTCAGGGAAATTTGTTTGTTAATTGTGATTTTTGTGTATTTATTTCGGATTTCATCAAAGAGCTTGTTCTCGTTTTTTTCAAAACCTTTGGGGTAGAAAAAATAGTTGTAAATTAACAATAAAAACAAAAGTATGAGGAAAATTCTAGTGATCACTAAAAAAGCTGTTCCATCATTATCATTTATATCAAAATAATATGGAGCAATTCCAATAATAAGGTTGCTCAAAGCTAAAGCAATGCTTTCCACAAAAACAAACCAACAAATTTTTTCGATTTGATCATTATTTTTGAACCACACCGATAAAGAACTTATCAACATAATAAAAAAAGTTTCTCCTGAGAAGGAAAACAAAAATCTGCTGACTATTTTTATCCCAAGATCATGTTCGTCTCTGTCGCTTATCACAATGATTAATTCAGAAAGGAACATCGGAACTATCATTGTCAGAATCAATAATCTCACTCCAATTAAATCACTTGATGCATAATCACAAATGAACCCGAAAATCAAAGGAAAAAACATGTTCGGAACCCAATAGATTAATTCATATTTTATCATATCATAATATGACAAAATTGTTTGGTTGATCCTGCATAGTTGATGCAATCCGAAAGGAAGTTCTCGAGCCAACATAAATATAAAGCAATTTATGCAAAAAAGAATGAGCGTGCGAAAGCTTCTCCCTTTGTCTTTCATATAATCATTTTTTTCCTTAAAATATTTATCGATTTCTTCATTAACGATCCTTTCGACTTCGTTAGTGCTGAGAGATGAAGCCCGAGGATGATGGGCCCTAACTAGAGATGGCGAATTGAAAGTTTGTTGAGGATTTGAAAGAGGATGATTGAATGATAAAAGAGCAATCGCTGGTGAATCGTTTTGTTGCTGCTCTATTTCGGGATCAGGATTCATTTAATTTGTTTTTTCAAGTTTTTAATACTAAAAAAAATGAATTATCAATAAATGAGAAACTTTTGTAGACAAAAATATTTTCATTCTAAAAAAAAGAACTTTTGCCTTTATAATTTATAAACAAATTTTATTAAAGAAAAATGAAATCGAATGCACATATACAAACCCCCAACTCCACCTTAAAAAAACAAGTGAGAGTCCCCCCACATTCACCGTCTCTTCAAAAAGTTCCCAAAAAAAAAGCATTGGTTGAAAACGATGACAACATTTTTACAACCATCTATGATGAAAAATTAAAAAGTTGCTTTAATTAATAAAATCCAAAGGAAAAACAATATAAAAGGTGTGAAATATCACAGTAATAACCCCAAACTGGAAAAACTTGAGAAAATCCAAACCTTTATCTTTGAAAAAGTAAGTTTATTAAATCTCCCTAATTTAGCACTTAACAAACTTAAGAAATCAAAAAATGCTCTTAAATACTCCATAAATTCAAAAGTGAACTTAACAGCATTACCTGTTCCAAGGGGAACTATTTCAATTATGTTGAATGTTGCCAAGAAAGACTATGGTTTTAATTTAAGTAGCCTGAAAAAAAGAATCCCCCCCAAATCGAAATTTAAAATGAAATGGAAAGCCATACAATGGTTGATTCATAACAAAAAAGGTTGATAATTATTTTGTTATTCATCCTATCATTTAAAATTAGAGGCAATCAACCAATTATGTAATAATTATGGGATTCTTTTGAAATTTTCGGAGAACAAAGTTTCAAATAAATATTATTAAATAATGATTTTTGTTGGATATAATAAGAACAACGATTTGACAAGAACAGGATTTGGAGAATTGTTGAGTTATGTTGGTTTGGGTGGTGATACCAGTCTAGCAGATAAATTATTTTAGTAAACTTTTTATTTTTTTATGGTATTAAGTTCGAAATTATTAAATCGATTGTTCAGCATATTCGACGATGATAATAATGGAACTGTTGATTATAAAGAATTAATAATGGGACTTGAGATATTCAAAGAAAATAGTATTGAAGACAAATTAAAAGGTAATTATTTGTTAGAAAAACGATCAAAAGAAAAAATTTTAGTGTTTTTTGAGCTATGTGACGCCGATAAATCAGGAAATATCAGCGAAGATGAATTGTATAACATCTTGAAAAGAAATATTATTTCTCATCATGAAAAGATAAAATTAAGACAGACAGGTTTATACTCAAAAACATTTATTTTAAATTGTAATAAAAAGTGAGAGAAATTTTCAAATCAAGTGATGGGAATGGCGATGGATTACTTGATCGTGAAGAACTTTATGAAGCAGCCAGCAAAAACAACGTTTTAAGGAACTTATTAGAGGAGAGCGTTAAAAATGTTAAAAAAGTTGACAAATTAATCGAAAATGATTTAGAGGAGCCATTTCATTGTTGGATTCCTGTTTCTGCAAATTTGTAATTTGTTTTGTTATTTTTTTATAATTTTTCATTTTAGTGTGAATTATAAGGAGGGCATCCATTTCCCTCTTGTAAAAAAACTTTTCAAAATCATTAAGGATAATGAGGAGGTAAAACATTATAGAATTCAATCATTAATCCTGGATTTAACCTATTAGATGCATTATCAGCATAAACTTAGAAAGATTGCTTTTAAGGAAATCATTAAAGACAACAAAGAAATGAATAAAAACCTAGAAAACTTAGAAGAAATGTCAGAAAATGATTAATATAAATGTTGCTCAATAAAAAAAATAAAAATAATTATTGCAAAATTGGTATTTAAGGCAACCATTTATATATTTTTTCTCAAATAGAATGTAAATTTATCGGAATCTATTCAAAATATTCGGGTAATTTCTTATACTTTTTTTTTTGGCGAAATAGCTTTTTCATTTTTTTTTATCTATTAAATTTTTTTAAATTGGATTTTGCAAAGTTGTTTTTTTGTATTTTTAAATTGTTTTCCTTATTTCTAATTTTTTCCCTTAGAGATTTTGTTAATTAAATAATCCTGGGCCATCTAATTAAATTTTCTCCCCCACAACATTCTTCTCGTGCTTGGACAGGTGATCGGTGCACAATCTATGGGGCAATTTGTCGCTGTTTCGCCTGTGTCACATTGGAAGTTTCCACAATAGGCGATGCAGGAGGTTTCTGATGGATTGCATGCGACAGGTTCAGCATACAAATCAATTCCCATCGTCATATAGGTAGAATACTCCCATTGATTTTGGTCATCAGTGTTGAGATCTAAGCAAAACCCACCCAGATAATTTGTTGAGCCTGGTAGGAAATTTTGATTGATTCCAACCATAGTGAACCCATTAAGACTGCTATTCACCCAATAACCAGTGGGGAAATTCCAAGTCGGTTGCTCAACAGCAGATATGCTGTTACAGGTTCCGAATGTTATTTTGAAGGCAGTTGCAATTGAAATAGTGCTTGGATTTGTCACATAGATATCCGAACACACATAGCCATGGGCTCCATATTTTGCGGTGTTTGAGGTACTTGTGTTAGTTCCTTCAAGCCATACAGTGCTAGGAACTCCAGGCCAATGAGAGGTGTTTCCGTTTGGAACAAAGTATGTCCAACCTTTGAACAATCCTGGGTAATAATTTGGACAATAAAGGCCGCAAATCTGAATTTTATCCTGAAAATATTCACATGTTGTGTAAACACCATTAGGACATGAGTTTTCACCGTTATAAGCTTTGCTGGGACAAGTCTGGAACATTGGAAGCTGTTTTGTCATTGTGGTATTGACGGGATTTTGCATCCATTGAAGAACTTGTTGCTCGGTTGCGAAAATAATGTCTGGGAAAAGCGTACTATTGGTGATAAAAGCGTACATATCAGTCCAAAATTGGATAATTGTGGTGTTCAGCGGTGGTGGATAGACATTTCCAAAGTTGTTATCACAGCTGAAATATCTCCAATGGTCGTACCAGCCTCGAGGAGCTTTATTGGAGTTGTAAGTGTCCAGGAAATTCTGCTGATAAGAGGCCAATTGTGCGGAATAGTTGGTCAGCACAGGGTCTTGAACATTGCCTGCAATTGAATAATCGAAATTCGTCATTGGAAACTCCCAAAAGCCTGGATGAGGTGTTGTAGGGCAAACTCCAAAGGTATTACAAAGAGTTTGGTTAGGAACTGTGTAATCTAAAGTGAATGGCCAATAAGCAGGGCCTCCTGGTGTAATCTGATAAGTCATTGAGCTTTCCCAAGTCAAGCCCATGCTTTGGAGTTGAGAATAATATGCGTCGTTGGCCTGAAGATAAGGTGCTCTTGACCCTGTGATTGCGCAGGTAGAAATGCCGGCCAACACCGTCAAGGCATTGTAAACGGTGGTTTGTTCTTGAGCCCAAACTGAGGGAGTTGTTGTTGTTGATGTGGTGTGACTCCATGTGTGGATATTGATTTGATGTCCATTTTTGTACATCATGGCTTCAATGTTCCAATCAGTCCCTAAAAATAAACGATTAGCCTTATTAATATTTTTTATGTAAAATCTTACAATTGCCCATAGAATACCATGAAACTCTGGGCCCACAACCAATTGAATCGGTGATGTTAGGATTATTGAGGATCCATGAATAATTTGACATTCTGATGAAATCGGCTTCATACATGGAATCGTCTAAGGTTGTAATGATAAACTGTGGAGTTTCACTTAACGATAGGCCTCCTGGAATTGCGAAACTCGCACATCGACAATTTGGCATCACGCATGTTGTAGAATTACATGATTGCAAAGTCGAGACAAAGGCAACACAGATGAGAAGGAAGAAGAGACAGAAAGATTGATTCATTTTTAATATTAAGATAAGAATAATTATAAATTTTTTGGAAAATCTTTATTTTTATAATATTTTTTTGGACTAGCAATAATTGAAATTTTAATACATATTATCCAAAAAAATTAAATTAGATGATTAAAATCTCTTTATATTTGGTTAAATTGATGGTTTAAATTTTAATTTTTTTATTTATCTCAGATTTAATGTTTTATTCCATTTTTTTTCGTTTTTTTAGAAGTTGGACTTCAGAAATAGCCTAATAAATATTCGTTCACTTCTCTTTAAAATAATGATTTACATTCAAAAAAATAAAGGTAATACTTTCAGGAACATATGCCATTGGATTGCCATATTCGAATGTGTGACATCCAGAATAAAATCTTGGATGATTATAACTGAATTTGATGACAGAGTTTTCTTTACAGAAACATTTCTTCGCAGGATAATTTGGGATTCTGAACCTATTAATATCTTCTCTGATAATAATCTCCCAGAATTGTTCTTTTGAGTTATCAGTTGTAATTGCATAAGGTTTTTCAGAATTTTTTTGGTCGAAGTGTATTATTAAATTTGGTTTTAATAACAACTGGTGTTCCAAACTGATTATTTTCATTCTAAAAGTTATAAATACAAATTTTT
>Ga0302186_10002032_pt1 | contig 16000 bp, 21 predicted proteins | sample II_Bog_E1_2_FD_198782 | JGI IMG/M metagenome (GOLD analysis project Ga0302186, IMG submission 198782) | Peat permafrost microbial communities from Stordalen Mire near Abisko, Sweden - II_Bog_E1_1 | ecosystem: Environmental > Terrestrial > Soil > Wetlands > Peat | place: Sweden: Abisko... | reverse complement strand
TACAAAATTTATTACAAGATTTATTTTACTGTATGCTCCCCAAAAAATTTTTTTTCTGTTTTATGAAAAATTATAAGAAAAAATCTTTCAATAAAATAATAATTCAAAGAATGTTCTTCGGAATTTTAAAAAAGTTCGGAAATACCTAAACACCTAAATTAAAAAAACAGCGATTGCAAAAACTGCAGAAAAAAATGAATATCTTAGATATAGGTCTCATTGGCCTTGATTTTGGAAGTTCCAAAACCGTGATCTCCATCTTGAGAAAAGGTGCCCTTGAAATCATCCTCAACGAATGTTCTTTACGAGAAACTCATAATATCGTTGCTTTCACAGACAAAGAAACTCTAGTCGGTGATCAAGCCTTTATGAAGTTGAAATCGAACTATAAGAACACGATCCTTTATCCTAGCCGTTATTTGAATTCCGCTTTGACAAATGATCCTTCTCTTTTTCAAAAAGAAGCAAGTTGGCAACCCGCGACTTTGAAATCAGAAAAAGATGCTGGATTAATATTTGAAGTGAATTATTTGGGGAAGATTAGACAGTTTAGTCCTATTCAGATTTTGGCTTTTCTCTTCGGATTCTACGCCCAAAAAATCATAAAAGCCTCAAAATTTGTCTTTTCTCAATATGGTTTCGTCATTGCAGTTCCTGCATATTTCACTCCAGAAGAAAGAGTCTTGCTCTCAAAATCAGCTCAAATTTCATCTACAAACTTATTGAAAATATTGAATGAATCAGCAGCAGTTGGCTTAATCTACAAGAAAATACATGATGAAGAGCTGTTGACTCTCCCAAACGGGAAACGAGTTCTTTTCATTGATGTGGGTTTTTCAAAAACGGGTGTTTTTTTGATAAATTTTCTGGGTGGAAACATCACGATCATTCATGAGATATACGATAGATATTTGGGTTTACGAGAGATAGATAATATGCTTTTGGAGTTTTATCAAGGCATTATAAAGAAAAGCAACCCGAATTATCAAGAGAATTTTAAAATGAGATTGAGGGTTTTGGAAGGCATTGAAAAACAAAGGAAAATGTTGAGTGCGAACAATGATGCACCAATAATTGTGGAATCTTTATTCGAGGATTATGATTTGAATTATACAATGAACAGACAGGATTTTGAAAGCTTGATAAATCCTGTTATTGAAAAAATGAAATCCTTGTTTCTGAGATTCAAGGTGGAGGGGGAACTTTTTGGTAAAAATATGGAGATAGATGAGGTAGAAATAATCGGTGGTGGGATCAGAATACCCATAATTCAAAAGATCATCATGGAAAGTTTTAATCAAAATGCTTTGGCCAAAACTTTAAATGCCACGGAATGCATTGCGATGGGATCTGCTTTATATTGCAATAAAATTGCTGGAATTCCCACAAACCCACCTCTTGGAATAATCAATGAGTTGTTATATCATTCGATATATTGTGGGGTGAGACCAAAAGGTATTGATGAGATATTGGTTTTTATGAAAGGAGTGGGTTATCCCTCCGTAACGACTATAACTATACCAAAGGATAATGAGGTAAAATTGGTGGTTTTTTATTATAAAATAGATGACAAAGTATATCCATTATATGAGATAAATATGGAAAATGAAAATAATGGGGTGCTTTCAATTCAGGCAGGTATTAATGATGATGGATTGTTTATTTTGAAGGATTTGAAAATAAATGAGAATAAGAATATCATAAATTATAACAAGGATTTGAATGAGATAGTCCCAGATGAAACTTTGAATAAATATCGGTCGGAATATGAAGCCATTGTAAAACATGACAAAATGATCCAAGAAAGCTACGAAATGAAAAATAAGATGGAAAGTTATATTTATGCCAAACGCGAAGACCTTCTAACAAAATATAAAGCCTATATGAAAGAAAATGATATTTCATCAGTCCAGACCATTTTCCAAGATTATGAGCATTGGTTATATAATCATGATGACTCCCAAAGCAAGAAAAACTTCTATGAAGCGAAAATGAAAGAACTACAGGATAAAATTGAGCCGATTTTCACTGAATGTTATGAACTACATGAAATGGATATACTTCAAAAAAATGAAATTACCACTATAGGTCAATTGAAAAATCTTGTCTCAGCCCATAAAACACAACCTTTCGTTGATAAATTGAATTTGAATCTAAACAACCAAAAAATTGGTGACGGAGGGGGTTTGTTTGGTTATTTCAAAGATGGAATGAGTCGAGTGAAACAATATATAAATTCTTTGAAAATCCAGGATAATTTAAGATTGGATTTGAGAAACAACTCGCTTTCTGATTCAAGTTTGGAGCATTTGATAGAAATTATTGAAAATCAAAGAGATGTTAAGAGCCTTCATTTACTTTTAAATAATGAAGAGAATAAAGATGGGAAAAATCAATTTTCGGATAAAATCGTCTTTAAATTATGCGAAGGTTTAAGGAATTTAACGAAAATGAAAAGTTTAAAATTGATTATTGATAACATTGATGAGATAAATTTCAAGATGTTGATGATCGGATTGGAGAATTTGAAAGGGTTGGAAAGTGTGGAGATGAAATTAACGAAAGGATTGCTTTCGCAAGAGACTCAGAATAATTTTTACTCGATTAAAACCTTTAATAAATCAATCAGGACCTGCAAATTAGAATGTGGACTTTCGGAAAAAAAATGAGAAAAAAGAATAATAAAATTTCTTTATTTTAAAAATTCCCTTTTTATTCTTAACAAGTTTAAGAAAAATCTGAAAAAAACACCATTTTTCTTTAATTGCAATTGTTTTAACAAAAATTTTAGTTTTTTAGAAAAAAAAGAACAATTACTCTAAGAAAAAAAACAATACTCTTTATATTTGCCAAATTATGAGTAGCACCAACATTGTGAAGCCTCAATCTTTTAAGGTAAGGCCCAGGTCTTGCAAAAAAACAAAACACCCCTTTTTCTTAATTTCCTCTTAACATTTCTCTCTTATAGATTGAGACTCCAGTTGACAAAGTCACAAACTTTGCCACATTCATTGTTTCCATGAACACAGCCAGCCAAAATGCCAAGCCTTTCTATTCCCAATGTTCGGTAACTACTATAAAAGAGAATCTCAAACTTTTCGCCTTTCAAACTTCCTCGACGATTTCGATCTTGAAATGTGAAAATCTCAACAGTTGGCGGAACTTCTCTCAAATTGACCTCAAAGAACCTACTTTACAAAAAGTCCCGATAAGCCATTTCGAATTTCTGCCTCCCCCTTCTGAGAATCTTGAGTCCTACACAAAGGAAATAATGATCGGGTATCGAAACGGCCTGGTTTTGCATGTTAATTACATAGAAAATATAGTTTTGAATAAATTCAATCAGCTTGATATTGAAGAAGGAGAAAAATATGTGTCTGTTCAATCCATACTTTTCTCACCAAAAAATAATATCGGATTTTATGTTCTTTTTTCGAATAATTTGCTGATGCATTATCTGATGGAGAAAACTGGTGAAAATCAAGAATTTCTAGATGAAAAATCAAGAATTGTGGATAAAAAAAAACCGAATTCCAAAAATAAGGCCAAAGCATTACTTTCTAGCAATAGCTATGAAATAAAACATAATAGATTCGAAGGAATGCCCGAATTAAACTTTTCAAGTGGGAGGAACCTCGACAAAATAGCGAAAAACCCCACGAGTTTTTATTTTTTCGATTGTGCGGCGATTTCAGACGCAACGTTTCATCAAAACAACCATTTTAAAAAATTGGGGTCAGAATTCATTTTTGCTTTTGTTGGTTATGATGGTTTTCTGAGGATATTTGATTTGGAGCTGAGGAAGCCTTTGTTTTCATTTAAGAGCAATTATGGTGGTTTCACTAACCTTTCCTTTAATAAATATGGAGATCTAGTGGCATTGTCAGGTCATGATGATAATATAGTAGTGTTAAATTTATCGAACTTTGGATATTTGACGATTGAAGGTCATAAATCATTCATGACAAAAGTTATTTTAAAAGATCTAGATGAAAAATATATCAGAGTATATGCTAGTTCTATGGATGGAACTGTTTCGATTACAGATGTTAACACTTTTGAAATTGGGTTGAAGACTTCTTTTGATACACAAATTGTGGATAAGAAAAAAGGACCGACCAAGGTGTTTTTCAGTGATTATAAAAGCAAGAGAGTCATGGCTAAAAACATCAATTTTGCTTGTAATGAAGGAGTTGGAAACATAATTTTTAATGACCCGCAATTTTTAACTGCGGGATATGATGGAGGGATCGCAGTGTGGAACATAGAAAATGAAAATGATAAAAAGAAAGAAAAAGATAAGGATAATGAGGAGGAAACTCAAAACGGGGAAAGGAGAAATAGTAAAAAAAAAAGTTATGAAGATGAGAAAGTGCCGGAAGAGAAAAATGAGGAAATGAATAAAAAAAAGAATAATTATCTGAGCAAAGAAGATGTTTCCGGTGGAGGGATGGATAATGTCAAGAAGAAAAAAAATAATAGAGAAAAATAATAAGATTATAAGCGTTTTCTATTAAAGAAAGAAATTTTCTTTTTTGACCACATCTTTTGAAAAAAAAATCTAAATTTTCACTGTTTTTGTTATAAAAAACTTATTTTTTCGTTTTTTTTACCCCCCATCAAATAAATTTTTTTCAATAAAAATAAAATTCAAAATCAAAAAAAAATTGCTTTTAATATTAAACTTTGAATAATTTTATTAAATGAGCTTGAACCCAACTTATCCTAAAATCGCAATAAAATTTTGTTAATTTCTCAATATTTTATTCAAAATTTTTCTGATTTAATGAAGTTTTATTATCAGGCATTGCTCATCACTCTTGTATTTCCGGCTCTTCTTTTGGCCTACGACTCAAAACACACTGATGCGCCTGTTTTGTTAGCTACTCCAAAGGCGCAATCTTTGCGGGATCATTTCGGTGTTTCAAAATCTAGAGAACAATATGGTCCTCCACCTTCCATAAACCTTAACAATTTCGTGATAAAGAACGATGATAATTCATGGACAAAGGTGCCAAATCCAGCATTGGCCAACGAGATCGTAACTCCAGATGGCAAACGATGTGACATAACTCGCCATGCATATTATGACATTTGTTATGCAGCAGCAAACTGCCAACAATGTGCCGCTATTGAATCTTGTGGTAATATTTAATTCTTTTATCGTTAAGGGGGGTTGATACTTCTTTAAATTTCAGGTTGGTGTGAATCCAGAAAAGCTTGTCTCCCAGGAAGTGTTGATGGATGTTTTTGCAAGGACGATTGTCCCAAAGATTGGTTAGAAAGTCCATTGCAATGCAACCCTCAGGATTCAGCCTTATGGGGACAAATCACCAATGTTTCACCTTATGCCAGCAAACTCATCAATCCAGAATTAACAGGACCAAAAGTGAATTTGACAACCACAGAAATTCATCAAGGATGGGATAAACAACGCATGGTTGTGGGGAACACCATTACTAGAAAGAATGTCACAGTATATAACGCAGCAGAAAATAGCATCATTAGCGGGGAAGTCAATTTACCAGAAGCAGTTATACGAGATGTCCCAGTGCCTAGTTTGGAAATCAACAGAGAAACCAAAACATATGATTTGGCTAGTGGAAAGGAAATAGTGAGTAATTCGACAGTCGGGCTTCATGGAGTTGACACTTTGCTGCCGAAAAAATAAAATTAATAGTTTGGAATTTGAGGGATTTTAATTTAAGTTTGAAAAATTCTTGAAAGTTTCGCCATTGGGAAAACATAAACTAAATTTGAAATTTTTTTTTTTAAAATAGAGGAATTTAATTCAAAATAGAAATTTTAAATTTATGATTTTAGATTTTTATTTTCTTCAATTTCTAATTCCAACGTTGAAAATTTTTTTAACAAATTTATATTTTTTAAACAAATTTATAATTTTCTTTAAAAAAGGTTTAAGTTTGAAATGGTTATTATTAAGTCACAAGAAATTTCATTCAGGGTAGAAATTTTTAAATTTATCGTTAAAACATTAATGACTACGTTTATTCGCAAGCGATTTTATAATCGAAACTGCTCAAACAAATTCCAAAAGCTTGAACAGCTGTCAAGGGCCACATATAATCCATGGTGAATTCCTCATTTCCAGTTCTTCCGAATTGCAAATAGATGATGTTGTCTTGGAAAATATTATTAGTTATTTAAAGATTAATATACCATCATATTCATCAATGAGTTGGAAGTTTTTAACAGAAGGTTTGTCGACTCTTCCATTGAAATTTAAGACAAAAGCTCCGATATCTTTAAGAAAACTTAATTTTAATTATTAGATTTAATGAACGTTCATTCCATTTTGGAGGCTTATTGAATAAATGTCGAATTCCTTCTCTTTTTCCACTTTTGAAATAATTCAACATCCCATCATCAGTCTGTTTAATCATTTAAATCATAATAATTTATTTTATTTAGTTTAAGAAAATTATTAATCCATAAAAAAAAATAACATTTATCTTACTTTGGTTGGTTTCCATTGGAAGAAACTTTCCCCATCTTCTTTCACATCAGGGACCAATGCCTTCATTTTTCGAGGTCCTTTGGCTCCAAAGAAATTGGTCTCATAAGTCACAACTGCTAGTTCTTTTCTAACGCTTTCAAAACTCAAGGCCTTTTTGGGATTGCTTCCCGTATCATAAACATGAAATTCTGTTCCCAAAAAGTTTGACCTAATATTAAAAGTAAAGGATAAAACATATTTTTATTTAAAAAATTAATACCGAACTTTTCCCATAACATTTGGCGAATTCTTTTTGAAATCATCTGCATTCAGAGAAATCAAATAATTTGAAGTCCGGTTTTGTGATCTTTTTTTGCCAGCGAGCAAAAATGTCCCTCTCTAAAACATATAATAATAAGCATTAATTAAATTCCTTGGTTAATGTCTTACATTCGAGAAGAACACTTTATATTTAGGATAAATTCTTCCCCATCCGGTTCTTTCTCTCCTGATTACGCATTGAATAATATAATTTTTCGGAGCGGGACTTGAAAGAAAAAAATATTAACTTAAAATTTAAACCAAATTTAACTTTATCAAAAATTCTCTCAGATCCTGGATGGTATCGAAATTGTGGAAAATTTTGGCACAAGTATTTTTGTTTTTTGATTGAGGGTCAATTTTTTCTTCTTCTTCTGCGTGCACGACTTCCTCTTCACTTTCACGCTTTTCTTCATTCTCTTGTTCGTTTTCTTGTTCTTCAGAATGTTTCTTTTTGGAATATTCATTTTTTGTTTCCTTCTTTGTTGTTTTGTTCTCAAATGTTGTCATTCCATCGCCCTTTAAACTAATTTTGATCTCTCCTTGTTGTTTTCCTTCTTTCAAAGCTTTGATTTGTTTGGCAATTTTTATCGTTTCAGCGTCAAGCTAAATAATAATCAAAGGTGGGATTGATAAATTTTATATAGAAAAAATAAGTTTTATAAAAAAATTGTTAAATGGAAGAAAAAAAAATATTACATCTTCTTCTTCTTCATTTTCTTCATTAAATTTCACAGCTTTGCCTTTTTGTCTCAACGGTGAAGGTTCCTTTAGCAATGAGCTTCTCTGTTGTTGGGCGCTGTCATCCAACATATCTGGTTCATCTCTGGGTTCTTCTTTGATGATTTCTTTCATAACCACAGTTTTCTTGTCCATTGGTTTCACCAGAAAACTCGCATCTTCTTTCCTTGTTGACGTCTGTGCATCTTCCAAATTGTATTCCACCAATTTCTCATGAGCTGGTTGTTGAGTCTGCATTTTGAAGGAAATCATATGGTCAACTTTATTTAATCCAGGGAGATTAAAAGTCTAAAAGAACCAAAAAAAAACAATTTTTTATTTATTTAATAAATTGTTAGAACTTTTCTATTGGTTCCAGGCTCATGTTGCTCTCTATCGTCTTGTTTCACGACTTTTTGCAAGCTTTCATAATCGATTTCCTCTGATTTCTTTTTATCGTCGAAAAAGGCAGGGTTATTGAATGTGGAAGACTTATTGTTAATGGTGACGGCTAAAATTTGCTTTCATTTCAAATAAAACACAAATTAAAAATTAACTGTTATTTTTTATTAATGAATTCTGCTTCTCCTTGAGTTTTTGTTTCTGTTGTTCCAAAAATTGTTGTCTGACTCTATTCCACGAAAACATTTAATTAAAAAACCTATAAATTTCTTACAAATTGCTTTGTGATTGCGATGATTGTGGTCTCATCCCAATTTGCACGGACTCGGTTTTCCTGAGCCCTGGGTTCTCATTATTATTGTTCGAAAAACTCGCTTTATTATCAAAGCCAGTTTTCGAATTATCTTCGTTGTCTTGAAGTGGTTCTTCTTTCTTTTGATACACTGATGTCACCGGTCTAAAGAGGTTTGAGGGGTTTTGAGCACCAGAATTCATAGAATTCAAAGTTTTTATCTTGTTTAGGTAGCTGGTTTTGGTGTTGTCATAATCTGGAGAGTTGGAAAGATTGTCATAATTTGAATTTGAGCCTCCTTTCATGAAATTCAAGTTTATAGGCTTTTTGGCATCGGAACTCATAAGATTACGAGCTAGCATAGGATTATTTGTCTGCTGGTTTAAAGGCCTTGAGGAAGTGTTGTTGTTGTAGTTTCGGGAGGAGAAATCATTATCGTCGTTTTCGTCGATCAAAATGTTTTTATCTGTGAACATGGGAGGAAATTCAAGGAGGAACTTCTTATTGTTTAAAAAAGTTTTATTAATGCTTTGAAAAGGAATAATTAATTATTCTTTGAGTTTTATTCATTTTCAAATTTTTTGGAACTCAAATAAATTTCTTTAATTTTTTGTAAGAAGGAACTTTAAAAAATTCCCAAAATATCAGAATACCATAAAGACTTTTAAACCAGAAGCAATTAAAATTATTGTAAATAAATTTGTAGAAAAATTATAATTAAAAAAAAAAAACAAATCAATCAATCAATTTAAGCAAAAAAAGGTGAATAATTTTTTTTTTCAACAACAACAAAAAATATTTTTGAAGAAAAAATATATTATAACAAAGTGACTTAATCGAACTCCCGATTCGTGAGGATTTTCGGGGCAACCAAAGTCCATATATATATTCCCATCACCGTCCACGAGGAAATTATTTGTATCCAATATTTTAAATTGTTGGGATTATAAGAAAAAACAATTTGTTGAGTTAAATCTGGAGCTCCCCAATTCGTGAACAACATAGCGAGAAAAAATGAACTGACCATCATAATAATATGAAAATAAACATATATGTTCGAATCTGAATAAATTCTTTTTGTTAATTTCTCCTGTATAATATCCATATTATTCACATTAACATCATTAATGTTTATATTAGCATCGTTGATTTTTAAAGGTGCTTGTTCATCGGCCTTTTTTTCTAAATCATTTTGATCTTGACTCTCGTTTTTTTCTCCCAGATAATCTTGATGGAAACTCATATAAGCGAGTGAGATAACAATTATCAAACATCCGAAAAATATCTCAGTGTTTAAAGGAGAATGTGATTGGAAAAACTCATTGCTTTCTTTTGGACTATTTGCCAAACCAGTCCATAGAATAAATGTCTCATAAAGACTGATCCCCCCAGAAGTTAATAACGAGCCATTGCGTGCTATTCCACTAATGCTCAATAAAGAATTAGCCAAGATTAGAATCAAATTTAGAATTATCATAAATGAATTCAAGCTCGAATTCGCAGTAAACCAAGAAAACGAATAAAAATTCAACAGGAAGGTCCCTGTATAAAAGATGATTGTTGTGCCCAATAACCAATAACCCCAAAGAGGATTTTCAACATAATTTGCAGCCAATTTTTCACCCCAGAGATAGAAAATATCGATCATCATGATGATTTGAAAAACAATGAAAACTAAGCCGATGATCTTTGCTAAATTAGCATAAATTTCAAAGAAATCATTCGGAATGTAAAAGGAAAAAAATAGCATAATAAGAAAAAGGAAAATTTTGATCACCCAAAGCTCTTCGTTGATTTTTCGGGAATTGTCATCTCGGAGAAGACAACATAAAAAGATCAGCAAATGTAATATAAACAAACAAAAGCTCGTTCGATATATTGCAGACACCCCTAAACAATTTAATCCACCCCCAGATTCAACATTGCAATGAATATAGCTGCTGACTGATGATAAGTATTCAGCCCCGAGATTTGTTAAAAAAATGATCAGAAAAATGCTGGAGATCATTATCAGAATGTATGCCATTTTGACAGATTTTTGTTTGGAAATAACGGAAAAGAGATCTTGGCAGATTAAAACAATCGCCTTACATCCAAGACTGAAAGCAATTAAAATAGCTTCAAAAGAAAGATTTACACACATTCTATGATGGGAAGAGTGGTATATTGCAGCTTCTTTTAATGTTATACTATTAATAATTAAAAGAAAAACAAAAATTATTTTTTGAAAAGAGAAAAATATTTTCTCTGCCTTTTTTCGAAAATTCATTGAGGTCTTCTTTCTCATTGTTTTGCAGAGCAACTGCTATAATTTTATGATTGATTTATTTCAATATATTGCCAAAATATAAAACAAATTCAAAACAATTCAATCATTACAGAAAATAAACATCCAAAATGATGAGATGAAATCAATTCAAATCATTTTGGGATTGACCAACAACCAAATAAACAAACAATGGAAACAGATTTAATCAGGAATAATTTTTGAAGCATACGGTTATTGGAAAGAGAAGGATGAGGATGACAGATGTTAAACTTTTATGCTGCTGAAAGAAGGAAATATTTCATTTAATTAAAAATAAAAGCAAAAATAAAAAATTCAGAAAAATTTAGAAGAAATTAAAAAATCAATCATATAGAATTATTTATTTTCCTTTTAAAAACATTTAATATTAAAATTATAAAAAAAATTATAGTGAGCTGATTTTTTCATTATTTGAATGTTTTTCTTCACCTCTTTTAATCAAACAAAAGAGTTTCTAAAGAAAAATTCGCTCATCACCAGTTTTAGTCATGTTTATATGAAAAAGCTCTATATTTTTCTCGACGATTAAAATATTTATTTTTGAGTAGTGCATTTAAAAAATCAATCAAATATTTTGGAATGCATAATTTTCTGAAACGAACCCTCTTTTCTATAGAAATTAGTCTATGGAATTGATAATTTTGATTCTCTGATTAGCTTCTAAACCCAAAATACGGCCAAATCAAAGTAGAAAATATTAGTACAATGTCTGAAAATAAAAGTTGCCCATTTTGTTCAAGTCCTTTCATTTTATGTACGAAATGCTCCCAAGACCGAATGCCAAAGACAGTCGCTTTTCTTCTTTTTGGAGAAAATATCGAAATGAAATCAATTTTAAAAAAGACAAAACTTGTTTGCAAAAATTTGCAAAATGGCTCAAAAATAACCTTTAGGTAAACTTAAAAAAGAAGAAAAAAAAATAAACAAATTATTAATATCAGCCCAATTTGCGAAGAATTTCCTACCACTTCTCTTTTGGAAAATTGTCACCATGAATCTATGTTTTATTTGGGCTTGACCCCTGAAAAAATGAATAAAGGTGCAATATTTCAAAAGAATTGCGCTAAAATTTGGAGGAGACAATGGAAGATTTTCATAGAAATGTTTCATGATGTTCCTGAGGCAATCCATCAAAGTAATTATTTGATAAGTTTTTTTGTTTGGTTTTTAAAAGGTGAGAACGAGGAAAGAGGAGACAAATGTGAGGTATTCCATAAAGATGAATTTTCTGATGGAAACAATGAAGAGTTTGAATTGCCTTACCAAAATGTCAACGTGGGCATGGTGGAAGAAGATCCATAAATTAATAAGAAAATTTGAAAAAAAAAGAAAAAATAAAGAGTTAAAAAACCAAATTTTAAATATTCGAATTAAAAGAAAACTCAAATAGAATTGATTAAAAATAGAAGTTCTCAATTTTCTATTGCATATTTGCATCTTTATCCTTCTTCTCTTCATTTTTGTCTTCAGCAACATATTTCTCTATGCGCCCTAATTGTTCGTTGATCAATTTTAACTCATAGTCTTCTAAAACATAAAAAGAATAAACCATAGCTACTACACATTCTTTAAAATTCATATAATTAATATTCGGAAGCCTTTCTACTATAAAACTTTCGTTTATTTTTTTATTTTCTGATAAATGATGTTCTTTGTAATGAACTAAAGCTGGTTTAATTTCATTTAGATGATATGGGGCATGAGAGGTATTGGAGCTACATCGAAATAGATGATTTTTTAACATTGGCACTACAAATTTGGATCTCCATAAACCATTCAAAAAAGAATAATGAATCCAAAACAACACAAATATATCATGGATCTGGGATTCGTTAATTTCTCTCACACAATCTTCGCAAAGAATAGTATCCTTATCTGAATTCATCTTCTTTGTGCATAGCCCACATTTATTGTCGCAACATATTTCTAAAAATGTTAAATTTTCCATTTTTTTGGTAAGAAGGTATTTAATTTTCTATGAAAACTTAAAATTAAAATATTAGGGGAATATATATATTAATTTTTTATTCTATAAGAGAAAAAATATTCTATAAGAAAAATAATAGAAAAATATTTAAAACCTAAACTTAAAAAAAAAAAAATGAGTAAAATTACAAATTCAAAACCAATATACCCAGAATATAAATAAATAACAATTTCTTAAACTTAAAAAAAATCTCTAAATTTAAGTTTTTAAATGCTAAAAATTAATGATTCTTTAGTCTTGCCCGAGAACTCTGATATTATTGCTTATTGCCAATCCGAATCAGACCTCAATAGATATATAGTTTATTATCTTTCAAGCAATGAGCTTTTGATTTCCTCCTATTCGAAAAGCTCGAGCCTGAGTTTTTACGATTTTCTTCCATGGTTGAAAAATTATAAAATTACTTCTCTCCAGTTTAGTCTTTTGCATAATTATTTACATGTTATGACAACCAACAACATATATATCATCATTCCTTTTTCCATTTTACTTGATAAAACCAAGCGAAAAAAATGGGAAGATTTCGCTTTATCTTATTCTTTGGGGGGATTAATTGATTCTAATATCAGGACATCTGAGAGTTCCATAAAAGGGTATTATAAATTTTTTTCTAAATGATTTCTTTAAAGATTTTTGAAGGATTTTTACCTCATTGAAAAATTATTTAACAAGAAACAACTTAAATGAAGATAATATTGAAAATGAAAGAGGATCTAATAACGAAGCGGAAATAACAAAAAAAGACATGAGTTTTTTCGAGGTCACCGAGAAAAAGTTATTAAATATTGATGATTATAAGAACATTGTTGATTTTGAAGAATCACAAACCACTTCCATCGAGCAATTAGCGGAATATTATAAAGGTTTGTCGATGTTTTGTTTATGGAAAAATTATCTTGATGAAGAATATTGCATCATTTCAACACTTGCAGGGGGTCTGATATTTTTACGCTTGATCGATGGAAATCATGTATAGAAATTACTTGAACAACTTTTGACAATTTTTTTAAGTATTTGTTTTATAAATTTCCATTTGGAATCCAAGATATGAACCTAATTCAGACTTCACAAGAAAGTTATTTGATTCTTAATTCGGATATTGGAGTGTATTTATATTTTCCTTTGGAGAAGACTGAAAAAAGTGTAAAATGATAAATAAAATAAATAGATAATAAAGAAATATTTAGAATATCATAAATTCCTATTCAAACAAGGAATACAAGCCATTTTTTTTGAATTTTGGCAATAGCGCGAAAGTTTTCGTTTATCAAATCAAAAAGAAAACCAAGATTTTTGTGTACCAAGAAAATGATGGAAATCTTTTGATTTTCAATAAAAAAAATCTCAAGACTCCGGTGAAATCATATTATCTGAAAACAGCCCAATTGATAAAAGTTATGCCTTGGAATGATTATTTCTTCATATTGAGTTATGATAACAGTTACAAATTGAAGATGGTTTCGAAAACCTTGTTACAAGTGAAAAAAAAATTACAAAAAAAAGAAAATGATAAGGAATGTGTGCATGTTCACAATATGAATATGTTAAAGCATGCAGAAATCTTCAGTTCTTTAGAATTAACAGGGATTGAACATGTAAATTAATTAGATTTTTTAACAAAAATAATAAAATTTTATTTAGACCATTGATGCTTTTGTGAATGACTTAGATGATTCTGATGATTCGAAAAATTATAAAAACAACTCTTTATTGATCACCAATAGGAAAATTGTAAAGGTTACCTTAGATCGTGAAGCTCTTTTAGATAAATTTCTTGAGAAACTGTATTCGAATTTTACAAAAGAGGTAAAAAATGAAAACAAATTTTTTAAAAATTTTTAAAAAATTTAAAAATTAAAAATTTCTAGGATTTTCTTTGTTATGAGATATTTGTGAAAATACATTACTCAAATTATCAGGATATTTTTCAACTATTTTGGAAAAAAAATAAAGATGAAAATAGATTTGATATTTTGTTTTATCTCGATATTTATCGTAGAACGAATAAAAAAGCTTATATCATCAAAATGATTGAAGATTATATGAGTTTGAAAAATGTCGAGGTGTATAAAAATATCATAAACTACATATTCAAGGAACAAACATCTCAAACTTTCGATAATTTCTGGATTGTTTGTGTTTTGTTTTATTGTTTTTATTTTCATCATTTTGCCATTTCGTTTGATAAATTCCAGGAAAACATGCTTGAAATCAAGGTCATTAAATAATTTTATCATATATCTTTTTTGATATTATTAATTAGTTATATTTTTTTTTTGTATAAACAATATCATGTTTTTTTTTTAATTTTTAGGAAATTATTATTTTGGGTGCAAATGAATTTTTCAGAAATGCTTATGATCAAGATCCTCATACAAAAATATTTCTTTCAAATAATTTGCAAAATCCTGTTTGCGGTACTTTCGATTTCAAGGAATTGATCGGAATGTTGCATAACATTCTTTTTCTTTATGAAAATCAATTTCGGAAGAAGTTCGATTTCAAAGATAACATTACATCCTTATTATTATTTGGATCAGAGAATAAATATAAAAATCTGAAGAAATTCAGCTTTTTAGAAATCACGGAAAATCAACCAGATTTTTTTTCTAATCTTCGAACAAATTCTTTTTATTTTGCAAAACATAAAAAGATAATTTATTACATTATCAATATAATGATTGATCCTGGTCATAAAGATTTGATGAAAAATAATTTATCTTTGATATTTTCCTTGAAAAAGGAAGAAGTGATGAACCTTTTGTTGGTTTTGTTGGAAAAATATAAAATTTTATTTCAAGATGATTCTTTTGTGAAGGAAAAAACAATTCAACATTTTTTAAATGATACCCATATTTTCGATCTTTCACAAAATGTCTTTGATCATTTTTCCAAAATTTGCTTTAAAAGCACTCAAAAATCATTAGAAAACATAAATGAAGAGGAATTTGAACGGATTTTGATTGAAAGATTGCAACGCCAAACCAAAAAGCTTTTTGGAACAAAGAGTCATGATCTTTATGAAAAAGGAGGCTTCATTATTGCTGCTGCGGTTGTGAGATATTGCGCTTTGATAAAAAATAATGAGGAATTTATTAAGGATGTGTTTTATCTCATCAAGCATTTCATAAAAAAGAATGATTTGCTTAAAATGTGTCTCGATCAAAATATATATCTTATCGTTAAAGAAGAATTTTATGAATAAAATAAACAAAATATAAAAATTTGCCAATTTTGGATTTTTTGATTAGATTCAAACTGTCATATAAAATTAAAATGGAATTAGAAAGTCCTTTAAAATATAAAGTTCTTTTAAACGAATTCCATGATGAAAAATATTCTGCTAATGATGAATTGACTAAAGATCAATTTTGCCAATTTTTAGATCGTAAGGTTTCCCTTTCCCTCCTTAAAAAATTCAAAAATTCTTTTGTTTTTTAGATCAATGGTCATTTTAATCGTGATATATCCGGACAATTATTAGAAAAAGCTGATACAAATCACACAGGAATC
>Ga0302186_10002030_pt1 | contig 16008 bp, 15 predicted proteins | sample II_Bog_E1_2_FD_198782 | JGI IMG/M metagenome (GOLD analysis project Ga0302186, IMG submission 198782) | Peat permafrost microbial communities from Stordalen Mire near Abisko, Sweden - II_Bog_E1_1 | ecosystem: Environmental > Terrestrial > Soil > Wetlands > Peat | place: Sweden: Abisko... | reverse complement strand
AAAATAAATTTAAAACAAATAACCAAAAAAATATGAAAATTACTATGTTTTCATTTTACTATCCGAAATTTAATTTATTTTCCTTTTTAATATTAATCAAGACATTCTTTAAAAAAAAAAAATAATTTCGTGAAACTTAAACTTTTTAATTTAATTCTTATTTTATTGATGCATCAGATCCCTATTACTCAAATGGAGATTCTTCGTGATTCTTCCACTCTTTTTGCTAAGGATCTTCCTCTCAACCCTTACTACAAGTCCCTAACTTCTGATATAATCTTCGCAAACAATTCTCTAAAAGCCTCCGAGCCCCAGACAATCGAAGCCTTTTTCCAACAATTTATTTGTGAGAAAAACCAAGAAAATGATAATAAAACACCTCCTCCCGAATCAGAGAATGGTTCTGATGATCATAAGGACTATTATTACGATGATGAAGATGATTATGATGAGGAAAATGAATATAATAAAGAAAAACCTGAGTCTATCTTGCCAGAAAGTGATTATTCTTCACATTATGCTTCTTCGAAGCCTTCAAAACCCTTTTTATCATCTACATCATTACAGGAAAAACTCGATAATCAGCTAAAATTTAAGAAACTCTCATCTTTACATATAAAGGAAAGCGATAATAAAAAAACCATAAAATTGGAACCTGAATATTATTGTTTTCCTCATAAATATAAGAACTATAAATATGCAAAGGCGAATTTTGAGGCCTCCAAACTCAACAATGAGACTAATAAGACCATTGAGAAGAAGCGTATGATGATCTTGAAAAATCAAAAGAGATTCGAAATCTCTATGAAAGAAGCCAAGACTCTGGGAAACGAAGAATCCACCTATCAAAGCACTGATGGGGTTCATCGTTCTTTATATGATAAAGCCATGAAGACCCAACAAAACATGTTTCTTTTGCCTGAGGAAAAACAAAGACTCATCAAGAAAAATTTAAAGGAACTCACTTTTTTAGAAAAAAGTTTATGTTCTCCTATGAAAAGATGGGTGTCTCCTTTCATGAAACATCCTAATATTTTACCTGAAATACCAGAAAGCAAGGAATTTCCCCAGAGGAACTCAAGTTTAAGAGGGGTTAATCATTTTTCAAAGACTAGAAGTCTCAAAAAAGACAATTTTTCAAATTCTTTGAATTCCACCATTGAAAAAGAACATTATAATAGTCTCACAAAGGGATCTCTTTATTCCAATTCGACAAATTATAGAAAAGGATTAGAAGTTAAAGGAGAAAATAGGCTTCCTGCTATAAAATATGATCAAGGGAAGAAAACGGTTATTGATTATAAAGCTTTATTCTCTGAATTAGAGACTTTGAAAAACCTTTCCCAGACTAAAATAAAATCATTAGAAGGCTTAATAATGAGAAGTCCCAAAAAAAAAACTATTGATACTACTAAGAAAAACACCAAAGAAATCAACAGTCGGATTTTCATGGACTTCTATAGGAAATTATTAAGAGGAAAACCCTCTTTTCTTATAGAAATCATGTTAAAACCCTTTGGAATTGAAGTGAATAATGATAAATTCGGCTTAGACTTCACGAATTTCTTGAGTTTCCATAGAACGTTAATATCAAAACAAGGACTTTCTCATGAAGAAGAGATAAAATATCTATTGGAAGTGTTTTTCAGGGAAAAAAATAGAGAACATAAAGAAATAATCAAGGAAATCATCAATGAGATCTTGACTTCTATTGTAAAATTAGAGAAAATGAAACGGGACCTAAAAAAGCGGATAATCGAAAAATTAGAATTGGAAAGTGCTCAGGGGGATGAATTGATCCATAGAAAGGACTTTGAGAAGAAATTAACACGAGAAACAGAAATCCGAGACTTTTTTATTCAAAGTCTCAGGGCAAAAAAGGAATAAATATGCATTTTATTGTCCATATTAAGAAATATTAAGGATTTCATTAATTTTATAGTGTTTTTGTTAGAAAATAAGAAAAAATAGAGAGGACATTTGTCTTCTTTTTTAAGAAAGTCTTTTCTTTTAAAATTATAGAAAAATAGCCCAAAATAACAAAAAAACTTCAAATTTCAACTCAAATTTCGAAAAGCACTAAATAAAAAAAATCTGCGAAAAAATCGGCCAATTTTTAGGAATTCAATTCCCAAATTTTTAAACCTATTCCAATTTCTTAATAAATTCTTCCATTCCATCCTTCAATTCAAACAAATGTCAGATTCTTTATTACCATTTGATCAAGAAGATGAAATTTGGGCTCATTTCCTTTCAAATCCAGAACCTGAGCCCAACCCTTTTTTTGATCTTCCAGTTCTCTTATCTCCAAATCGTGTTCTGAGGAAAAAACCCATGAGAACTTCAGAAATCAATATGTATTTAAAGCCGAGAATCCAGAGTTGTTTCAAATCTTTGAATTTTCGCGAAAGATGTCGTCTGATCAAGAAATTATATGATGTTTTATGCGTTTTGGAGCTGAATTTGGAGGATTTTTATGAGGTATTTGAGGATTTTTATTATGAGATGGAAAAGGAAGATTTCGAGCCACTTATGGCAACGATTTATGATGAAATCGAGAATCAGGAGGTATGTTTCCTAGAGGAATATGAACGTGAACAGAAGGAATTGCTCTTAATTTGCGATATGGAACGTGATTTCTGGGAAACGCAAGATGAAAACCCTGAGAAAAAGAAGAAAAAGCCGAAAAAAAGGAAAAAAACAGACAAAAATGACAAAATCGCAAGGATCAATCAACAAATTCAAAAGCTTTTCCAGGAAAGAGAGGAATTCTTCAATTCCGAGGGTCATTTTTTCATTGAAAAGAAGGATTTAGTATTCGAAAGTGATTATAAGAGCAAAACTCCAATAGAAAATTGTGGTTCTTCCAATACTCTTTATAAATTAAGAGATCGAAGCCAAAAAAACACCTATAAGCCATTAGAACAGGCATTAGATAAAGAAGAAGCCCAGATATATAATAGGAAATTCCGCATGAAATATTCAGAATTGTTGAAACAGAAACGAAATGACCAAGAAATGCCTAAAAAGACTATTTCTCCAGCCAAAACAGTGGTTTTAACTGAAGAAGCCATTAAAGAGAAAGTTGAAAGGAATTTGGCTTTGCAATGGATTAGAAAAAAAAGCAATTATCCTAGTTGTTTCATTGAAGAGAAGCCTAATCTTGAAGAGGAAAATGAAAAGGAAGTGAATTCAAAGAGCGAGACTGTGAGATTAATGGATTTAGGACAGAAAAATAAAGGTTATCAGAAGAAAAATAAAGGTTATCAGAAGAAAATTAAAAGTTATGAAAAGAAAAAAAAGGACGGAGTTGATGAAAAAACGAAAAACATCAAAAAAGAAACCAGGGGAAGGAAAAAAAAAATAAATGCCGAAAATTCGCAGGAAAAAAATGAGAAAAAAGAAAAAGAAAAAGTCGAAAAAATGGAAAAAAAAGCCAAAAAACAACAAGAAAAAATCCTCAAAATGCAAAAAAATGAAAAATTCCAAAAAAATGAAAAAATCCAAAAAAAACAAACAAAAAGCAAAAAAGCTAAAAACTCAAAAAAAAATGCTAAAGAAACTATGGCTTCAAGGAAAATGAGGAAAAAAGAGGAGCTTGATGTTTGGGATGAGAATTTATGTGAAGAATTTAGGCCTGAAACTCGTAAAAAAGTCAAAAAAACAACAGAGAAAAAAGACAAAATCACAAGATCAATGAAAGAAAAGGAACAAAAACCATTGATTAGGGAGGTTATTCATCTAGAAAATGAAGAAAAACAGGAAAAGGAATTCCAAAGTTCAAATATAATATGGAATTTTGATGAGTTTAACTTAAATACGAGTTCTTATTAATACAATTGATGTTTTTTTCAGCAAATAATCAATTTTTCTTGCAAAATGTCATTTTTTTAACAAAACATCTAAAAATTGATAAATTTAAAAGCAATTTCTTCATAATTTTAATAGATTATCAAGAGAAATGATGTCTTTCTTCGCTTTTTCCAAGCAAATTTCAAAACAATCCTTATTTTTTTCATTGGTTTTTATTGAAAAACATGTGTTTTTGCATTGTGAGAATTTCTGTTCTAAGAGTTTCTTTCCATAAAGAAAGGAAATATATTGTTGGCTGCAATTCATGGAACAAGGGTCATCGATTTTGAGGTCCAGGCATGAAATACATAAAGCCAAGGCTTCCTGTAGATATTTTTTCACTAATCGTTTCCTCAAAACATTAAAATCCGATTCCGAATCCATATAAACAAAACAAAAATTATTAATTATTTCAAAATTTAGAAAAAAAAAACACATAAAAACAAGATTTCAAATGGAAGGCCTTCCTAATTCAAACCAAGTTTTCTCTGAAAATATTAAAGAAAACATTGTTTTCTCTAAAGAAAACCGCTCTTCTTTCGGTTTATTCATAATTTCATATCTTAAGCATTTATTTATTCAAGCTTTTTTCTCTAGAACATGAAAGATCCTTTTATGAGCTCTTAAACGAATTTTCTAATGAAGGCACCTTAGAAACCTTGCTTTTGGGAGCTGAGAAATACCGTTTGGACTCTTCAACAGTTTTCTCTAATTTTTCTCATCAAGATATTTAAAAAACATCTAATCTCTTAATTATTTATTAGAAGAAAGATCCTTGTTTCTCTGTTTTTCTCAGCAACAATCAAAAGACTTCAGATTCCGAGATTTCCCAATATCTCCTCATGAATATGATGTTTGAAGTAGTGGTTGTGAGGAAAGACCCAAAAGAAAAGAAATTGGAGGTTTTTCTAAGGAAATTCTTATGTCTCGCAACCCATACACATGATATCTCTGAAGAAAAAATTAGCCAAATCACTAAAGCCTTGAAAAACGAGAAATCTGCCTCGAAATACCTCGAAAAAATACATCAATATCAGATCTTTGGGGTCATAGATCATCATGATATAGTAAAAAATAAGGGAAAATATGAGAGAAATTAAACATTTTTTTGTTTAAAAAGAAAGAGGATTTCAGCGTTTTTTCATATTTCGTGAACTTCGATAACGTGAAGGAAAAAGACATCCTCACAGCCATCATTGTGGATAAGAAGCCAGGTTTGAGGTTGAGTCTGCGCAATGAATTAATAATAGATTGTGATTTCTTCAAAATCCATGAATTGTTTGAAAAACACGCTGTTCTCAAAAAAAGAGAAAAACAGTTTTATGGGAGATTAGGTTCTTTTTATTGAATTTTATTGATTTTTATTCTAAGTTAATTCAAGGGTTCACCAATTTCTCATTGAGTTCTTCGAATCAAGCAAAGCCAGGGCAAAACATAAAGAATGAGATTTTTGACGTGGACTTCCAAATAAAATCCGATGTGGGGTTCAGCAACACTGGGAATTATGAGCCAATGTTGCAGAAATTGAAGGTGAATGAGCTCAGCACCTTGCATTTTAAGAGCAATAAGTTGATATATCAGAAGTTGAAGTTCAATTATGAGAAGTTCTAATAAAAAGATTTCTGATTTTATCTGATCATTTTTTATCCAAAGTATTAGAAAAACACAAAACCATATGTGGTCGATGCAAAGTCTAAACGAAGGCATTTCTTATTCCAGAGAATGCAAATATAATGAAGCGATAGGTTTTAGTTAAAATAATTAAAAGGGGGTGTTTTCTAATATTTTTCCATTTTTTTTTAAATTTCATTAATTAATATTTCTTTATTTCTTCTTTGCTGGGAACCAAAATCCAAGCTTGTTATGATCGAGCCTTGACCGCTGATCGTTCAATGATGGATGCTTATGTGGCAAAGGGCTGTGCGTTGGCGAATCTGGTCTTTATTTTCAAATTTTTGAATTTTTATTAGAAAAAAAAGGCGTTCTGACTCATGTATTTTCTCTTCATGGCCTAATGGGGGTTCGGGGTATAATGGTTGCATTCTAACTTATTGATTTTGAATAAATAAAGCATATGTTTAATGAGGCGTTGAGAGAATTAGATAAGGCTTTGGAAATGGATAGAGATAATCAGGAAGCTATCAAATTCTATGATTTTATTATCAAGAGGAAAAACGAATTTGAACAACAACAAAAAACCACGTTGAAAAATGAAGTGCTTGAAGGAAGGATCAATGTTGGTCCGTCAAAAAAACAGGAGGTTTTGGATCTGATTTTTGAAAATAAATGAAAAAAGCATGTTGCGAACTAAAAATTTGAAAATTTGAAAAATCTTAAAATTTAAATTCGTCAGTCGGCTTTTTTTTTGAAAAAATAAAGAGATTTTTTTTTTTTGAAATAATGTTTTTGTCTCTTGATAATATTTTTTTTTTTGTAATTTGCATTTTTTCATAAATTTTCTAAAAAATAAAAAATTAGCAAATTTCCTTTTAAACAAAATTACCTCAAAAAACAAAAAAAAATTAAAGAATATTTCCCCAGTCTATTTTTCAAAAAACAACATTAACCTGCCAAATTAACATTATTTAATTTTCATAAAAAATATCCAATGTCTTCTGAATTTGGTTCATTGTTCTTAGATTTCATTAAAAATACCCTAGGTTTCATTTTCCCTATCCTCTTAGGTTCCAATGCCTTCTTTTATCTTCTGTTCCGTTGTTCCAAAAACATCACTTATATTGATTTCGGTTGGGCGGTGAACCATTTTATTGTGGGGATCTTCTATTATTGTTTCAATGAGAGTTATAATTATATTGAGGGTGGCATTTTCTTTGTTTTCCTTTTTATCTGGTCCTTTCGATTGGCCTATCATCTCTCTAAAAGGATCTGTCGGGAATTCAGCGACCCGAGATATGAAATGGTTTTTGCAGAATATTCTATCAATAGAAATGTCCTTTATTTCATACAATTCGAGATTCAGGCTTTTTTGGGTGCATTGACTTCCTGTTCTTTATATTTTGTCTTTAGAAATAATAAAGTTAGTTCAGATTTCGGTGATTTCTTCCAGAATTGGAACTATGTCCTTGGGATTTTATTGGTTATCATAGGTATTATAGGAGAAGGGATCTCTGATTATCAATTGGAGACTTTTAAAAACACTTTTTATGGATCTGTTGGTGATAAAACTGCGAAAAAAGTTTGTGAAGAAGGATTCTGGAGATATTCAAGACATCCGAATTTGTTCTTTGAGTTCTGCATTTGGTTGGGATTTGGCTTAGCTGGGATTAGAGAAGCTGGGGATATGTTAGGGTTAATTAGTCCTATATCATTGTTTGTTGTGGTGAATTTTCTCTCAGTGCCTATCACGGAAAAACATATGAGCAAATCAAGACCTTATTGGCACGATTATGTTGAGAGAACGAATAAATATTGGCCTTTTTTTAAAATTTAACACAGGTTATTTTGGTGTTGTTGGAAAAAATTGATTCGATTTAATGAAACTTTCTCTAAAATTTACAGAATTTTTTTAATTTTTTGCAAAAGTTATAAATGAAAATTGTTGAATGAAACTTTGTTAATTTTTTACATAATATTTAATTTTTGGAAACATTTTTCTCTATAACAATTTTTAAATAAGTTTTAAATGTAAAAATACATAAATATTTAAAAAATTGTTATTTTAATTGTTAATTTCGTTGCAAACTAACGATGAATTTATTGTCTTATACTTTAAAACCTTAAACAATCTTTGTTTAATTTTCCTCCCATTGACAAATTCCGGATTCTTTTTATTTTTTCCCACATTTTCGACCCTGACGAAATCTCCAAATGAAATATCATTGATGCTTAAAGATCTAGCCTTAGTTTCTTTTTTTTCTGGTTTCCTTGGCTTTTCAAACATTGATTTCCCCCTTTTCTGGAAAATGTCCCTCACCACACCAATTAATTTCCTCTTATTGCCTGAAATCGGGCAAGAAACTATAGAAAACCGTTTATTTCGATCTTCAAGCATTGAATTTAAGAACTGCGAGTTTTCTTCGCATTTTTCTCGATCTGTTTTATTATTAATGGCTTTTTTTATTTTGAGCATGTTATTTAGTCTTTTATGTAGTTTTTCCAAAACTTCAATTGAGGTTAAATCTAATTTTTGATCTACATATGAAGCAATTCTTTGTCTTTTAAAGGATTTGTTTTGAGGAGAGGGGGTCTTGCATTGTGAGACTTGGGTTTTATATGAATATGGTGGTGTTTTGGTTTGCTTTTGAAGGAAGTTATTAATTTCTTTAATTGTTGACACATATTTCTCTCGCCATTCATTCTTTATCTTTATATCATCTTTCAATAATTGCAAATTATGCATTGTTTTCACATATGCGAAGAATTTCTCTTTAGGACATTTGTAAATTTCCGCAGTGGCTGAAACCACAACAGCTTTTGTATGTCTTGGGATATTTAATAACATCTCCTCCTCACCAAAATAAGTGCCTCGACCTAATAAAGCAAGCTTTATCAAAGAAAAAACATAAATAATGCAAGGAAAAAAATAGGGCAACTTTTATCCGACGAATTTTATGACGCCAACGGACATCAGACCATATCAAATTCATATCATTGAGAGAACGACGTTGATGTTCTTTGGAAAAATAGGAATCAAGATTTGGAGGCTCTTCATTCATATTGAAAATTTTGGAAATCTAAGAAAAAAATAAAAAAATAAATTAATCTTTATGAGGAAAAAGGAAAAACACTCTAAATTCTCAAAAAACTTAAAGAAATTCTCATAAAATAGCAAAAAATATTAATAAAAACTAATAAAATAATATTAATAAAATATTAAAAAAAACAAAAAACTAATAAAGAAATAATATTACATAAAATAATAATAAGAAATATCAACAAAAACCATAGAATTTTTATAAATTACCTCAATTTCCCCTGCTTTTATAAAAAAGAAGCATTTTGATTCATCTCCCTCTTTAAAAATCACAGAGTTTTTCGGTATTTTGCTCAATCTTAACAATTCCCAAAGCGACAGCATTTTTGAGGTGTTCCATTCTGAGAAAAAAGAATAATTCTTCATAAAATTGACTTTCGATTGCATGATGTTCTCATGATATTCCTCTTAAAGAAAATTCTAAAAACCTTTCAATTTTCCAAAAAAAAAAAAAAAAACTCAAGATTTTCTCATAATTTGACTTCGAAAGTGTGACTAAATGGCATCTTTCCCTACAAACGATGGTAGCGGTTCTTATGAAATTCATCAAATATGAAGATTTTATATAATTTATCAAACCTTTTCAAATTAGACATCAAGGCGATTTCTCCAAAGCCAGTGACAGCCTCCAATTTCTTTGTTATTTCGAAATCTGTGAATGTTTGTCTAATAATCATCATAAGATCCTGATCATCTTTCCACATATTTTGTTCAGTGAGCATTTTTCTTTTCATGACTTCTTCAGTGAATTTTCCTTTCTGTGAGGGAGAAACATGTGAATTTCTATTAGTTTCTAACATTTTAGGGGTGTCAACTCGTGTCTTTGAATCTATTTTAGCACTTTTCGGTGTTTCGCCCCGTTGTTTTGAATCAAAGGTTGGGCTTCCTTTTTTTTCTTCCAGATTCTGATTATTATTTTGATGTGAGTTTTTCATTACATTGCTAATGGGAGAAGCCATAGGTTCTGTGAGGTATGGTGTTGCTATGAAATGCTTTTCTGTGTTATAATCGACATTTAGAGTAGATTTGGGTAATAGAAGAAATAATGAGCCTTTAAGGAGAATATAATAATTAGATCCGAATTCCCCGTATTGAAAAACCACATCTCCACTTTCCTTGAATTCATATTTGAATTCTTTAATGAGGTGACGGATATGAGTCAATGTGATTTTATTCTGTAGGTCTTGGAAAAAGGATATTTTATTGAACACCTTCATTATTATATCAATATCATTGAGATTTTTGGTAGGTTTCTTTAATAATTTTATAATCACCTTCAAAAAAGAGAAAAAATGTTTCAAATCTAGAATAAATATTTAAGAACTTCACTATCGTTTTCATCATTCATATCTAAATCATTTTTCTGTAGATATTGTTCAATTACGTCTTGAGTCACAATGCTCAGATGTTTACGACGATTGGCTGAAGCTGAAGATTTGGGCTCTGTGAAATCTTGAGTGTTTTGGGTACGGAGAGGCACATGATCCCGATTGACATGGGTGGTTAAGGTGCGAACGCGATTATTAGTATTCATTTGAAAAGAAAATGAATTTAAATTTTTTTACAAAAATCATTTAGTTTGAAGCGTTTAATTTTATTTGGAAAAAAGTTCAGTTGTTCTTTTGTAAAAAAAAGTTATAGATTTGGTTTCAAAAGTTTTTCTAGAAAAAAATTGTTTTATTTGATTGCATTTTCCTAAGATATTTATTTTTGAGTTTTAATGTCTTTCCCAAAAAAAGAGAAAAAAAACTTCCTTATATTTTTTTAGAAAAAGAAGAACAAACTTCCTAATATTTTTAAGAACAAGAAACCATTAAGAAAATGTGAAAAACACATAATATTTAAATATATATCAATAATATCATATATAAAAAAGAAAAAAAATCGAATTATGAATTATTGTCCTTCTTCTTTTTAGCATTCCTAATTCTTCATTGATTTTTTCTAAGAATAGACCTGTGGCATTTGAATGAATTCCGCATTACAATTAGATTTGTCGGACGTTTGAATCGATGTGTTGTTTTCCATCCCTCGAGCAACAGAGGGTTGACGGCTATTGCCTTTGATTTTTTTGCCATTTTCCAACACTTTTCCAAAATTCTTCAGTGTAGTCGATGTGAGTTGATTTATTCTTCTGTTTTCCCTTTCTTTTATATGAGAAATTATTTCCTCGATTTCTCCTTTTTCTTTTTCGTCGTTGGTTTTCACGGAAATGCTCACTTTTTGAGGATCGAGAATCCTATGAGAAGGTTTTGTTTTATTGGGAATTAATGCTGATCCCATTATTAATTTATCAGATTCAGAATCGATATATCAGAAATTTAGTGTTCTATGTTCAATTATATTCATTTTCTCTCATTAATCCAATAGAAATCGATAAATATGATGTACTATTAAATGTTTAGAAATTTTTATTTTCGATGGGTTTTTTCTAATTTTGCTATTAAATTTTCAATCTCTGAAAAATTATGAATATTTTAGATGTATTTATAGTTGTTTATATATTATTTTCCTTCTCTCATATATCAACAACTTGATATTATGACATCCAGAGGAGAGATTATTTAAAAACATGAAAACTTGGAGAAAAGGAAATATTTTTTCCTATAATTATTAAAAAAAAAACTCTTTTTTAAAAAAAAAATACATTCCAAACTCAAAAAAATTGCTAAATGGGTTCCGGCCTGGCCAAAAAGTCCCTAAAAAAAATCGCAACCCACGATCCCCATTTCGATGATGATGAAGACCATTTGCCTCCAGTTTCTCGTAAAACCAAGCGTTTTTCTCTCTTTGCAAATGAGAATACCCTTGTAGAAAAGATCCCATCTCCAGTCAACCGCAAAAGGGATCCTAATTCCAGCCCTTCCCAAAACAATAATGAGAATCCTTCTTCAGATTCTTCCATTTCCTCTTTAGAAGATCATTCATTAGAAAACAGCAAAGAAAAAGAAGGCTCCTTATTTAATGAAAATTCCTTCAAAAGCAATGTCCATAAATCGCATAGTTCGGAATCTAATAATAATAATAATAAGACCCCAGAAATGGAAAAAGAAGATAATGAATCTGAAGAAAGTTTGGATCCTGTGAGAGATTTTGCAGATTATTTGAATATCGAGCCCATGTCAGTAAATACTTTCTTAAGTCCCAAAACTGATAATGTAGAGAATTTCGACCCACAGGCAGGTTTCCCTGGATATACCAAAACTGCCACTGAGAAAGTGAAGAAGAAAATCGTGATTTCAAGCCAATTGCCTGATTTAAATAAGGAAGAAACCAATGATGAGAAGAAATTCGTGATGCAGATCGTGGATTTCACTAAAACGGTGTTCAAATCATCAGAAAATGATGAAAATCAACAACATCGCGCGCCTGCAAAATATAAATGCATTGAAAAAGATCTGTTACATGAATTGGGCATCAATGTTATTTCAAGAAAGGGGAGCTTAAATGAAACTCCCAATCAAGATGATTATTTCATCTTTATCGATCAAAATTTCCGCATCTTTTCCGTTTTTGATGGTCATGGTCCTTTTGGACATAATATTTCCAATATTTGTTATAAATTGCTTATGAAAAGGATTTTGGAAGACCCTTCTTTAATAGAAGACCCATCAATCGCTTTGAAGAATTCGTTTGGGAAGATTGTAGCTGATTTGAAAGAATATTTCTCGACGAATAAATTAATGAAAAAGAAGAAAATCAATATGAAATTTTCAGGCACCACAACAACTGTCATTCTTCAAAGAGATAAGACCCTTTATTTGGCTCATTTGGGTGATTCCAGAGCAGTTATCGGCAAAAAACAAAAAAATCAGAAGTTTCCTTATCAATTAACTACTGATCATGTGCCGATATTACCTATAGAAAAAAAGAGAATTTATCAAAATGGAGGTGAAGTCAGAAAACTCAATAATGATTATTATGAGAAAGTGTTTGTTCGGGGGAGAATATATCCTGGGTTAGGTGTTTCAAGGTCTATCGGAGATGAAGTAGGAGCTTTGATTGGAGTTATTGATGAACCGGAAATCAATGTCTATGAGATAAATGATCAAACTGATCAGTTTTTATTGTTGGGAAGCAAACCAGTGTTTAATTATTTGGAGGATTATGAAATCATCAACATTTTGTCAAGTTTTTCAGGGAAATCTGTGAAGATGGCTTCGGATTTCCTATATAAAAGAGTGAAATCTGCGTGGGTTCAAAATGAAAACGGATTTGATGATATAACATTGATTTTAGTGTATTTATAATTATTTTTTATTACTTTTCCTATTATTATTTTCGAGACTTTAATAATAAAAAAATTGTATTTTCATTATAAAAAATTTCACCCAGTGGAATGCTAGAAACATTGAAGGTTAAACGAACTAAATTTTTTTAATAAATTTTAATTTTAATTTATTTTTATTTTTTCTTAAAATGAAAAAAAAATTGTTTATTCTAGTTTTTGTTGCTTCCACTTATTTTTTTTTCAAAAATTGGAATGGTAATATAAAAAAGGAAAAGAATTTTTTTTTTTCATTAAATTTAAAAATAAACCTATTTTTTTGTTTTGTTTTTTTTAATAAAAACATTTTTTTTAAAAATTCCTTTTTTACTATTTTTGTAAATATAAAAATGGAGAACCTAAATCAAAATTTGGTGGAAAAAAAAGAAACAGTTCCGATTTCATTGAATCAAAATCAAATTGTTCCTGAATTAGGTATGGTAAATCTCTATTTTCTTTTTCTTGACATATTTATTTTTTTGTTTGTTTATTATTTGAAACAAAAATTACCAAGATCAAAAAAACGACAACGAAAATGAAGCCCCTAAACTTTTCCCAATTGAAAAGGAACCTGGTAAATAAAAATATGCTAAAAAAACACCAACTTTTTAAAATTTTTTTGATAAATTTTTAAGAGCAAAAAGATAAAAAAGAAACTCCATTGAATCCAAAAGAAATCTTCGACTTAATTCCTGCGAAACAAAAATTAAAACCTTTGAACCGAGGTTCCTCCAAAAACATCAATAACCTGCGTTATTCTTTTCAAACGTCACTTTCCAAATTGTCATCACCTGAAACAATAGACACTGTATTAATAAATTTTTTTTTTCAAAGGGAATGCTATTCTTTTTTTTTTTAGGGAATAAAAGAAATAAATGAATTCTTTGAAAAAAACAATACAGATCATGATCTTTCTATATATTTATCCTTGCTTTTAGATGAAAAGAAAAACTACAACATCCTTTCCAAAGAAGCTCTCATGACCGTATTTTCGCAGATTTTCTTGAAATATATGGCTAGATTAACTTCTGAAACTTATGAAATGCAAAGAAATTCTATAAAAATTCGAGATTTTCTCATAAAACAATTTGAGGTCTCTTATTTTTTATTTTCCAAACTTTATTTATATTTATGTGATATAAGGAAAATACCAATAGTTTTCAAATAGCATGTGCTCAAACCTTAATATCATTTTATCACAATTGCTTTCAAGACAAATCTATTGAAAACAAAGCCAAATTTTTCATCGAACCAGTTGTGGACCTTTTTCAAGGGAAGGGCAATCCGAAAATGCATCATACATCATCAATCTATTTTCACGAATTTTTGTTATACTTGGCAAATGTTAATGATAAAACAATGGAAAGAGAATTAGGAAACAAAATCTTCAATTTATTTTTAGTAAAAATACAAATTTTTTAGTTAAAATTTTAATTTCATAAAATAGAAATTGAAGAAAAACAATGTCTCTTATGAACTTCTCGCTGGGTTAAAGAGTTTCTTCTCTGATAAAGAAAATGCCGAATTTTTAAAAAACAATGAAGAAAAATTTATCAATAAATTGTTACTTTTCTTAAAAAACGAAAAGACAGACACTGCAAAAAATCAGAACATCAATGATTATATGGTAAAATACCGTTTCTTCATGTAATTTTACATAAATTCTCCTAATATTTTTCTAGTGTAAAGTCCTTTCATGTGAAATTCTGGCACTTTTACCACAAGAAATAATTTCATTATCATCCCTTTCTCCATCTCTCGTAAATTTACATACCTTTTATATAAAAACCTAAGATTTTCCCAAGCAAAATGAAGTTTTAGATGTCTTAAAAAAGAATTCCTCAAATAGAATAATAAAAGTTCAAAAATCAGCACTTCTAGCCTATAAAGCATGGAAAAAATCCCAAACTTCTCAAATAACCTCTCCACTTCAGCAAGAAAATAATGAAGAGAAACTGGAAGATCAAGAAATAAAGCCAGAACTTGTGAAATCTCCATCAAATCCTCCAGAAATCAACAATTTAAAGGAAATAAGAAATAATTTTAAATTGAAAAAAGGGGAGTCGAAATATGAGCAAATACAGGGTTTTTTCGAGAGGAAAAGATTGAATTTTGTGAAGAAAAAAAGCGGTTTGGGGGGAGGCTTTTCCCCAATTTTCCGGAAGGAAAAAAAAGGAGAAATTAAAGAAGAAACAAAAAACAAAGATGAAAAAAAATTGAAAGAATTTATTTTAAAAACGAAGAAAGATCAGAAAAAACAAGAAAAATTTGACTTTGTGAATGAAGACAAAGAAAACGAAAAATATTTAAAAGCTTTTGGTATTGATCTTCCAAAGTCAATAGTTGAGGAAATTAAACAGGAAAATGGTGATCAAATTGTAAATAATCAAAAAAATCAGGAAACGGATGAAAATAAAAATGACTTGGAAAATCAAAAGAATGAAAATCTTGTAGAAAATCAAGCAAATGTGGAGAAAGATTTAAAAGAATTAGACGTTGTTAAGAATAAAGAGGATAATTCTAAAGTTAATTTAGAAAAAAACGATATTAATCTTGATGAAATTAAAGAAAATAACGAAGAAAATAAGCAAAATGAGCAAGATTCTAAAAAATTCTTAGATTCCTTAGAGAACCTTGATACCTCTGACTTAAAAAACCAAGCTACGTCCATAGAAAATGGATCAAAGCATCTTGAAAATGAAAATTTCTTTCAAGAGGAAGAAAATCGTCAAGGTGACGAAGCGACAGCCCCAATGGAAATTCCCATTCGTAAAAAGACCGATGAAATTTTGATGGGTATGAAACCTCCCGTCATGAAGAAAGCAATTCCTCTTAAAGAAAAATCACAAGATTTAGCATCAAAAAATAACATCTTTAATATGAGCATTAAGGAATCATTAGATAATGTATCTTATTTCCATTCTAATGCAAATCAATCAGGTGATGCCTTAAATGTTCCTTGTAGAAGAATATCAACTTATTTCAGTAATGTTGGCTTTGCCCCTTCCTTGAATGATATCAAGATGGATGAGAGGAGAAAAAGCCACGTAGTTATTGTAGAACAGGAAGAAGAGGGTATTAAATCTTCGAAGAAGATAGGAGATGAGAACGAGGAAGAGGAAGATGAGATTATTGGCGAAAAGAAAGAGGAAATTACAGAAAACAGCCCTAAAAA
>Ga0302186_10002028_pt1 | contig 16021 bp, 16 predicted proteins | sample II_Bog_E1_2_FD_198782 | JGI IMG/M metagenome (GOLD analysis project Ga0302186, IMG submission 198782) | Peat permafrost microbial communities from Stordalen Mire near Abisko, Sweden - II_Bog_E1_1 | ecosystem: Environmental > Terrestrial > Soil > Wetlands > Peat | place: Sweden: Abisko... | reverse complement strand
TTTTTATATTCACAAACAGCGAAAGCCAATAATTTTGATGACGAAAGCTTTTTTTATTTTTTTTTTAGAGGAATCTTTCATGGTGTCTTGGTGTTTTTTATCAATTATGCAGTTTTTATCGAATTGCCAATTTTAAACATAAAGGGATATTCTGACGATTTTTGGATCTTCAGTCTCATTCTTTTTACGTCTGTGGTTCTTGTGGCCAATTTGCAACTTGCGATCATGATAAGATATTGGTTTTTTTTAACTGTGGCTGCTTTTTTAATACCAACATTTGGAATTTATATCAGTTATTTGTGGATTAGTGAAAATATTATCCAATTTCCAATGGCCTTTACTGTTTCTATGTTGTTTGATACGCATTTGTTCTTTTTTATTTTGTTTTTGGCTGGGGGGATGGTTTTTATGGGAGAATTTTATCTAAATGTCAAAAAAATGGAAACAGAAGTGTTAATGAAATATTTCAAGGAATTGATAGTGGAAAATAAACAGAAGATTATACAAAGTATTCATGATAAATATGAAGAAAAATTCAAAAATAAAACTAAAACCCAAATTTTGAAAATGGTTAAAGAAAGTTTCGGGTTCGAATAATATAAAACTTATAAATTTTTATAAAAATTTGTTGGAAAAATATTTTTTTGCTTCTTTTAAATTAAAATCTGATGCCTAGTTTTAAATTTTTTTTTTTAAATAGCAAAAAGTTTTAATTTTTAAAAAGAAAATTAAGAAAATTTTTAAAATTTTACAAAATTTTCATAAATTGCAAATTCTTTTTTTTTATAGACAGAAATTAATTAAATTTTATTTAATTTTTTATTATTCTTCTAAAAATATTAATTTTCGAAAACCTGTTAGATTTGATTAATATAAGCCTTTAAAATTATTTCAAACGTCCACAAATCATTCGCTCCAACTTTAATAAACCCTCCTGATAGTTTCATTTCAGCCTTTTGTTCAATCCATTGCCCAATACCTTGCAGAGCTTCAATATTTTCCTAGAAAAACATAACATTTAAATTTATCTATTTAAAAAAAAAAAATATACAATGAATGGATCCATCTGTGGCGGTTTAAAGCTAAAGTTAATCACAATTTCTTGATTTCCATTGATGCTTCCTTTTAAATTATCACACGAAAAGTATCCTAATTTATCATCTTTCTATATTTTCAGAAAAAATAAATGAATTGGTTTGTTATGGTTTTTATAATTATTACAGGCATATTTATTTCATAATTGCTGTTCTTCTCAGCTTTTGGGTCCAGCATTTTACAATTTCCCACTAAAATCTTCCTCGAGAAACAGTCTTCTCTGGTGTCAGTTTTATCCTTTGGTTTCAAAAACTCCAACAATATTTTGTTCCTCGAAGGTGAAAATATGGTTTCTTCATCTTTAACTTTAAGAATCTCAAACGGAGTTTCTATATTCCTTTTCAATTCTTCTTCATTTGGTATTGACAAATAAGGTTGGAAATATCTTAAAAACGCTTGTCTTGGATAACATGAGCCATAAAGGAATAATATTCTTTCAGTCTTTTGATTAGGAACATCAATAAGAATCTAAATAAACCCTCAATTATTATCAATGTAATAGAAAAAATATTACGGAATGATGGAATTTTTCAGAAACACGATCTGGCTTGAAAATGACCTTCACATCGATTTCCTCATGGGATTGGATCGAAAATTCTGATGGTATGAAGGAAAAGACTTCACTTCTATTCAAGTTTTGAATGCCTTTGTTAAGAGAACGCAATTTCACATCAAAGCCAAAATTCGAAACATTTTGAACTTTGAAGTTTTTCTCAACATATTCCCCCAAAACCACGTTGCCTAAATTTAATAGCCCATTTTCTGGTGTGAGCTTCACTTCTGGTCTTATTTATTTAAAGATATAATTACTTAATTTATGAAAAAATCTATTTACTTGACTCCTTTTCCTTTTAATTTCACACTGACAGTAGTTGTCAGACAATAGATCCTTAAAGTCTCTTCAAAATATCTCTGATCATTAGGCTGGAATTGAACAATTAACCTCTTAGTTTCACCAGGCGCAACAGGCCTCAAAGCATTGAGCACATTAAATCCCCCAAATAAAGGTAGGAGGTCCATTTTCAAATAACAAATTTCATCCCCTTTATTTGTGATCAGCAAATCTTCTGACTATTTATGTTTCAAAAAAAATTAAAAAAGATGTTATTTTTACTTTGCCGAAACCCACAGCGATTTCTCCGAAATCGATCACACTTTTATTAGTTATCAAACTTTTTTCGACAGAAACAGTTGAAACCTCCAGATAGATCACTGATCTTGTGGAATCATGAGCCGTCAGAAATTTGAAATAACATGGTATCAACCAAATATAATGTTGACTATATTTTGAGGTGCCTTCTTGAAACTCGAAGAACTTTCCTCCCAACTTTAATAATTCCCCATGCATATCGAAATTTCTTTCAATTTCCAACCTTTTTTGTTTCTCTTCCTCTTCTTTCTGTTTCTCTAAATCTGCTTGTTTCTGTATTTCCAACTCCAATTCCTGTTGTTGTTTTTTCGATAAATTCTTCGGATTTGTAGGTTTCATTAAGGCGGAGGGTTGATCTAATTTTTTTTCCTGAACTGCTGGTTTCTTCACAGATTTTTTTCCTGATTTTTCCTCTTCTAATTTCTCCTCCAACTCTTTTTTCTTGGCCTCTTCTTCCTCTGCTTTGAGTCTTAATTTATAATCAAAGTTGCGTTTTTCATCTTTTTCAAATTTCTCTTGTAATTCCTTCAATGTGAAGGCACCCAATTTCTTGAAAAATGAAGTATATTCGATGTCTATGTCGACACTTTTCTGCGGAGCGATGGATGCTACCATTGTTGCCATTTTTAATCCGCAAATAGAGAAGTCGGGAAGGAAAAATTCAAGGATTATATCACGATTCGAGAGATTTCGAATGGTAATGTTGCTATTTGTTTTTTCATCAATTTGAAGCACTGGAAGTTCGATTTTTTTGGCAGTAAATTCAAGGGGACATCTCACAACTTCGCACGAATATGGGATTCGTATATCTTGGACGCTAATGTTGCCATTTATTATTTTGCAAGTCTAAATTATGTTAAAGACAATGAATAAAATTTATCAATATTTATAATAATATTTTTTTTGATGATTATTATAATATTTGTAGAAAATTACTAAAAATGTGTCATCTTTTTTAATTTCTTCTCCCCGATAAACTAAATTGATTTTGAGTGTTTCTTTGGGCAAAAGATGTAAAGGGATCAAATCGGGTTCGATGCGAATTTCGCTAGGCATCGGATAAAACAACAATTCCTTCGGAAGAGTCGACAGGTTTTTGAAACCCAAGGACAATCTCACAGCGCATCCCTCATAAATCTTTCCAAAATCCAATTGCGTCGGACTAATTTGTAAAGTGTCAACTGTTAATCTGGCTTTTATGGTGAAATAGACTGGTACTAATTGGTTCGCTCCAATTAACTAAAAAGTATATTTTCAATATTATTAAATCTTCAAACATTTAATATACTTTAAAGGGAATTTCCAACAGATCTTCTTTAATATATTTCGAACAATAATTCAAAATGTCTTTTTCAGTGCTGAGCTTCACCCAGATCTCGAAATTGGAATTGCCTTGAATATATCCCAGAATTGGATTAAATTCAAAGAAATTCTTCGTTTCCTTCGGAGGAATGATTTGTATTTTCATGGCATTGGAACTTCTATTGAAAAAGACCAGTTTCTCTCTATAAACATGATTCAAAAAACAGATTTGAAAATCATAGATTGGTCTTTCGACATAAATCGGCACATCCACACATTCTCCTTTCAAGAGAATTTCTATTGGTGGACTATGCATGAAATTCTCGAAATATACTAACAAAGATAAATTGAAGTCTCCCTTTTCGCTTGGAACGAAGGTGAATGGGATTTCGAATGTAGAATATCCTTGGATTTTAGAAACCCTTTGGAATTTCAATTGCGACAATAAATGTATGAGATCATTGCCTTTATCTGGAGATTGGAATTGGACTCTGGAAGGTTCGGTTTCGTTTCTTTTGCCTTGGACGCTTGTAGCATAAGAAGAAGTATCACCTTCCTTTTGCAAATCAGCCCCTTTGATGGTTTTCATTATGATGTCAGTTTCTAAAGCGCCTTGGTTTTCTAACCGGATTTTGCGAAGACATTCTTCACCAAATATGACTTGACCAAATTCAACGACAGGAGAATCGATACGAATGATCGCTTTTTTACATGTGCAAATCAATGGGATCATTATGGGACCAGTTTTGGCTAATAGAGGAAGACAATCTGAAATGTCTTCATTTTTCTGGGGAGTGAAACGAATAGTGATAGGACAAGACATTCCCGCTGATATCTCACCTGAGGGTTTATAAAAGATTTCGAAGAAATCCTAATTTAGAAGAATAATTTAGGGGGAATTGTTAGAATATTTTGACAATGCACCTTTATGGATTCTTTCATTGGCATCAATTTAAAAGAATTAAAAGTGAAGGAAACATTAGTTAAATAAATGGTTTGCGAAACAGGCTCTCCCAGATTGAAATCCTTTTTGAATGAAACATTTAATTTTTTTGAAAAAAATTTCAGAGTTACCTTAAAAATTATCTTCTCAGGCTTGGAAATGAAAGCAACTCCTTTAAAGGTCTTTCCTTGGACTACTTGAGGTTGGACAATGTTCTCTTTATGACGAATTTTGGCTCGTTCGAAGGCTTCTTTTTCAAGAACACTTAAATCTCGTGTTTGTAAAGGCTTGAAATAAAAAAAATTCAGGAAAAGAGAGGAGAAACTTGGGTACATTTTTTTCTTGGTTTTCGTCGGAATTAGAAAAGAACTCTTTATCTTCATTTTCTTGGCTCATCGGGGTTATATTTTGATAAAATTTTTAAATTTTGAGATGTTTCAAAAAGAAATTAGAAAAAAATATTTTTAAAATTTTTTTTCGTCAAATTAAGTCGAAATGTCTTTACCAATTTTTTGGAATTTTTATTATAGAAAATAATTTTTCATTCAAAATATGTTTCATAAAATAAAAATTGCAAATAACCATTAATTTTTAGATTTAGAAAAATATGAAGCTTTTTTGAAAAAAAAAACAATTGTTTAATTTTTTATTTTTTTTTAATAATTAATTGTTTTTTTATTATCAAAATAAACCAATATCACCATACAAATTTCCTTCTCTTCAGTTTTGATTTCAATTTCTGATGATCTTCTTTTTAGCAGAATTCTGACATTATTTTTTTTACAAACAATATACAAAGACCTTGAAACAAATATCAATGTTCACATTAAAAGATTTCACATTTATTAAATTTTATTGTTTTATTATATTCTTGAAAAATGATGAAAGCAGTCCCAGGCCAATCTCCTGAAAAAGCCAAAAAAAATCAGGAAGTTAATATTGATAGTTTTTACCTTCACACGGTCATTGGTAAAGGTTCCTACGCCAAGGTGGTTTTGGTGAAGAAAAAAGACTCGGGTGACATTTTTGCAATGAAGATCCTAAAGAAAAAGCATATCGAACGAAGAAAGCAAGAAGAGCACGTTTTAACCGAGCGCAATGTGCTAGTTGGCATTGACCACCCCTTTATAATAAATCTATATTATTCTTTCCAAAACGAGAGGAAGCTCTTTTTCGTTTTGGAGTATTGTCCAGGAGGTGAGTTGTTCAATCTTCTACAGAAACGCAAGCAATTTACCGAAGAACAGTATGAATTTTTTCTTTATTTCTCTTATAATACTTTAAAAAAGGACTAAATTTTATGCTGCACAGATAGTTTTGGCTTTGGAATATTTACATGAAAGAGACATCATCTACCGAGAGTAATATATGTTATTTTTCTACCATTAATTTTGTTTTTCCATAGTTTAAAACCGGAAAACGTGCTACTTGATAGCCAAGGCTACATCAGAGTCACAGATTTCGGTTTATCGAAAATGGGAGTCAAGGGAAATAAAGAGGCAAAATCCGTTTGTGGAACCCCTGAATACCTCGCTCCTGAAATCCTTTTTAAGCTAGGACATGGTAAACCAGTGGATTGGTGGACTTTGGGTGCGATTTTGTACGAGATGATAACTGGATTGCCACCATTTTATACGACAAATCGAGAAGAACTTTTCGAGAAAATAAAGTTCGGACAATTGAAATATCCAGCCTATATAACAAGCAATTGTAGAAGTATTATGGAGAATCTGTTTCAGAAAAACCCAGAAAAAAGATTAGGTTTCAATGGAGCCAAAGAAGTCAAATCACATCCTTGGTTCGTGAATGTGAATTGGAAGGCGTTAATTAGTAAAGAAGTGAAACCTCCGTTTATTCCGGTGATTAAGTCCCCATTAGATGTTGGTAATTTCGCTGATGAATTCATTGAAGAACCTATTGATTCATTCCAAGATAAGTTCAATATTGAAAGTGTGCATAATAATTATCTTAATTTCTCATATAATGGCGAAGCTAAGGAAATGATCAAGGGACCCGCTCAAGACAAAGGGGATTTGGAATAAACCTAATTAAAAAATTGGATTTTTCAAGAATTATGAATAAATTTGGTTTAATTTTTTTTTTTTTTTTTTTTTTTAAATAAAATTGTTAAAGAGTTTATTAATTTTCGTTTTTTTTTTTATATTTTATATAACAAAAAAAAAAGAAATAATTAAAAAACATTTTTTTTAAAAAAAAAACAAAGAAAGAAAATTCAAATTTTTTCTAAATCAAAAAAAATTAAAGAAAAATTCCCAGAAATAAAAAAAATATTTCTTCATTAACTGTGACCATTCTCTCATGGAGCCCTCCCATTTCGGAATAAAAATTAAAACGCTAGACAACTCTTTGCATGAACTGGATATTTCCCCCGAAATGACTGTCAAAAATTTAAAAACTTTGATAGAAGACGTAAAAATTTTTTCCAAAATTTCCATTTTCCTTGTTTTTAGAAAATGAAGGTTCCCGTTCCGAAACAAAGATTAATTTTCCATGGGAAGTTGCTTCTTGATACGGAAAAGTTGTCTAAATACAAGGTCCCTTTGTTTTTATTAAAAAAAAAAAAATTTTTTTTTAATATGAAAGATTGAAGATGGTCATGTTCTACATTTAGTTGCAAATCCTTTAGAATCTCTTTCTCCGAATCTTTCACATTCCCAAAGTACATCTATACCCAATCCTCAGACTACACCACCTTTGAGAAACTCAAATAGCGGAAATGAGTTAGATATATTAACAGGAATTATTCGAACGATAAGTATATTTACCTAATATGAAAATATATTGAACATTTTTTTTGGAAGACCAAACCTCTTTGAATCGTCGAAATCTTCGAAGAAGACTCATGCAACAAAGGTCAAATGGATTCAATGTTGAACCTAATGAGTCTCTGGGAGTCATCAAACAAAGTTTCCAATCGTTGAATATGGTGATGGATTGTGCTACGAAGTTTCCGGAAATCGCTTCTATCAAAAATTTAAATAAAAGTAATTTTTTAATTTTTCAAAACAAAACAAAAAATTCATATATAAGACACTTTCATCAACCCTTTCAATTTTGCAAGCCGCAAATTGCAACTTGGGCAATGGATTGATGTCAAAGACACTATTGATCAATGGGTTTTTATTTTTTTAATGTAAGTATTAAATTTTGTTCGATGATTTAGTTGGAAGCTCAAGTCATCAGAGTTCAAAATAGTCAGGTATATGTTCATTATAATGGTTGGGGAAGCAGATGGGATGAATGGTTGGATATGAATTCTCCCAGAATAGCTTTGTTTAGGTTATTTTTTCCTAGAAAAGAGAATTAATTATTAAAATGTATTTTTAAAGAACATATACTGTGCAATCTTCACATAGTTTGTATTTGAGTCCAAATCCAATAAATCAAGCAGATGGAGAATTGAATGAATTAGTGGAACCAAAGTTGGAAACCCAGGACGTTCTTTTCGATTTGAGTTCTATGTTGAACAAAATAACATCATCTGTCATCGATTTAGCCAAATTGATGAACTATAAAAAAATCAAAGAAAAAGAAGCTGCAAACCAAGCCAATGAGGAAGAATACAAAGTGAGTCCCAATGAAGACAGTAATCATAATTATTTATTTCCTATTAATTGCTTTTCTTAACTTTTAGTAATTCCTGCAGAAGTGAAAATCAGTGTTCTAAACTCACAATTGGCTCCCATCTTTGATAGAGTTGGCAGATTAATGATAGATTTAGCCCCACATCTAGCTCTCCAAGGCGCAGATATACAAACAATGTTGCCTTCCCTTTTCTTTCAAAATTACTTTTATATTTTCCTAGATTCGTCCCAGTAAACAACAACTCAAACATCGAAAACAATTTTCCTCCTGCTGGAAGCCAAGAGGAAAACCTTCAAAAAACTCATGTTTTTCAAGTTCCAGTAATGCTCACACCAGGAGAGATTCTATCAATCAACAATGCAGGTGATCGCAATAACACAGATGGCGATTTTCCAAGAAATACCATCATAATTGGATCAAGAGGTTTAGGAGAAAATTTGAATGAAAACAACAGTTTACCATTAATTTTTTGTAATATTTTTTAATATGGGATTTAGGAAATGGAGAGGAAGAAAGGGCCTTTCAAAGAGAAGAACATCATGTTGAAAATGAGCCACCTTCTGGGTTATCTGAGCAGAATAAAAATGTTGGTCAGAACATAAATAATGAAAATGATGAACTCAAAGAGAAAAATGAAGTCAATGGGAATGAAAACGAAAATCCAGGTAGTAATCCAACAGATAAAAAAACAGAGGAACATCATCATGAGAAAAATATTTTAGAAGATCATCAAGAGATAAATCTTGAAAACCAAGTAAAAAATGTTATCATAGGAAATGAAGTCGAAGGGGTACCAAAACATTATGAGACAGGAAATGAAGGAGAAGGAAACCAAGATAATCATGAGCCAGAAGGATCTATCCTAGATAAAAAGGATGATGAGGAAAAAACTCAGAATTTTGAGCCAAATCAAATTGGTGATAATCCATCATCGGGAGAATCGGAAGGAAAAAATCTCCAAAATGAACCAGAATTTAACTAAACAAAGGCACTGGCTTAAGATGAAATTCATCGATGATGGGAGCCTCTCTTTTAATGTCTTAAAATTTAATTTTTTTTTGTAAATTCAAATAAAAGAGAAAAAAATTACTTAAGTCCTGAAAATATTTTCTGTAAATTCATAGAAAAAGAGTCAAAAAATGTTTTAAAATTTAAGTTTTTTTTAACCCAAAAGAGAAAAAATTTCTAATATTTAAAAACAGACAAATTAAAAAATGAATTGCTCCTTTTTTTAATTTTAAATACTTATACAATCACTAGTCGAATACTCACTAAAATAGTTTAAAATTTTTATTTTATAAAACTCCTTCTAATTTCTCTCTCTTTTTATGGGTTGTGGTATATCTAAAATCATAAAAGTCCACGAAGTTTCACAGCCTTCTGAAGTTTCCAAAAAAGACTCACCTCCCAAAATTTCTATTATGCCAACAGAGCCAATATCCATTGATAGGAAATTACCCAAAGGTTATCTTATTGATTCTGCAAATAATTTCACTGAGCCCAACGAGGAGGAACCGAACAGCACAGATGAGGTTTTTCTTTAGAAAACAATTATTTAAAAAGAATTTGCCTAACAGACTAGAGGATATCATAAAATCAATAAAATAATTCCCAGAGTCACCTCAGAGTACATCATCAAAAATGAGGTCTTCAAGAGAATTGAGAAGAAAAAAACCCAAAGCGATTACATTTTCATCATCGGATGTTTAAAGGATCATTTCCTCTTTTGTAACTTGAACCATGTTGAATTGTAAGTCCCACTTTTCCCTTCTATTATTTATATTTATTCTTTCTTTAGAGAAAGGGTTGTGAAAATCATGTTCTATTGTCAAGCGGATCCTGGCGACCTCATCTGCAAGCAGGGTGATTCTGGTAATTCTTTCTTTGTTCTCGAAAAAGGCGAAGCTGATGTCAGCGTGGATGAAAAGGTTAAAAAACAGGTCAAATCCGGCCAATGTTTTGGGGATTTGGCCTTATTATATAATGCTCCGCGAGCTGCCACGATAAAAGCTAAAGACGTATGTTTTCTATGGGGGTTGGATAGAAAAGACTTTAGAAAAACGGCCGATGAGATCGGGATCAAAGAATGTGCTGAAAATAGGAAGGTGATAGAGACAGTTTCATATTTCGAGACGATGACTGAAATCCAGAAAGATGCGATCGCATCGGTTCTTTTATTGCAGAAATTCGCGCCTGGAGAAAACATTGTCAATGAAGGTGATACAGCAGCTTCCTTTTATATAATAAAGGAAGGGAATGTAGTGATCATAAAGGGAGATAAAGAATTAAGGAAATTAAAGAAAGGAGATTCATTCGGAGAATTGGCTCTCTATTATCAAACTGTTAGAGATGCCACGGTCAAAGCCATCGATTGGGTTCATTGTTTGGCTTTGGGCCGTGATGCTTTGACCAATATATTGGGCAGCAAAATCCAAAAAATCACTTTCAGAAATATAAAGAAATGGGCATTTGATAGAAGCGAACTATTGAATCAATTGACCAGCATCCAGAAAGAAAAAGTTATGGAGGCTTTTGAAATAAAGCAATTTGCAAAAAATGATAAAGTTTTTAAGATTGGTGCATGTTGCGACCAAATGGTGATACTTATAGAAGGAAGTGTGAAAAAAACCAATGCTCCTGATATAATCATCACTCAAAAAAGCTCATTGTTTGGAGATGAGTTTCTTGCAAGTGCCAATAGAGAAAAATTAATGGAATATGAACTTTTGGTTGAGAGCGATGGACTTTTGGCAGTAGTTGAGTTGAGCAAATTTTTCACGTGCATTGGAGGAAATCTTGAAGAAGTGTTTGAGAAGAATAAGAAATCTCATGAGGTCAGGTTTTTTTTTTTATTTTTAAAGCCAGAATATGGTTAAATTTTCGAAAATATTAGAAAGCAATGTTTCAGGCAAAGACAGCTCTGGAAAGATCCACAATTCCTATGAATAAACTAATTTGTTATAAGAAAATTGGTATATTACAGATTTAGCTTCCATTTTAAAGAAAATTATAGGATCTGGTCATTTCGGTTCAGTTTTTCTAATGAAAAACGAAGACACTGGAGAATTTTTTGCTCTTAAATGTGTCTTGAAGGCTCAAATAATCGCAAGCAGTCTCGAGCCAATCCTAATAGTAAACTAAATTTAATTAATGTTTTAATGTAATAAAAAAAAAATTTTTCAGCATGAAAAAAAAGTATTAGATCTGATAAATTTCCCATATATAGTTTCCTTCTTTCGCACTTACAAAGACACTCAATATATTTATTTCCTGTTAGAATACGTCCATGGATTGGAGCTCTATCATGTAATACGTGACATCGGTCTAATGATTTTTCTTTAAATAATTTTTTATCTATTTTTCGAAAAAGGCATTTTATCTCGACAAGCAGCTCAATTTTACACTGGATTATTGATTCTAATTGTTGATTACCTCCATTCCAATAACATCATATATAGAGACTTTAAGCCTGAAAACCTTATGGTGGATACCAAAGGGTATCTGAAGATGATTGATATGGGAACTGCGAAACAATTAAATCCCATATATGGGGTTTTTAGAACAAATACTTTGGTTGGGAGTCCACATTATATGGCTCCTGAGATAATTGCTGGGAAAGGTTATTCGTTTACGTGTGATATATGGTCCATTGGAGTAATTGTTTATGAGTTCTTTTGCGAGGTGTTGCCATTCGGGAATAAATCAGACGATCCTTTTGATATCTATCAACAGATTATGAAAAAGAAATTAAGTTTCCCATCAAAAATGAAAGATGAAGGAGCTAAGGTGTTCCTTAGACAATTGCTTAGTAAAAATCCAGAGGCAAGACTTAACGGAAGTCTCGCTTCATTAAAAGCTCATGATTTTTTTGGAAATTTTGATTGGGTATCTTAAAATATAAAAATTGTTGATATATATTTTAATTTAAGGATGCGTTGTTTGAAGGTAAAATAAAAAGTCCATATATTCCTGAGCCTTCAAAATTAACAAGTCTTGAAAATTTGAGTCCTCTTGAGTTGCATGATGAATTAATGGTAAATTAAAAAATTAATAAATATTTATATTATAATATAAATTTGCTTTGTTATCAGAAGGACTCTAAGGCCATTGATTATAAGAAGAAAAAACCTGATGATCCTTATTGGGATATTAATTTCTAGATGGAAATAAAAAAAGCTCCTTTGAAATTTTTATATATAGTTAATGAAAAAAAATATCAGATTAACCAATCCAAACTTTTCATTATTTCCTTTAATTCTAATTATTTTATTTTCAAATTTTTGATGTTCTTTGTTATAGACTTATAAGGCAAAAACAAATTTTTTGGTTCAAGAAAAAAAAAATTGGGCTTTTTTACATTGAATTTTATTATTTTTTTTGAAATTTTTCTAGTTTGTCTTAACAAATCAATTAAAACCCATCTCACCTTTAGTTTAATTGAGCTTCTCCATATAGGCCACCATTTCCGTCAGTTGTCCAATTTGCTTTTCCAAAACATCCGCCATTTGTTTATTTTCAATTTGATCTTTTAGATTAATTTCTCCATTGAAATTGAGTTTCCAATGATTCTTCGCGCAAAATTCTTGTATTTCTTTGTCGCTAAAAAAACACAAAAACAATTACTTTTTTATTGAAAAAACAATAAATAATAACCTTAAAGCTGTCATTTTCTTCAAATCGGCTACTGAAACAGATGAAAAATTCTTAAGGAGATGTTCTTTGAAGTTCTCCAAAACGCTTTCATAAAGCAATTGCAATAAAATCAAAATGCTTGGAGTTTTTTGGAAAAATGAGATGGCCTTGTTCACTCCATTAAGAGTATTGACAAAATTTTTCTTCCAAGCCGCTCGGAATGTTTCTATGAGGAGTGCTGTTTCCTGGCAATTTTTAATTTCGGGCTTTATTTAAAAAAATGTTCAGACGAGTAAATTCTTTTAAAAAACCTTCAACCGTTTTAATAAAAAACGTAAATTATCAAGATCCCACACGATGAAGTGGGCCAAAAGATGAAAAATTGCGATTTCCACAGAATAATCCTGATGAGATATGCTGACGTTTAATTCTAAATCATCAAGTATTTCTACCAGTCGTGAACCATCCTTTTTATTATTTTGGACTATGGCCTCTAACTCTTTGTTGATTAGGATCCGATACTCAGCAATAGAAAGTGCCAAATGAATTTTTGGTTCATTATTCATTGAGATGTTTTGCCAAAAATTTGATTTTTTTTTAAAACTAATATTTTTTTTTAAAACTAATAGATTTTATATTTGGCTTGGATTTTTTAATCAATTCTTTTAATTTCATATTTTTCGACTTTTTTTTCTTTTATATTTTTTTACAAAAACTTTAATTGTCTTAAATTAAATAGCTTAAAAAATAATCAAAAGAAGTAATTTTTTTAATGAAATTTTCAATGAAAAATCACTTGATTTTATAAAAAGTCAAAAAAGGTAAAAATTAAGATGTTAATAAAATCCGTGATTTTGGGGGGTCATAAAGATATACCTTTACCCTTTTTTTTTTTTTTAACGAAGGTTTAAAAAAAAGATTTCCCAACAAAGTCATAGCGATTCTAAGAGACCTCAACACAATTAAGGAAAAAACCTTAATTTTTTAATAAAAGCTAGAAAAATATATTTTTTTTTTTAAAGTTTTAAAGTATGTTGGAATTTTCGAATTTTTGTAGACCAAATAATTCATCGATTCCAAAACCTATTGAGATTACCATCCACATAAAGCCTAATTCCCCATGAAATCTTGTATCTATTACTTGCTAGATAGAAAAGATAATGACGATAAATTCTGGTGTTCTGGAGAAAATTGGTTAAGGCGAGTTTATTGGCTTGCGATTCTGTACAGATGTTTTATGTTCATCAAATATAACTCGTGAAGAAACTCCATCAAAATACATTGATTAAAAAATAAATAATTTTATTGAACTTGATAACAATGCCAATATATTTCTTGGAAATTCGTTATTTTAAATTTTATTGAAAAAACTAAAATAAAATAAATTAAATTTTTTTCATGGGAACTTGTTTCACGAACACAAACGAAAATTCGAATTCAATAGAACAACTCATTGATTACAAATCCACACTTGCTTATTGGGGTTTAAATGGTCATAACAAAGTTCTATTTTCCCTGCTTTCAGCTAAAAAGATAGTTTTTGAAAAATTTCCTATAATTCCTAAAAACCCCAATGAAAACATTAAGTATTTAAAAAAGACTAGAAAAATATTGATTTTTTTAAAAGGAATATACAAGAATTGCTTTCTGCAGGAAAACCAATATATCGTTTTGAGCTGGAAACGTCTCAGTATTATGAATAGGATTTTATTTCATTATCTGATTAATTTTTCGATAATTAGTGATGATGAAAAAGAAATAACTCCTTTATTGATTTCAGATCTTATCAAAAAAGATATTTTTGGATATGACTGTTATGAAGAAATCGATTGGACTTTGCAAGTTCTTGACTTCTCAACATTTCCTGGGAGTACACAGGAGTGGTTTCTCCGGAAGTACTATGAATGGAATAAAAAATACAATAATCAAAAAAAAAAAATCCTCTATTGCAATCATTATTATTCGTAATCTTGAAATTTATTTGAATGTTTCATATAATTATTTAAGCATAAAACAATTGCCAACTGATGAAGATGTTGATCAAACATGCACAAAAGTAAACAAAAGTTTATATTACGGAAATATTATTATTATTTTATAGCTTTTGGAACCCTGGATTAACAATGGGAGTGTGCAAAAACTATCTTTGACTTTTATAAGGTTTTTGAATAGTTATAATGTTGTTTATTAAATACCTTGTATTACAGTCAGTCATTTACCAATAAGACTATGGTAACAGTCGTAGATGCTCTTTCAAAGATAAATTTTGCAAAAATAAGATGTTTACGTTTAGTTTTTATAAGGTGTAAAAACATATTTTAATTTAAAAATTGATCATTCCTTAACATTAGATTTGAATTTGATGATTCAACAATGGCGAAATTAATCACAACTATCAACCAACAGGTCTCAAAAAATGGTGATCATTTGGAAGGTTTTACATTGGTACTTAATGATTATTTATTCGATGGGACAACCGGCAAACGCTCGAATGAAAAAGCAAGCCTGATTGAACTAAGTCAATTGATTTCAAGACAAAAAAAACTGAGGTCACTGAAATTATTCATTGGGTATTTTGATTTATCTTTTCAGTTTTCCTAAAAATTTTAGTATTATTGAACTCACAAACTTTGAAACTGTTTTGAAAGAAATTGACGCAAAAACATTACCGAACTTGAAAACTCTCTATTTAGGAATATATGAAAAAGGGTCGCATTAAATAGAATAGAATATTAATTATAAATAAATTATAGATTAATTACGAAACAATCAGCTCAAAGTTTGGAAATTATAACACAAAATCTTAGAAAAGATTTAGGTGCAAATTTAAAAAAACTCTGCTTTATATTTTATAGGTACATATATAAATAATAATGATAAAGTTTACTTTGAAATTAAAATGTTAAATTAAAGTTCTCAAATAACAATTCCCTTTTTCATTGATAAATTGCAAGCATTGTTTGACGAGGAAATTTTCAAGTCCCTCAAAGTTTTCTTCGCTCAAGCCTATGTTGATTTCGAGAATTGCGATAAAGAGACCAACCAAAAGTTAAAAAAAATAAGTGAAACGTGGAGATCTTTGAAGCAAATAAATAATTCTTAAAACTAGTCTTCATAAATAACAATTTAAATTTATTTTCAAGCTACTTTATATAAATTTTGCTTTTATTTCAATTAAAAAAAACATTATATTTTTAATTTTAATAAATTATTTCTTTGTATTTTCTTTTAAAAATTTCAGTTTCCATTAAAAAAAAAATCTGATTTTTATTTATAATTCTTATATAAAATGA
>Ga0302186_10002026_pt1 | contig 16029 bp, 15 predicted proteins | sample II_Bog_E1_2_FD_198782 | JGI IMG/M metagenome (GOLD analysis project Ga0302186, IMG submission 198782) | Peat permafrost microbial communities from Stordalen Mire near Abisko, Sweden - II_Bog_E1_1 | ecosystem: Environmental > Terrestrial > Soil > Wetlands > Peat | place: Sweden: Abisko... | reverse complement strand
TTTGGAATTGAATTTTTAAAATTGGTTTTATGAAATGAATAATTAATTAAATAATATTGAACTATGAAAAAAAAAGTTAAAATTTTTAAATAAAAATTTAGAGATTTTATAATTTATAAAATGTTTTTATAAAATGGAAAATATTTAACAATTATCATTCCATCTAAAGGAAATAACAACATTGTTAAAAATTAAAATCATTCACCGTTCTTCAAGTTTCGATTCCTCAGTAAAGTTTTTTTATTCCTGTCATTATTATAAAGGTAAATAAAAATTTTTCCAAAATATAAGGATTTTGTTTTAAAAGAAGGATAAAAAATTGTAGAATGCATTTTTTAAATTTATTTACTATTTTCACATTTTTCTATAATTAAATAAAAATATTTATTTAATTTTTCTGAAAGCAACTTTGTTTAAAAAGAAAAACAAGGGTCTGGGCTTTATATTTTGTAAAAAATTGAATATAAATCATAAAATTGCCTTTTTATTATTAAAACAACTAAAGAATTCTTTAAGCGAACCTGAAAAAAATAAATTTGTTTTAAACTCCAAAAAAAAGAAAATTTATCTTATTTTTAGAAATTATAATAAATTTGAAACTAATTTTTAGAGTCTAAAATGTTAAAAACAAATATTTATTCGTTTTAATTATTAAATTGCCACAGTTAGAACCGATTTTGAAACGTAAAAGAATTTAATATTATAAATTTTGAAAATTTATTGAAAAAACCAAATATCATAATATATCAAGCAAAAACTTGCTTTATTATAATATAATAATAAATATATTCTTATAAATTTTCAAAATTTTTTTCAAAATGACTCTACTTTTAACTGAAGATTTGCAGGTGCCATCCATATTCCTTTCTTTTTATCCCTTCATTCTCTTTAATTTTTTTACATGTAGGCTGATACTCTTCTGCTGTCGAACCAATTCTCTGATGATCTCGCAGACAAAAACAAGAAAAAATACAACCTGATCAATGACGAAACCAGAAGGAAAGTGGTAGAAATGGTCGAAATGAACAATGTCTCTTTGAAAGAAGTAATTTTTACCTCTAGTTTTTATGGTTTTTTTAGGGATTTTTTCTTTTTTTTCATAAAAAAATCTTTATTTCATTTATCAACTCTTATTCAAAGGCCTCAAAAAAGTTTGGCATCAAACTGTCCACGTGCAAAGCGATTCTGCAGGTTTACCAAAAGGAAGGCAGGTTCGAAAAGAAGAAGAAGAGAATAAGAAAGAACAGCAATTTGCTTGGCAAGATACTAAACAAAGAAAGCTGCGAAGAAAAGAAAGCCAAAAGTATTTTTTGTTTTTGTTTTTTGAGTATTTTGGAAATTATTTCGCTTTTTTAAATTTTATAAATAAAGAGATATAGGGGTTTTTTCGAGAAACTTTTTCGCGTTTTTTTACGCCTAAACACTTTGATTGCTTGCAAGTTTTAATAAATTTGCGAGTTTTTTTATAATTTCTTATTTTTTTATATATCTTTTCTTTTTTAAATTTTATTTAAAAGTCTCGCCAAAAACAAAAACCCATTTTTTAATATTATTATCCCCCTTTTTTTTAAATATTTAATTAATATTAAGCCCCCCACTCTTTTTACTTCCTTTTTTCATTTATTTTTCAAAAAAAAGTAAAATATCTTTTTTTTTTTTTTTCCAAACTAAAATTAAAAAAAAAATTTATAACAACTATATTTATTTTCTTTAATTTTTTAGACTCTTCATCTCCAGATGTCCAATCTTTCAAGCTTCTCTTCTCCACCTCCATTTCCAAAACCACTCCCTTCAAGTTAGTGCCGATCATTCGTTTGAAGAAGAAGTTCTTATCTCCTAAGCCTCGTTTCAAAAATCCCATTCTTTTCCCTAGATATTCCATGGAAGAGACTTCTGAAACCAGATCTGACATCCAAACCAATTGTTCCTCAAGAACCTCATTTTTCAAATATCCGCATGTGTGGAAACTGAAGGCCAAGAAATCATTCAATTCAGTCGGATCTTCACCTAGACAAGGTATTTCAGAAGATGTGAGTGTTTTGGAAGAAGAAGAAAATTATGGGAATGTTTTGAAGGGAATGTGGCGAGAAGTATTTGAGTTCTTTGGAAGCGCTTGACGTTCTTGTTGTTGCTTAAATGTTTAATTCGAGTTTTTTTATCAACTAAATATATATTATTGCCTTGGATACTTTATAATATATATTATATAATAAATTTTTTGATGAGCTGTATGAAGTTTGGCAAAAAAAAATTTTAAAAATATTACAAAAAACTTTAGTTTTTTTTTCTTCTTTTTCTTTTTTAAAAATCCTTTCTTAATTATGGAAATCTATGAAAGAAACCTTCACAAAATCCAGAAGATTCAACAAGACATAAAAAAAATTTGCTTAGAAGAACAGGAACTTTTTGCACTTTGTCAACGCGTTAATTCGAAAAAACCAATTAAATGTGAAAACGGACTCAAGGCCCTGATTTTATGTTTCCAGAATAAGGGAGGATTATTAATAAACTATGATTAAACATAAAATCCTATAGAATTACATGAAAACTCGATTTCACACCATACCCCTCTCTATTTTTTTAGTGAAAAGTCCTGAATAGCTAAAAAATTCACTTGTATTGTCTAGAAAAAACCTATAAATTTACCTCAAAGTTTTCATAAACATGGCTCCTTGGCTTAATTCCTTATTAGCCTTGAAAAAGTCCATTTTGATTTGATTTTCTTTAGCGCCTTTGGCAGTGCTATTTTTCTTCCACGCCTTCTTTTCTTCATCATCAGTCATTTTAGTGCTATTCCTCTCAGAAATTGTATTGTATACATTTGGCTTTTCAGGTAAAATTTCCTGGCCTTTTTCATTGAATTCCCTGGGTTTTTTCTCAGAAATTTTCAAATTGACAGAACTTTTCTCAATTATTTTAGGGGAGGATTTTAATGAAATCTGTGTCTTTGCTTGTTGGACTTCTTTCTTCGAAATTGCAAATGTCGAAATTCCCATTGATTTCTTTAATTCTTCGATTTTCGCTTCCTTTTTCTTCTCAATTCGTTGTGATCCTTTGATTCTGAGTCTCTCATGTTCTTTTAAAGTATCACGAACCAAAGCTCTGCGGATTATTTGTTGTACTTGGCTTTTATCTTCTACTTTCCATTTGTCCTTTAATTTCTTCAGATCTTTTTTATAAAATTTTTTTAAATTAAAATTCATTAGAAAATGAAAGAAAAACCGAAATATTTTTGGATTTTTTTATCATCATCTTTTTCTCGTTGTCGTTTTATTTCTTCAGTATATCTACTAAGTCGTGAACTGACTTTAGAAGAAGCTATTGAAAGATCAAGATTGGATTCACTATATTCTCTAAATTCTTTAGTTATTTCAGAACATGAATCTAATCGTAAACTCGATTCGATTTCTTTGAAAATTTCCATTTCATCGGTTTTTTTACTAAGCATAAGCCGCAACTTCCCAAGCAAATCCACTTTCGTATCGATATCGCAATTTTTCTTCTTGAACATTTCAAGAGAAATGCTTTCTTTTTCCTGAAGTTTTTTCTCCATTCTTTCGAACTTTTTCCTTTAATTTTCGCTTTGAAAATTCAATCAAAAGATAATTTTTAAATACTCTCCCTCTTGATCTAACATATGCTCAACAGCCTTTTTCATATGATTGAAGAGTCTTTTGACCTCCCCCTTCTGCTTTTTATTATCATCTTTGATTTTATTTGTGTCGCTAGTTTTTTTCTTCGACACCCTTAATAGGGCGCTATGTTTATTTTTTTCCAATTGTTGAAACTCTTTCAATTTTCCCAAAATATAATTATTTAACATTAATTTTGCAATTTCCTATTTTCAAAAACATCTCTTAAAATTCATAAAAACCCAATAATTTACAAAAGCATCAGGGTGTTCTTTCTTATATTCTTCTATAAGTTTCTCTCTGACTTCCTTTGTGTAATCCTTTTCGAATCTCTTGATCGAATTTGTGAAAAAATGGGCTGCGAAATTATCATCTTCCTCAGTTTTCTTGGGGTAATTGCGAGCCACTGTTGTCATGTTTTCGTTTCGATAAATTAAAGTTTTTATGGGAACCTCATTTCGCATGTCTCGCATATGGTTGGGCTTGTGGGGAAGTCTGATTTCAGTGGACGGTGTCTTACGATGAGCTATGGGTTGAGTATTTGGAATTATTGAGGTGTAGAGAGTTTTTCGAGGGAGCTTGGTGACAGAGGCAGAACGGACTAGAGCGAGCATTTTTCGGTTAAATTTTTATTTTCGATTTTTTTAATCTGAATAATTTACTATACAGTTTCAGAACTAAAAAAGTTTTTTTTTTTCTTTGTTGTTTTTTTATAAAAAATATTTTAATGAAATAGAAAATGTTTTTTTTTTAAAAGAACAACAAAAAAAAGTTTGTTTTTTTTTTTTTGCATTTTATTTAATTATCAAGTTGTAAATTTATATATTAAAATAAAATTTGTTTTTATTTTAACAATTTCTCAATTTCTGGAGCGAGCTCCGAAGGTTTCACAGTCGGTGGGTAGAAACCCATGACGATTCCATTTCTATCCAAGAGAAATTTCGAGAAATTCCATGGTATTTCTTTAACAGTGTCAGTTTTTTGGTCGCGCAAATCGCTTTGAGTTCTTAAGAATTTGTAAACTTCGTGACATTCAGGCCCATTAACTTCGATTTTCGAAAAAAGAGGAAATTTCACTCCATAAGTAGTTATCGCCATTAATTTGATATCGACTTCACATTTGCTTTCTTGGCTCATGAATTGATTGCAAGGAAAACCCAAAATTTCTAATCCTTTATCACTATTTTAAATAGAAAATTTATGAAAATCATAAATTTTTAAAAACTGATAATCATCATAGAGTTTCACAAGTTCTTTGTATGCTGGACGAGTAAATGAGCAAGAAGAAGCTACATTTACAACAATGAATGCTTTGTTTTGTTTAAAAGTCGAAAACGAAATGAGGTTTCCGTCAATGTCTTTGGCTGAGAGGTCAAAGAATGATTGAACTTTTGTCAAGACCTTATCCTTGCCACTTTTAAAAAAAACAGAACCCATTTATTTAATATTTTTTTTGGAAAATGAATAAAGATGGACTGATATTTTGATATTTTTGGATTTTAGAGTCTCTTTAAATATGTGCTAATTTGATGATGCATTATAATGATGATATTTTCATAATTAATTATGAATTTTTTTGGCATTTAATAGTTCAGATATTTTTTTTATTCTTTTAGAAAAAAGGAGGATCCTTGTAATTCATATTCTGGTGAAAAAAACAAAATGTTTTATTAATAAAAAGAGAATATAATACAAAATTTATCCAACAGACTCAAAGTGAAGCCATTTTATGAAAAACACTTGATTTTTTGCAAAAAAAAAAATCAATAAAATAAAAGCTCAAACGTTTGAAAATTAAGAAAAACAAAGACAATTTTTAAATTTAAACACTTATTTTAAAATTCAACCGACCCTTCTCGGCAATGGAAAAGACTCAATCCGACCAGCCGGAAAAATGTTCAAAATGCAGTAATTTTCCTGAGGACATATTGATGTTGGCCTGTGGTCATGACCTTTGTCTCTTATGTGCAGCGAAGGTTTTTCAAAAAAATGAAAGCACGAAATATTCCCGTCCGACCAGCGTATTCAACATATTCTTTAATTATTTTTGCTATAATTAAATAATAGGCGCTTATATGTGAAATTTGTGGGATGTCAACTCATCTCGATCAATCCAGTGTTTATGAGCTCGAAAAACTCATAATTTCCAACAACATAAATAATAGCATGACCGTCAACAAGCCTCAGAATAAACCAGAAGCCCAAGCACCCATTTATCAAAGCCAAACTCAAGTCCAAAAATCACTTTGTCAAACCAAAACCCCCAACCGATTCAAGGATTCAGCAGATAAATTAAACAAAAAAGAAGAAAATGTCGTTAAAAACGTCACAGAGAGATCTGAAAAGCTGGGATACAATATGATGAGCCAGGATAATTCGAGCAGAACGATGGGAAGTTTCAACAATAGCACCCCAATGCTTAAGGCTGTTAAGGGGTTCTGTCCAGAACATCCCGATGAGGAAATTTCGTACTTTTGCTTTAATTGCATTAGCAATTGCATTTGTCCAGAATGTATTATTCATGGAGTCCATAAGAACCATGAGGTCATGACCATCAAGAGATCATATCCTATCATTAAAAACAAAGTAAAAAGGAGAAACTTGTGAATTTATTTTAAAAAATCCATATTTTTTTCATAGATTGATGAATTCGTAAAACAGCTGAATTCAAAAATAGATGACTTCAAAAACGGACAGGATTCTTTGAGAAGCAAAAAAAGAGAACATTTTGACCAAAATAAACATGTAAAAAAGGCAATTGCAGAGTTTTTTGGGGTATATATTCATTGATTTTTTGAAAAAAAGATTAAATTTTACTTAGGAACTTAGAAATAAAATTGACCTCAAAGAAAAAGAAATTGTTAAAGCCACAGATCTCTCTTTGGATAATAACATTAAAGAGATAGATGGCGAAATTGCCATCATAGAAAACAACATCACTCAGCTATTTTCGGAGTTGGATAACATAAATAATCACCTCAACGCAAAAGATGAGGTTTTATTGTTGCAATTGCAACAAAAATTCATTGACTTTTTTATTTAGGCACTTTTATTAAACTTTTATGCAAATCAAGGAAAAAATATAGAGAGAAACCTGTTCACTCCAGAGAATATTTTGCAAAAATTGGAAGAGCCCAATTTATTTGATGTGAAAGAACTTGAACAACAAATTGGTTCGCTTTGTGATCAAGTCTTGTCTTTGAACCCTTTAGCAATGCAGGAAGGCAATAAACTCATGCATTCGATCACAAAGAGTCCTAATCAGTTTAGCAATATGAAATATTCCCCAATTTCAAAGAAGGTTGATATTTTTTCCTTTTATTTTCATTTTTGTATTTCTCATGAAGCTGAACGATGAAAACGCTTATGATCTTGATAAAAACGATAGACTTGCGAATTTGAAAGGCAGCATGTCGCAACTGAATTATGAAAGCAAACCACCAAAAGGATTGAATTTGCAGGGAAATGGAAAAATTGTTGAAAAAAGATCTGATCTGGCCAATTCGAAATCCATCTTAAAACCATATAATGTCTAATGAATTTATGAAAAAAAGTTTTTTTTATATCTAATAATGATTTTCATGATACTTGAAGAAAAAAATGTTAACAATTTAATTTTTTTATTAATGAAATTATATTTTAATTAATTCTTTTCTGATTTATTAATCATAACTCATATCTACTATATTTAAATTATCATTTCCTGATTTAACAGTTGATTTTACAACTGAATCGAATTTAATTTGAGGAATGGCGTTGGTATGTACTTTCTCAACAATTATCTTATTTCCACCTTTTTTCTGAATGACTTTCAGCGACATTGCAGATTTTTTTGTTCCTCTTTCATTTCTAGGAATTTCCTCAGATTTTCCTGTTTGATTTTTCACAAAGGGGAAAATTTTCAACAAATCCATGAGTTTATGTTTAAAGAAATAATCATAATATTTTTTAAACCACCAAAGGAAAAACCATATATTGAGAATCATTCCAATCATCAACAAAATAAAAGCAAACAAATCGCTGATTTCCCCGCTGATGAGAATTAAAATTAAAATAACTGTGAAAAATGAAATTATTAAGGAGGCTTCTTCCACATGATTTATAAAATGGAATGTTGGCTTATGGAAAGGTTTGCAATAAATTTGCGCAATAAAAGCAACAGTGATAATTAAAAGCATTAGAATTATTGGGGAATAAGACACCGTGTTTGTGACTCTTGAGAAGAAATAATGGTTAACGAAAATCAACAAGAGTTTTCTGACCAGGATGATAAAATCCCAAAAGAAGAGTTTACGTCGATATGCATAAAAGAAATATCCATATTTGAAATAAAATTGACCATTATATTCAATAGGTTTCTCATCTTTATTTTCTTCTTTCTCTTTTTGATTTTTAAGGTTCAGCCAAATTTGGAATACAATATAACCGGGATAAACGACCAAAAAGAAAATTATAATAGGAATGCATAATTGTTTGACCCATAGCTGATGATAATGCCCATTACAATCAATGCTCAGGTCACTAAATAGTAAACTTTTGACAGTTGTTCCGTCAGAAATATCCACACAACCAAACATTGCTAATGCCATATTTGATATATCGGCATAACATGTTAAACAAACAAGACTAAAAACTGTGAACATGACGTCTTTATATTTGAGCGAGTTTTTTAGTAATAAAGTGGTGATGTTGTTACTCATTCTGGTCGAAGAAGTGATGGAACTGGTCATTTTGCTTCGAATGCATTTCATGAAATTCAAGAATACCAAATAAAAAAGAACAATAACAAAAGGATAAAATCCTGATGTAATTAATTTGAAATAAGCTAAACTGATCAACACATTCATCATCTTTAAAACACATTGGATTGAAAATGCTTCACCAATATTTGGAGATACACTCAGGAGAAATCCTAACCCACCAACGATGTTGTTTGAAATATTCAATGGTAAATTTAAGATTATGCCCAAAATCTGCATATGGTTCGTTAAAATTTTCAGAAGATTAGTTGCAGCAATTCTCGAGAGAATTGGCTTATCATTCATCAATGAAATGCACATATTAATTGCGATGTTTATGAGATATAGAGCAAACAAAATCCTCATCACCAAATTTCCAAAAACGTTCCAATAATATGATTGATCCTCACAAGAAACGCAGATGTTTCCACTTGTAATTCCATAACCATCCTCACAAAGCGCACATAAAGTATTTGTATAACCTTCTGCACAGACACCAGTTGCAAAAATTTCCAAATATTCGGAATTTTCTTCTTGTGAAAGATCTCTTGGATCTCCTAAACAAGCATTTTGGTTGAGACATGTATAGAAAAGTGGTGATTGATCGGAAACTCTCCAAAACCCAGGTTTTGGAGTATAATTTCCCCCACCAAAACAATTGAAATCTTGATTGACGCAAGTTTTACATAATTCACTATACGTTGAAAAGTCCGTTATAAAAGAATAGGAGTTTTTTTCACAAGGCACACATTCATTAGCTTGATTTAAATAGTCTCCAATATCACAAGTTTTAAACGTGACATAAAAGGTAAAGGATTGATCGAGATTCAAAGGGGGAAGAGGAGAAAATCGATAAAGAAAAGCTGTTTCTAAAGGAAGTTCGTTTCTTGTGATTGGACTAATCAGACAAATAAAACCTTGATCAGTAATTTGAAAAGAGAAGGTATTGCCTTGGAAAATCGGATTTAATTGCGAGATTTGAAAATAGTTCAGTAGATTTTCATCTGTTTCATATGTGATCGAGCCAAAACGATCATAACCGTTCATTTGAAGAAGACAATTAGGATAAATTGCCCCACTTTTCACATTGACAAGTTTAAATAATGTATATTGATCTTCATAAAATGGAGCAAGTTGAGACTTTTCTAGGGAAAAAAACCGAAGGGAATAAGTTTCAGAAGCAAAATTATCTCCATAAAAATTAGCTAGATTTGTATAAAATAAGTTTTTCGAACGGAACAAACTGCCTAAATTTAACCCTTCCATATAAAGAAAGCCTCCAATATCTGCCTGATTATTTGTGAAATTACTATGAGTAAGATTTATATTGGGATTATTTTCATCATCAGAGAAAGTTCGGTTGTTCAAAAAATAAAAAGCCCCTCCTTTTGAAAGCAATGAGCTCGAAATTTCAGAAGCTGTGTTATCAGAGAATTTTGAATTATTAACAACAATATTTTGAAAATTAACTGAATAAAGAGCACCCCCTCTTTGTGCTTTATTATATTGAAAAATCGAACGATTTATATAAATTTCATAAGTTAAATAATGGTTATCAATCAGAAATACACTACCATTTCCAAAGGCTTTGTTTTGGAGAAAAATGGTTTGTCTCATAGACACTCTATATATATCAGAGTTGTTTTGAATGAGGCTTTCATTTGAATATATGATCGAAAATAATCCTGCATTTTTCCAACTTTTATTCATCAAAATAGTAGATTTGACAAATGAAACACTACTATTGATTAAGGTTGCCATGCCTCCAGATTCTTGGAATTGCCACCCATAAATATCCACTTTATTGAATAAAATCGAAGAACCGACAAAACCCATGACTTGCGTACTATTTGACAGTTTTTTCCTAGAAATAGTTCCTTTTTTCATTGAGAGATTAGTATTAACAGCCAAAATAAACGATGTAGTTTCTATGGATAAATCATATAAAAAGTCAAACAAAATTATTGAGGAATTATAAGCATTCAGGAAAAGAAGCATTTTTAAATTTCTGAGATAAATCATTTCAGCTGTGAAATTTGAATTTTCGATGTCAATTAATGAATCTGTTTCAGAATAAAAATCACTCAATTCAAAAGAAATTATATGAAGCGAACTACCACCACCTACAAAAAAAAGTTGGTCGCATTTATCAAAAATTAAGAGACTATCATTAATAAAAAGATTATTTGCAGTTGTTAATGATATGAAATCTATTGCTGAAATCAAGGAATTCATTAAAGTGAAATTGGAACTTGTGATATTTCCAGAATTTCCATCATTAAATGCAATCAGAAAATCAGAATAAGATGAGTTGGTATTAAGAAAACTAACTTGGAAAATTTCAATGAAATTCATGGTGTCTGCTGATAAAAAACCATAATAAAAAAGATTAGTTACATTCATATTCGTCAAATTGAGGAAATTAAGCTGGCCCAAATAAAAAAAACTTTGTCCTGAGATAACATTGAAATTATTTTCTGTGAAATTAATGGAATTATTCTGATCTCCATATAGGATTCCTCCCAAATTATTAGTCCGCAAATTTTTCATAATGTTAGAAGAAAATTTCAATTGGTTATTAGAATTCAAATAAAACAGTCCCCCATTTCCCCTCATATTTAAAATGTCTTCGAAAGTGCAATTAACAATTGAAATGTTGTTTATTTGATCTGCATAAATGCCACCTGCTTGCAAAGAAACTGTTATTTCTGAAATGTTGCTGTTTTTAAAGAAAATTGAATTATTGTTCGAAGAATAAATTAATCCTCCTGTGGTTCCTGAAGCATTTACCACCGAACAATTTTGTAAATGAAATCTATTGTTCGACTCCAAATAGAAAACCCCTCCATCTTGAAGGCTGGTGATATTTTGAAATATATTTGATGTTAATGTTATATTATTTAATTGGAGAGCCTTTAAAAAACCGGCATTGATGGCTGAAAAAGTATTTTGAATTGTGCAATTGATGACTCCAACAGAATTATTCTGCTCTATTAATAGAAATCCACCATCACCACCCTTTGTAAAACTGCCATCAATCATACTATTTGTCAAATTGAAAACATTGCTATCATCAATTACAAAAGATCCTCCATCCTGTTGGGCTCCGTTATTTATGAAATTCACTCGATCAAAAACAACGTTATTCAAGAGAAAACTATAAAGAACTCCTCCTACAGACATTTGGGAGGAACACCCGTAAAAAATGGAATTGTTGAGTTGGAGCTTGTTTGATTGTAAAAGACTGAAAACTCCACCATTGCTGAGACTTTGTGTTTGAATGGCTGTTAAATTAGTTAAGGAAAAAATGTTTGAAGCATATCCTGCAAGCACTCCTCCAAACATATTTGAGAATGTGTAGGCTACCAATGTGTTTTGTAAAACGAAAGTGTGGAATGATTCAATGTAAAAGACGGCTCCGTCTTCAGCTGAAAATGCATTTAAAATAATGCAAGAACTTATTTGGATGTAATTATTACTAATTATAACATATAACACCGACCCTTGATTGAGGCATTGTGTTAAGACCATTACTGTCAAATTCACAATATAGGTATTGAAATTATTAGCTATGCTTGAAAGACCTCCTCTTGCACCTGTAACATTATAAACATAACAGTTTTCATAGTAAACATAATTTTTCGTCAAAACCCAGACATTATTTCTATATACACTATAAAGGTTTGTGATTGTTGTTCCAAATAAAAATAATTGGTTTGTTGATGATAAATATACCACTTGCCCAGAATTGGTAGCGATATTATTAGCATTGAAAATCGACGAATTCAGGTGCACATAGTTATTGTTATCGAAATACATCAGCCCTGCTGTGAATCCAGCAGTATAATTAAGAAAGAACACATTGACTATATTAAAATTGTTCCGGGAATAAACGTAGATCAAATATATCCCTGAATTGAGAAGCAAAGCAAAGTTCGAAAAGGATGAATTCAACATTAAGATGTTATTCATTGTAAAGAATCGCATTAAGCTGTTATCTGCTTGAACAGTGACATTTGAAAACGAGCAATTTGTGAAATTTATCACATTATACGACATGAAATCGAATAGGTAATATTGGCAATTGGAGGCAGTTGGTTCATAGCATTGATGAAATAAATTTATGAAACTTGTATTTGTTGAGACAACTGTTGAATAGGATCCCACCAAAAAGATTCTGGCCTCTCTTAAAGTTAAATTCGAAAACACGCAATTTGTAAGAGATAAATTTGTTAAATCTAATGTCATGACTATTGCTGCTCTATTAATTCCAGTTATATTTGCCAAGGGAGTTGTTCCTTGCAAAAAGGAACAGTTATTGAAAATAATTTGAAACAAAGATCCAACAGAAATCACACCAGACATTCCAGCAAAATTTGAAGTGGTCGTTGTTCGAAATTTTATTGAGAAAATGGTATTAAAGAAATAATTAAAGGACAAATATGACAAGAGGACAAACTGGGAATTCAGTATTTGACAAGATATCATCGTCAAATTATTAAAATTGGCAATTCCATTTAAGCTATTATCAGAGGAAATTATATATGAAAAAGTTTGATTTGTCAGATTTTCTATATAATTGTAATTGTTGTAATTAATAAAACTGGAATTATTAATTAATATTGTATTATTCATGCCTGAAATCTGAAGGAAAGAAATTCTTAAGTAAAAGTTCTGGAAACTTGAATTAATTAATGCAAACGTCAGGTAATTAACTTGGCTTTGAACTCGGATAAAATAATCATAATAATCTATCGAGGCTAAACTATAAAGATTGATGAGCCCAGAATTTATCATCGTAAAATTCGTCAAGTTATTCCATATTTCAAAGAGAGCCCTATTAGAATCCAATGCCCGTGAAATCTTAGCCCTGAGAAGGGTTCCTTGAAATGATCCCGTCATATTCATATTTATATTTGCAATTGTGAAGTTCGTCGTTGCATAAAAAGTCAGATTTTGCAGATTTAGGAAAAGTGTGAAATTCTGGGAAGCATTCGGCTGAATAACAATTTCAAGGTCACGAGATAGATTATTTTCCCAATTGAGAAAATAATAGAGTCTTGCTGAAGCATTTTGGGTGAAATTGTTACCCAAAAATTGGAAAGACACATTGGTATAGGATGGATTGACAGAAAGCAATGAATAGGCATAATCATGGGCTGCTGTCAGATTTGAAAAAGGGTTAGATGAGGTTCCGTCGCATACAGGTGAACAAGTAGTCTGTTGAGAGAGATAAATGATAATTTGGCAGGAGCCGAAGGGCAGAAAAAGCAAAAGAAAATGGATTATATTCATAAAAATTTTCAAAATTTTGGGAAATTGGGTTTTGTTTTGTTTTTATACTGCTTGATTTTGAGAAATTGCAAATGCAAAAAAAACAAATAATGCTAAAAAATATAATTTATTGTTTGTTTATTCATAATAGTTTTATTTCAGAAAATTTCAAAGTCAAAAGAATTCCTCGGGAAAAATATAATAAACATAAATAAACAAAAATGAATTTCGCCTCACCATATACCTATTTCAATCAGCGTAAAAACCAGGCTGACAAGAAGCCAGCCAACATCCTTCGAAAAGAAGCCAAAGGCCTCATGGATGAAGAAGAGCTTTTTCAAACTGATGTAAATGTGATGTCCATAGGTTTTGCCTTTTTGAAGGAGGCACAAAAAAACATGGGAACAGGAGATGCAGTTTTCTGTTCAACCTGTAAATCTGCATTAAATTCCTTTAGCAAACTCATGGATCAAGAAACTTATTTGAAGAAAGTTCAAGGGAAAAAAGAGGAACCTGAAGAGGAGAAAAAGATGGATGATGGTAACAAATTGGAACCCATTGGACAAATCAAACAGGAATTCGAAGAAATCAAACCCAATGAAAGAGTATGGATTTGCGAATTTTGCGAAAAGCAAAACAAATTCATGATTGAAGATGAAGAAATACCAAAGAAAAACGACATGATTTATATCATCGAGAGCAAAAATCAGGGTAAATCATAATTTTTAAAATTTTATTAATTCTTTGCAAGAAAAAAAAAGTGATCAAGAAAGTGAAATTTCTATAATTTTATGCATTGATAATAGTGGGAGCATGAGTATCACCTCTGAAGTTAAAGGGAAAATGAATCTGAAACACGGTTTAACAGAAGACGAATATAAAATGTTGAAAGATTTCATTGAACCTGGAGCTGAAAGATATCAATACCTACCATCCCAAAAAAAAGATAGCAGTTGGGTCACCAGAAAACAATGTGTTCTCGCTGCGATTGAAACCCAATTGAACGAAATGAAGATCACACATCCTAATCGAAAGGTTGGCCTCGTCACTTTTAACAATGATGTGGCATTGTTCGGGGATGGCAAAGGAGAACCAAAATTTATTGCAGGCGATAAACTTTACAAATACGAAGTTTTCTCTTTTTCTAAAAAATAAAAAATTCTTTATATAATTAATTCGATAGGAAATTGCTGAGATTGCTCAAACAAATTATGAGGTTTTAATGAAAGAGCCTCTGAAGAATTCTAGCAATACCTTGATTGAACAATTCAACAGGTTAGAAGAAGGCGGAAAAACCTCATTAGGTCCAGCTTTATTGGCATCAGTGGCCATGGCTTCCAAAGGAAAGAAAGGATCAATGGTTGTGATATGCACTGATGGTCTTGCTAATGTTGGATTGGGGTCTTTGGATTTGGAATATGAATTGGAAGATTCCAATAAATTCTACGAAAACGTAACAAAACTTGCTGTTGAGAACAATATAGTGATATCTGTCATCACTATTAAAGGAGAAGGATGCAAAATTGAAACCCTTGGTAAATTGGTAGAAAATACGAATGGAAACATCACAAGAGTGAACCCTGATGAAATTTCAAAGGATTTCTCTGGAATTTTGAAAGATGAGATCGTGGCGACGAATGTTAGTTTGGAAATAAGATTGCATAAAGGATTGAAATTTTGCAACGAAGATGGAGAAAATCTCAGTGAGGATGGATCTTTGTTGAAATCCAAAGTTGGCAATGCCACTGTGAAGACTGAGGTTTTTTTTTTTATTATAAAAATAACAAAAAAACAATTTTTTTAGATCGCTTTCCAATATGAAATAAAATCAGATGAAGAATTGAAAAAGCTAAATATAAACATTGAAGAGGCAATAGAAGTGCCTTTTCAGGCTCAAATTCATTATACGACTCCAGAAGGCCATAAATTCATGAGGGTTATTACTCATGTCCAAAAAATCACAAAAAACATTGATCTAGCTGAAAAAAACGCTGATATGAAAATTTTGCATTTTGCTGCAGCTCAAAAAACTTCCAATTATGCTCGAGGTGGGAATTATGAAGTTTCAAGAAAATACAATAAGAATTGGTCAAATTATTTGGCTGGCAATACCAATATGAACATGAAATCAAGCAATTTTGTTCATAATGAGATGATGCAAAAACAACAAAAAGTGCTTAGAGGAGCCATTGTCAACAAAGAGAAAAAAATCGAAAAAAAGTTTGGAAAAGGAAGTGATAGTGATAGTGATAATGAAAATCCGAACAATATGGAAATCGAGAAAAATTTGAAGGAAGATAGTAGTGATTCTGAAAATGAAGAAAAAGGAGAGAAAAAATGTGCATTAACACAAAAGAACAAAGAACTGTTTTTGTCAAAAGTAG
>Ga0302186_10002025_pt1 | contig 16034 bp, 17 predicted proteins | sample II_Bog_E1_2_FD_198782 | JGI IMG/M metagenome (GOLD analysis project Ga0302186, IMG submission 198782) | Peat permafrost microbial communities from Stordalen Mire near Abisko, Sweden - II_Bog_E1_1 | ecosystem: Environmental > Terrestrial > Soil > Wetlands > Peat | place: Sweden: Abisko... | reverse complement strand
CAATAATAATAATAAATATTCAAAAAAAAATTGTGTACATTCCCTACCTCCCCCCTATAAAATATTGCTATGCAAAAAAAATGTTACCCTGTTTAATAGTGAATCCTTGACAACTTTTTCCTCTTTTTGGATCTCGCTCAAAGGGACCTGCTTTTTTTTTTCCTCTTCCAGTTGCAACATCTTCTGTTTTTTCGCTTTGGCAGCAGCCTGTTGTTTTTCCTTCTGTTCCTCTAGTATCTTCTTCTGTTGCAATTGTTCCTCTTTCGTTGTGATGATCGCATTGTTCTACACATCAAAAAATCCATTTTTTAAATATTTTATTAAAGTAAACTTTCATTCTGATCAGTTCCGACTCAGGGATTATCACCAGATCCGGATTGGAATAGTCCCCGACCTTGACCTGTTCCTTGACCTTCTGCAAACTTGGATCGTTTTGTGAGTTTTTCTGGTTTTTAGCCGAACCTTTGGGAATTTTAATGATCGTTAAAAAAGACATGAGGAAATACCTGCTAAACTGTCTTGTTTTTCTATTTTTTGCAGGTTGGATTGTTTGGATTTGATGGAATTTACACTTTTGAGCTAAATAAAAAAGGTAAATTTAGAAAAATAAGTTAGGGGATACCATTTTTGGTAGAAGATGTTTCAGAATTTGTTTCTTAATAATGAATTATTATGAAATGAATTAGAAGAGTTTCAAAAAATTTAAATTAAATAGTTATGTTAAATTAATTTCAGTTTATCCTTCATTATTTTATAGATCTGACGATATTCTGAACTGGTCATCCAGCCATGCTTTTTCTAATAAAAATCCTATGAATTTTCTGTTTTTTCAATAAAAAAATTACAGTGCAAAGTCTATCTTCTTTCAAATTAAGCATAGCTTCTTTCAAGATTGTCTTGATATTTTCATCTTCAATGTCATATATTTGATAGATTTCTCGACATTGATCTGGGATATTAGTATAAGTTGGATCATAGACATTGCTTTTGCTATGGAAAATGATAAATTCTTTCAATCAAAATAAAAAAAAACCCATTTTTCTTATTTGAATTATAAAGTCGGAAAAAATCTATGTCATTTTTCTCCTTTATCACTATATCTATTATCTGATATTTCATCGCCAAAGGGTCAGTTTTCGGGTTATATCCAAATGAAATATAGCTTCTTTTCCAAGGGCCGTTCTTATAATTGTAGGTTAAATATGAAAGAGCTCTATAATTCTTAAATATTAGCAAAAGATCTTCTTTTTACTTTCTGAAGGTTGTGTTATTGAAATTCGTTAATTTCTTAGTGAGCTCAGTCACTAAGGCATTTCTAAGCCAAATTGGTCGCTCTTGAAAAAGACCCTTTCAAATAAAGATAATTTTAAAAAAAAATTGTAGATTTTTTGTTACTTTCATCATTTGAAAGAGCTCAGAACCCTCAAGATATGAGTAATTTTTCGAAGGGACAAGAGGAATCTAATAGAAAAACCTTAGAGAAAGATCAGAAATTCTTCAACCTCGTCTTCATAGTTGATCGATTTCGAAATTATTGAGAATTTCTTTGGATCCTTTGGATTAGTCTTCATTAATGAGGCATCTTCTTTCATGAAGCTTAGAATCATTATTATGATTATTCTAATGATTTTATCGAGAAAAAAAATACTTGAAGTTTTGAGGTTTTTGATTATAACTTCGCATGAAGGCACTGGGCTTCAGGGAATAGCTATATATTTTGAAAGGCAGTTCGTTTTTGTTCAAAGCTAGATTTTCTTTGTTTTTTTTTGATTTTTCATTCAACATCTCATCTGATCAAAAAATTTTGATATTTCAATGAAAAATTAACATTTTTACGTTTTAAAGAATCCAAAAAAAGGCCATCTTTCAGATAACTTGAGAAATTAAAGTCAAGAAATTCATCGAAATCATAAATCGAGACATTTTGTCCAATTGATTCGAGAAATATGATTTTTTGGCTTGTTATTTTAATGGATTTTCAGAAAAAAACTTAAATGAAAAAACACTCGTTGTTCTTATTTTTGAGGATCTGGTATTTGAACACATGTTGATTGGTTTCCTTCAAATGCAAATGCACTGGTATTTCTAAATTGAGTTTAATTTCCTTAGAGTTTTCAAGCAAATCCTTTATAAATATCATTTTTCTTCTAGAAAATTATAGGAAAAACGTTATGAATAGAAGCGAGATCAAGGGAAGTTTGTGGATTTTCAATTTTGAAAGGGATTTGAAGCTGGATGACTTTTTCTTCATCGAGAAGTTCGGGGTTCATTTGTGTTTTTTTAAATAAACGAAACGAAACAAAAGAAATGAATTAAATTAAATGTTAATATTATTTTATTGTAAGGGATTTATTTCAATGTTCTTATAAAATGAGAGAAATTCAATTTCTTCTGGTTTCACTGTTTTCGCATCATAATATAACGAGATTTTGAAATGAGTCGACCATTCCCTTTGGAAAGTTTCTTCAATGGATTCGTTTTCTAAATGAAAAATCCGGATTTCCTTGATTTCTCGTTTGTTTTCTTTGACTTTTTTCATGATTTGTTCTAACTAAATCAATGGATTTCTTAATTAATTCATGAAAAAAAATGTTTACTTTGTCTGCAAAATCAGGAGATTTTCGAATGAAATAAATTAAAACTATAGGAACGGCCTCAATTTCTAAAGATTCGGAAGATTTTAACCCTCGGGAATCGTTTTCAAATATCCCAGGACATACACAAGCTGGTTTATATGTGCCGTCTTCATTTTGGAGATGAAAATTCTTCAAGGAATTGAGCTCGTTACCTAAATAGGTATACCTAAAAATCCATAAAAAATTACATAAAAATGAACAAAATATTTTTAAACCCTTCATCATAGAGAGAACAATAAGGAATTTGGAAATCCTTCAAAAAATCCCAAACTTGCTTGTAGTTCCAATTAATTATTGGATTTACTCTCATAAATGGTGGATATCCTTTGCAGATGTCCGAGGGAGAAAAATGGCTCAAATGAGCTAAAAGAGAAAATTTTGAAGAAATGATTTTTTTTGTTTTTCTTACAACAATGAGGATCAGTTCTTCGAGTCCCTAAAATGATGGCCTTGAGATTATGTGAGCTGATCAATTTGGAAATTTGGCAAAAATCTCTCGTGAATTTAATAAGTGAAAGGTTGAAGGAGTTGGTATTATCTGAGATGAACTTGTCCATTTCTGAAAACGAGGCGTTTTCTTCAAAATAAACTGAATTGATGGCCTTTTTTAAATACAAATTAAAGAAAATTAACAAATTATATGCAAAAAGCTGACTGGGAGCTGATCTGAACCTTCTTTCCTGTCTTTCGCTAGCCTAAAAAATATTAATGGCATTTTTATAAGATATTTATAGGGAAAATACTTATAATAGCCTAAACGCAATAAATGCATAACTATTGTTGAATCTTTGCCACCGTTGAAACTAAGCCATAGTTCGTTTTTTCTATGACTAAAAAATGCCATCGATTTTTTTTTTAAAGAAATATCATATATACTCATAAAGATGGATGGCGTTCATAATTGCTTCAAAGGCTTCTTTGATGTGAGCTAAAGCTGGATCAGCGAGATTTTTGAGGATATTTTCGTAGTTCACACGGAGACTCATTTTTTTATAAAATGGTTGAATTTTTTGGAATATCTTTTAAATAAAGAAGGAGGACTGCCTTAAAGGATTTTGATTTTGAAAAATTAGTATTAATCGATGAAAAATAATAATTTTATAAAGTTTAATAGCTTTTTCAAACACATGAAAATTTAATTATTTTGATTTGATTTCAATGGAATTTTGTAGTTTTTTCATTTTTTATAAATATTTAAGATTTTTTATAAATTTTAAGATTAAATTATAAAAAAAAAAGAGTTACCCTTCTCAATTTTCTTCCAAATGTTTTTTGAGATAATTAATTATATTTTTGTTTATAAATATTAGACTTAATAAAATTAAAAAAAACTGCTTTGATAATGGCATTTTACCTTAAAGACCTCAAGAATCTAGATCCGAACGAAATCCTGGATGAGAAAGAAAAGCAAAAATGTCAAGATGCTTTCAACGCATTTGACAAAAACGGTTCTAAGAAGATCGAAAAAAATGAATTAAGATTGGTTTTGGAAGGTAAAAAAGTTCACCACCCATTATTTCAAAATTAATGCATTAAATTCAGAAATGGGGCAAAACCCTACCGAAGAAGAATTAATAAAAATGATAAATGAGGTTGATCAGACAGGAGAAGGAGCGATATGTATATATTTTATATAATAGTTATAATATTTGAATCAATTATTATAAATACTTTTTAAGGTTATGAAGACTTTTTAAAGGTCATTTCTTTTCAAAAACAGGTTCAAATGAGAAGCGACGATGAGGATATATGTTTTTTTTTTTTTATAAAATCCAACATATTTAATGAAAAAAAAAATTTTTAGATTTAGCATATTTAGCAATGGGGGGAGATGAAGAGAAAAAAAAGGGGATTGATCGACAAAAACTCATTTCATTGATAAAAGATGAGTTTAATTTAACGATAGATATTCAAGTAATTATTTGTTAAAAAAATTACTCCATGAATTTCATAGCGACTCATAAAAGAAGTTGATTTAAATGGTTCCGATGAGGTTGAATATGATGAATTTAAAAATTTGCTTTCAAATTAAGTTGATCATTTTTGGTCTTGTTTATTAATAATTTTAAGAGCAACTTCTTTTTTACAAAACACTTAAATATAATATCAATCATTTGCCATTTTTTCTTAAAGGGATAGGCATTATATTTATGTATTTCATTATAAATTTAATCAACAGTTTTTAATTCTTTTTTTTATCAATAAGCTAATTTAATCGGAATTCAAATTGTTTATGGGCAGTTGTATGGGCATTTGTGCCCCTCAACAAGGGAAAACTATTAATCCAATAGAAATCGAGTCAGCAATTAAGCAGTCAAAACAGGAAGTTGAGAATAAAAAAGTTGCAGAAAATAATGAGATACATAATAATAAAGAAAACAAAGAAGAAGAAGTGGACATCGATATGGATTTTATGAAACAAAATGAGAGTAAAATCGTTAAAATGCAAGCCAATATGAAAAGACACATGGCTCAGAAGCAAATGGAAGAAAAAAAGAAAAAAGAAGATAATGGTAATTAATGGCACGATTTGCAAGACAAAATCATAACAAAAAGGATTTTCATTGTTTTTTTTGTATTTTAAAAAACATTTTCTATGGAAAAAAGATTTTCTTTTAAGTTTATGAACTTTTTACCTATAAAACTTTTCCAATCTTGGATTCCAAAATTTTTTTTCCAATCGATTTTTATTATATATTTTTTTTTCTGATGGGAAATTGTACAGGCACTTGTTGTACGAAAGAAGACGCGCAACTCGTCAAAAATGTTAATCAAGTTGAGATCGATGACAATCTCAAAAACAATTTCAATGTTCCTATTAATAAGCCCGAGATTACCAACGAGAAGAATCCTGATGATAAAAAAAATTATTCAAATAACGATGACAAGTTGGATCTCGACATGAATTTCATGAAAGAAAACGAAGATAAAATCATCAAAATGCAAGCAAATATAAAAGGTCATTTGACACGCAAGCAAATGCAAGATGAACAGAAGAAAAGTTCAGAGCCTGAGCCAACGTCGAATGTACAAATTTCATCAAATGATCAGAATTTACAAAATTTCGACAAAGCCAAGTCTAATAGCGTCAAAAAATCTGATGACAATATTCCCAACTTGAAATCTAATATGCCAAACAACAATTCATTTCAACCTGATATTTCGACTAATATTTCAAATAATTTGCCAATAGAGAGTGTCAACCTGATCGCAACGACATTAGGAAACAATGAAAGAAAGATCCTTCCGAAGATTTTTCTCGAAAACGGAGCGACATATGCTGGTCAATGGAAGAATGGAATGAAGGATGGAACAGGGGTGCAAACCTGGCCTGATGGTAGTGTTTATGAAGGTGATTGGAAAGATGATAAGGCGAATGGTAAGGGGAAGCTGATTCATGCAGATGGGGACATTTATGAGGGGGATTGGGCTAATGACAAGGCGAACGGTGAAGGGATTTACACTCATTCAAACGGCGCTAAATTTGTGGGTCAATGGAAGGAAGATAAACAACATGGGAAAGGAATTGAGACATGGCCTGATGGTGCGAAATATGAAGGGGAGTATTGTGAAGGGAAAAAACATGGGAGTGGAACTTTATATTTTGCGGATGGGTCTTGGTATAAGGGGGAGTTTACTAATAATGACATTCATGGATGTGGTGTCTATGTGTGGCCAGATGATAAGAAATATGAGGGTAACTGGGCGAAGAACAAAATGCATGGCAAGGGTAAATTGATTTGGCCCGATGGTAGAAAATATGAGGGGGATTATGAAGAAGATAAAAAACATGGTCAGGGGATATTTGAATGGGCGGATGGGAGGAAATATATTGGAGAATGGTATAAAGGCAAACAACATGGAAGAGGTGAATATTATATGGTAAATGGAGAGAAGAAGGTCGGAGAATGGGTTGAAGGGAAGAGAATCAAATGGATTGAAGATGAAAATCAACCCGTTTAACTATTTTGATAGTCAAAAAATTTAGTGTTGGACTTTTTTTGTGTTTATGTTCGATTTTATTAAAACTAACTTTAATATCTAAAAAAAAAAATCCTTTATGGAAAAAATTGCGCAACTCATACAATGGGGCTTCGTTCCAGATCCCATGGATCCAAAACATAAAGGAATGGCCCATCCTGTTTTTTCAATGTTGGTTGGATGCTTTTTGAATTTAGCGGCATCATATTCAATAAGCAAAATCTTAATGAAATTCCCAAAATTCCAACAAGAAAAACTATCTAATTGGGCAAGAAACTACGTAATGAAATTCTTGGTTTTCTATGTTATTTTCATGGCAGCAGCCCGGTTTTATGCTATCGGTAGATATATTATATTAAACTAAAATAATAAATATATGTAAATGAATAGGCTTCTATGCATTCTATGATATTTTATGGGCTTGCAATGGATCGATCATCAACTTGATACTCGCATTATATTTAGATTTTCCGTTATTAGTAATGGCGAGTCTTTTGGATGTCGCCATGGACCAAGTGAACCCATACAAAAATTCCTTTAAGAATAAATTCATATATAGACACTTTGGTATCTGGACCTTATTTCATATATTTTCACTGGGAAATTCGCAATTGGGGTCATGAAGTATCTGACTTGGCCACAGACCAGTTGGGCACAGGTCCTTACCGGAACTCATCATCTCTGGTTTTTGCCTCTTTGTTTTATGTTAATTAGGGTTATTTTTTATTTGTTTTTAAAATATAAACCTTTGAGTAAAGAAATGTGAGAAACTTCATTTCGAAGGATATTTCTTCTCAGCTTTCATAATTTTAACATTTTGCGCAATCGCGAGAGTTCTGGTGCCTAAGGAAATTATTTTCAGTGAAGGTAAATCATTTTATTTGAATGTGAATGTGGTTTGGGATTCATGGAAAGATGTCAAAAATATTTCCATTTGTTCATTATATGACAGTAAAAAAAACATTATTTTATTTTTTAAGTAAATCGTTTTAGGCTCTGGGACTGGAAGTTTGGCTTATTTCTTATATGTGCAATTTTTCTGGAATACATTCAATCTCTTCATTTTTGCCGGCTTTTATTTCCTGCATCAAAAGCTGAGGGTCCTTTCCGAAAAAAAGAAAATTAATTAAATTTGAGTAGTTATAAAAGCAAAATATTATTAATTGAAAAATCCGAATATTAAAAGATTTCTTTAAAAATGGAGAATATCAAATTTTCTGTTGACCTCCCGAGCCTCAGCGCGGCCTTAATAAATACCGTGAATCCGCAGAAATTGACTATGAAGTTGAGTAATTTGTTTTTGGATGAAGAGAATAGGAAAAATGATTTTATTCTTGCCGTTTTTTTCATCATCGAAAAAAACAACAATTGTCCAAACAATTTGGATTTGATCGGCATGATCTATTTGAAAAAGTTTTTAGAAAAATCCTACAAGTATCACATTTTCCCCCCTTTTAAAAATTTATATTTACCCTATCTTCAGACCTTTGAAAGAAGAAATTAAGGAAAAAACACAAGAAATGATATTAAAACTATTTTTCTCAGAAATCACACCAAGGGTCCTTCCAAATATAACATTTTTTCTCATAAATAATATAAAAAGGTGAGAGAACAGCTATATTTGATAATGGCCACGGTCATAAACATTGAATTTCCTCATAGCAAAATTTTGGAAAAAATGCTCAATTTTTATGACCTCAACACCAATTCCAACCTTGAACATCTGTTCAAAGCGGTTTATATCATCTTCAAAACTTTGCTCAAGGAAATCAAAAAAAACAAGCCGAATTTTTCTCATTTCCTGCAGGATTGCTTCAATCAGAAGGCCTTTGTTTTCAAATATTTCATGGATCTTTCTTTTGAGAAAATCAGAGAATTTAGCTCTCTTGTAGAAAATAGCAATGATGTTCAAATCATTGATACTATTTATCTCTATATGAATGAAAATTTATTGAAATTTTCATTAAAAATGCTCAGTTTGGAAGTTTCTATGCCTCAGATGCTAGGGGCGTTTGATGCAGGAAAACATATCTCTAATATGGAATTTTTGCAAAAATTAGGTAACATTTTCTTTCATTTTACAAAAAAACTAAAATATTTAAACATCTAGTTTATCTAATTTTTAGAAAATTGCTTCAACTTCCGAACTTTTTCTCAAATGAATCCCAAATTTTAATTGCTCTAAAATTAAGAAAACTGATATATTTATATCAGAAGGTTCTATTGAATGCAATAGAGCAAAAAAAGGTTGTTTTGGATCAAATTCCCATAATTTTGCAATATATACAAACTTTTTACATTTGTAATAACGATCTCTTCATAAACAACCCCTCAGTGTGCAATTTGGAAGATTTGAAAGATGTGAAGAAATTGGAAGAAATTCAAAATAATCAATTATTCATCCAAATAATTGACAATGAGACCCTTTTGATCATTCAGGCATTAAAGATTAATAGTGCAATTTTGACCGAATTGTCATATTATGCAATGGTATATCATTTTTTTCTTTAATGAAAATTTATTAAAACAATTATCTAGGATAATTTATTTAAGCCTAATGACAACCTTGAAAGTTTAGAAGATCATTTTTTAGATAATGAAAGAAGACAGGAGATTTTTGTTGAAAAATATTTCACGGAGGAGATCTATGGAGGAATTATTGATTTCCTATTGAATAGAGTTTTGATTTTAAACTGCTCGACTCTATTAAGCATCAAATACAATCAGGAGAACTATTTCAATGAGAATCTCAATGCTCATTCGGAATTTGATTTGAGAGTGATTTTATTTCATTACAAATATAATAAAATTAAAAAAAGATGGCAGGAGCAGATCTATTGAAATCTTGCTATTTGTATGTGAATCCATATAAGATCACTAATTTGATAATGGAAATTCTAAATAAGTGTCAAAGTCAAGATATCACAAAAGGGTGTTCTTTTACTGAAATGTTGAAAGTATATAAAGAAATTGAATATTTTTTTTAATCTTTTTTATTAGAGAGAGGCGTTTTATTTTGTGATAGCTGCATTATATCGAGAAATAAAAAACGACTTGAATTTTGAAGGTTGGTTTTATACGAGCTTGAAAAACGAATTAGTAGTTGTTGATTCAATGTAACATACAAAAAATTATTTTATTTATTTCATCGGAAGGTATGATCCACTTAAAATTCAAATATTGAATTTACTTGACCTTTATTTGGAAGTTGCTTTCACTTTACCGAAAAACATTTGTTCAGATATTTTCGATGCAATGTTTTCTTTGTTCCAAAGCCACAACAGCATTATAATAAAGTAAAAAACATTAAAATAATTGCCAAAATCAATTTTTAGATTATTTTGCATCAAAGGATATATTCCTCTGTTCGAATCTAACATAGATTTGATTTTCCATGTCAATATAATGATGAAATATTTATTCGAACTCATAAATTTGGTGAGTGAACTCGATACAAAAAGTTTGATTTTGGATTTTATTGAAAATTTGATCAGAAAGTTTAAAAGTAATGTTTTTTACTTCAGTATGAATAAAATAAACATTTCTTCAAAAAGCTACGCTAAATCCCTATATTTGTGAAATATACTCTTTCTTGGAAACGGAATGGACCTTAAACTTTGAAGAAAGCAAAAATTTGGTTATCAAGAGCAAAATCCTCAATATTTTGAATGAAATAATTATAAAAATGGGACTACATCTTGAAAAATTTGAGTTCTATACTACTTTGATTTCATGTAGTCTTTCTACAGATGATCTCTCAGAGGTTTTCTTAACAGAAGTAACATAATTAAAAAACATTTTTATAAAATGATCGTTTATATAATTTTATTTTATTAGAATGGATTAAAATTGTTATTTTTCTATTTACAAGGGATAAATTGCAATTCAATCATGATCCCTCAAGAAAAAAAATATATGGAACCCTTCTTTAAAATTTTCAACCAGATAAAATCAATTTTTTTGGAAAAGGTATTTTCATTCAAAATTTGCCTTTTGATCATCATGGAGTTCATTAATATGAATCAATTTTATATATCACCGGTAAAATTAACAAATATATAACATTTTACATTTTTGTCAGCACATCGGTCCACTCCTGTTAGAAGCCTTTCAAAAAAATCACACCGAAATAAAAGATGAGCTCTTGCTTTATTTGCTCGAAGTATATGATTATTGGACTCTCTTTTTGCAACCCAACGTTCTTGAAACAACACAAAGTTTCATAATTTATGTAATATTTTGAAAAAAAAAACATTGAGGAGACAAATTTTAAGATTTTCAATTTGATTTCAAATTATCATTCTGAAAATAGCTTCAAAAATACCCTCAAATTGGAAATTATGAAACTGATATCAAGAAGCTTTTTAGTTAATTTTGGAGCCACTTGCAACATCATTTGCAATGTGAATTCCAACCCAGATTTTTCCTTTAATTTGTTTTTGGAGTTCGATAAATCATTAGAGGTTTTATTAAAAAAAATTGTATGGAATTAAAAATGTTTTAGGAGATCAATTCAAAATTAAATTATAAAAAATTCTTTGTTTTCTATGGGATGAATATGATAAAATCGTTTTTAAGCGAAAATGAGATTCCTTTAGAAAGAAAAATTGAAAACATAAATTTGAATTTGACATTATCAATGCCAGAAAAAATCCTCATTTCCTTAGAAAAAATCATAAAATTTCTCAAATCTTTGAAAAACTTTTTTGACAAAAACATTGGTGAGGAAGAACATTGGATCTATGCAAGTTTAGAAGAAATGATAGAAAATGATGAGAATTATGACCAAAATGAAATAAAAATTTTAAAATCAACAACGACACTGAAGGTCCATAATAATTTAATTTTTGCCCCGATGGCAATAAAAATTCATTTTTTATAGATTTTGAAAGATGATAAAATGAAGAAAATGAACCTTTTTGATTTATTCAAAGAATTGATGGTTCAACTTCAAAATTTGTTAGGAGAAAATTTGAAAATTGGAGAAGATCTAAAAAATGAAATGAAAGATGTTTTTGAGTGTCTCACAATAAATGAAAAAAATTAAAAATAATTGTTTTTAGAGAAATTTGAACTTTTTTAGAGAAATTCTTATAGAAATATTTTTTTTTTCTATTGTTCTCTTAAAGTAGAGTTTTCCTAATATTTAAACATCATCCATCGCATAATTTCATAAAAAGAAACATACAAAAGATATGGACCTAACCAAATCTGAGACCAAATCTGAGCTACATCAGACAAAAACTCCAATAAAAGTTACTAAAATCCTCTGAATTTACATAAAAGCTTCTTTCCTTCTAAGTATTCATCACAAATTGATGAGGTGCCTTCCAAAAACCTAGAAAAAAGCCAAGAGAAGGTATCAATTAGCTCATTATCAGCTGAAATTTGGTCAGAAATAGCTGAAAACGAATCTTTAGGAATTGGTTGTAGGCCTTCCTCTGAGAAAAAGATAATTATATCAAATGTTGTTGAAGAAAAGAAAGATAAAGAAGGCTCATCAATAAGAGAACCAGAACCAAAGCTAGGTTTTTTAATTTCCATAATTTATGGAGAAACTCATCATTAACAATAAAATTCATAGAATATGAGAAATATAACCTGAAGAATAATCATACGAGTCTTGATCTTGACAATAAATTTCGGGCTAAAATTCATGTTTTTTTTTTTGTAACTTTAAAAATTCAATGTTTTTAAAAGGAACTTTATGAGGAAAATTCAAAGCTAAGTAAAATCATAGAAAATGACAAAGTTCTCTTGAAAAAATCAACTGATGAAAAAGATGTCCTTAGTATCGACTTAATTGAGGAAAGGAAAATCAGTGATGATAAGCAAAAGAATATTTGGCAGGTTGACAAAATAAATGAAGATTTAGAGAAGGAAATCATAGACTTAGAGAAAAGACTTGATTCTTTAAAAAAGCTAGTTGATGTTCTGATAAAAGATAAGGAGAAGATTAAACAAGAAAATGAAGAAAAATCCCAGGATATTAAAGAAACCTATGAAAAATACATCGTCATCATGGATCAAAACAAAAGATATCAGAAGGAAAATGAAATTTTGGAGAAAACTAAAGATGAATTAAGCTCATTATTAAAAGATAAAGATCAAGATGTCAAGAAATATTTAGCGAAATGGAAAGAAATAGATTTGATTAATAGATCCCTTGAAAATGCTCAACAAAATTTGGAAAAAGCGAAAAACAATCAGATTGAGGAATTGGAAGGGAAGCTTTCAAATTTCCAGAAGAATTATAATTTTTTGAAGAAAAAATCGAAGGAACGTAAAAGCATCATTGAACAAAAAGACTTGGAAATTCAAAAAATGACAAGTTCTCCCATCCAAGAAGAGAAGATAAGCAGTTTAAAAAGCTTATTTAAGAATGAACAAAATTTAAATATATCTAATTTGAATTACGATTTGGAAAATGTTGCTAATATAGCTTCATCGAATCTCAAAGACTCTAAACTCAAAGACGAGGATCAATTTAAACAAAAAATAGAAGAGAATGAATTTTTGAAGCAAAATAATAGGATTTTAATGGATAAACTAAGAGAAGAAAGCCAAAGGAAAGATTTCATAGAACGGGAATTGGAGATGTTTAAGAAAGAAAAAGAAGCCTTAATGTTGAATTTCACTGAAACAAGAGACCATTACATTGAAGAAAACCAAAGATTGGATGAAGAGTATAGAAGAACTAAAGAAAAAGAGAAGGAATTGCTTAGAAATCTAGTGGAATTACAACAAAAGCTCAAGAATTCAGACGAAAAGTTAGAGGAGTTGGAAATAGAAAATGATGAGTTAAAGCAAGGAACTAAGCAGTTCAAAAGTGAGATTCGTAGGGGAGGGGAACAAGTGACAAAAAAGATTGAGACTGAAGAAAGCTTGTTGAGAAAAAATAAGGAGTTAGAAAGGAAAATAGGAGAGTTAGAAGATGCAAAGGAAAGACATTTGTCAGAGATTGAAGAGGCTACTAAGAAAATGAATGAACTTGAGAAAGAAGTTAGAAAAATACGGATTAAATTTGATGTCGCTTTAGAGGAATTAGAAAACATAAGAATGAGAAACGGAGAATTAGATGATTGCAACGAGGAATTAAAGAAACAAGAAAGAAAGCTGAAAGCCGATCTTAAGAATGAAACGAACAAAGTATCTGACCTAAACGAAGAATTAATGAAACTAGAGGAAAAAACCACCAAATTGTTAACAATTAATCAAGATTTAACAGTAAAGAATGAGGCATTAACGAGAGAAGCCAAAATGTTCAGAATCGAGATCACAAAAGAAAAGAAAGATTCCAGAAACAAGATGGAGCTTAATGAAGAATTGGTGAAATTGAATGAAAAAATGTCTGATTTAAAGAAAGAAAACGAGCAGTTGTCTTCAAATGTCAAGGTGTTGGAGAATAAAATCAAAGAAAGGAAAGAATCCGAGAAGAAATTAAGAGAAGAAAATGAGAAAATGCTTGAAAAATTCTCTGATTTTGAAAAGGAAAAAGAACGATTGGGTTTAGATAATGAAGAATTGAGAAAAGAAGGAAACATGTTAAAAACTGGATTGATGAAGGACAAGAAGGAATTCCAGAAGAGAATAGAGGAATTAGAGGTAGAAACAGAGAAAATCAGATTAAAATTATCTGATTTCGAGAGAAAAAATGATGATTTGACAGGTCGAAATGAGGAATTAATCAGAGAAAATAACGTGGTTCAAAGTGAGATCAGAAAAGAAAAGAAAGAATCCGAGAGGAAAGCTGAATTGGAGTTAGAAATCGAAAGAATAAGAGAAAGTTTCGATGTCATAATAAAGGAAAAGGCCTTAGAAAATCAGGAATTATCAAAAGAAGCCAAAATGGTAAAAAGTGAAATTAGGAAAGAAAGGAAAGAATCAGAGAAAAAGGCAGAACTTGAGCAAAAATTAATGAAACTGAGTGAAAATTTCAATGAATTATTCAAGGAAAAAGAGGAATTGGCCTTGTTTAATAAAATAATGAAAAGAGAAGCTAATATACACAAAAGCGAAATAAGAAAGGAAAGGAAAGAAACAGAGAAAAAGACTCAAATTAAAGAAGAAGTTGAAAGTCTTCAAGAAAAAATGCTTCATCTCGAAAGAGAAAATGAGCGTTTGGCTTCAATCAATGATGAATTAAAGGAAAAAAGCCATCTTTTAAAGAAAGAAACTGAAAAACGAGCTGATCTTGAGGAAAAATTGGCTGGACTAACTGAGAAATTGAAGGAAAATAAAGAATTGGGTTTGAATAATGAAGAATTGAAGAATGAGTTGAATGGGTTTAAAAGTGAAATAAAGAAGAAAAAGAAAGAAGTTGAAAGAACTGCTGAACTTAAAGAAGAAAACCAAAGACTCCTTCAAAAAATTGATCATTTGGAAAGAGAGAACGAGTCATTGGCCTCAATGAATGAAGATTTGAAAAGAGAAAGCAAAATATTAAAAAGTGAAGTGAAAAAGGAAAAGAAAGAATCCGCAAGGAGGGGTCAACTCGAGGAAGAATTGCATATAATGACAGAGAAATTAGCTGTTTTGAACAAGGAAAATGAGCAATTACTCTTAAATAACGATGAAAAAGACAAGAAAGAGGAGTTCAAGGAAGAAATAGAGAAAATGAACAAAAAAATAGATGAATTATTAAAAGAAAATGAAGAAATTAGGTTAAATGATAAGGAGTTAGAGAAAGAGAACAGGAATTATGAAGTTGAATTGAATAAACAAAGGAAAAGCTCGATAAAAACAACTGAACTTGAGCAGAAATTAGAGGAAATGCAAGAAAAGTTCAAGAAATTAGAAAAGCATAATGCCAAAATCACACTTAATTTGAAAGCAAAAGAAGAAGAGGTTCTAAACGAACGAAAGTCTTTGTCTGAAATTAAAGAACAATTTGAAACAAAGATCAAAGATATAAAGAAACAAAATAAAAGAGCTCAAAGTGAACTAGGCATTGGTAAAGATGGTGATGAGGAAAAGAAATTAGAAGTCATGGGGGAAACAATAAAAACTTTAGAAAATGAAAACAACATGTTAAAAAATAATGTGAAATACCTTCAAGATCATATCCTTGAGAACGCAAAACTCCAGAAATCAAATAAGGATATAGAAAAAGCCTTTGAAAATCAAATAGAAAATTTAAAGCAGAAAATCAAGACGATTAGCCAAGAAAATGAAATCTTAAAGTCAAACCATGAAATGGTCAATGGGAAATTAAAGGATTTGTTAGTTCAGAAGGAATCTTTGGAGTTAAAGGTAAAGGAACTTTCACTGGAATGTGAGAAGTTTCAAAAGGAAAAATAAAGTTTTTTTAATTAAAAAAGCAAAAAAAAATTAGAAAAAAAAAAAAAAAATATTTTTGAAAAATTAAATTAATTAAATTTAGTTTTTTTAAAAAATTTAAATTAAAAAAATTTTTTT